>Ga0208514_100145_pt1 | contig 62034 bp, 53 predicted proteins | sample LakWasMet70_HOW9_2_FD_183900 | JGI IMG/M metagenome (GOLD analysis project Ga0208514, IMG submission 183900) | Freshwater sediment methanotrophic microbial communities from Lake Washington under simulated oxygen tension - Sediment Metagenome... | ecosystem: Environmental > Aquatic > Freshwater >...
TGGCGGCGAAGGTCTCGGTGAGCGTGCCGATCTGGTTGATCTTGATGAGGATCGAGTTGGCGATGCCCTTGTCGATGCCTTCCTTCAGGATCTTGGTGTTGGTGACGAACAGGTCGTCGCCCACCAGCTGCACCTTCTGGCCCAGCACCTCGGTGATGTGCTTCCAGCCGTCCCAGTCGCCCTCGGCCATGCCGTCTTCGATCGAGATGATGGGGTACTTGTCGACCCAGGTGGCCAGCATGCTGGTCCATTCCTGGGCGGTCAGGCTCAGGCCTTCGCCTTCCAGCACATACTTGCCGTCCTTGTAGAACTCGCTGGCGGCGCAGTCCAGGCCCAGGGCGATCTGCTCGCCGGCGGTGTAGCCGGCCTTGTCGATCGCCTGCAGGATCAGCTGGATGGCGGCCTCATGGCTCTCGACGCTGGGGGCAAAGCCGCCCTCGTCGCCCACCGCGGTGCTGATGCCCTTGTCGTGCAGGATCTTCTTGAGCGCATGGAACACCTCGGCGCCCCAGCGGATGGCTTCGCGGAAGGTCGGGGCGCCCACCGGGATGATCATCAGCTCTTGCAGGTCCAGCGTGTTGTTGGCGTGCGCGCCGCCGTTGATGACGTTCATCATCGGCACCGGCAGCTGGTTGCCGCCCATGCCGCCGAAATAGCGGTACAGGGGCAGGCCCGATTCCTCGGCCGCGGCACGCGCCACCGCCATCGAGACCGCCAGCATCGCGTTGGCGCCCAGGCGGCTCTTGTTCTCGGTGCCGTCCAGGTCGATCAGGGTCTTGTCCAGGAAGGCCTGCTCGGAGGCGTCCAGGCCCAGCACGGCCTCGGAGATCTCGGTGTTGATGTGCTCGACCGCCTTCAGCACGCCCTTGCCCAGGTAGCGGGCCTTGTCGCCGTCGCGTAGCTCGATGGCCTCGCGCGAACCGGTGGACGCGCCGCTCGGCACGGCCGCACGGCCCATCACGCCGGATTCCAGCAGCACATCGCATTCGACGGTGGGGTTGCCGCGGCTGTCCAGGATCTCACGGCCGACGATGTCAACAATTGCACTCATTCAAAAGTCTCCAGAAGGTCAAAAATTCTCAGGCGGGACTGTGCCGGGTTTTCGTTACCGGCGCTGAACAAAAAGATCAGACGCCTTCGATCAACACCATGCGCATCACCGCCGCGCCGGCACGCGCCTGGCGGGCCTGGCCGTATTCCGGCGAGTCGTTGAAGGCCTTGGCGGCTTCCAGGCTCGGGAACTTCAGGAGCACCACGCGCTCGGGCGTCCAGTCGCCCTCCAGCACCTCGACCTTGCCACCACGCACGCAGACCTCGGCGCCATGCGCCTGCATCGCGATGCTGGAGAACCTGCGGTACTCCTCGTACTGCGTGGGATTGGTGACGCTGACGTTGGCGAGGATGTAGGCGGAGGGCATGGGTTCAGCAGAAGAAGTCGTTCTCGAGCAGCGGCTGGCTCTTGACCACGCGGTCCAGCGCCACCAGCTGCTCCAGCAGGGCCCGCATGCGGTTCAGGGGCACGGCGTTGGGTCCGTCTGACCAGGCTTCGGCCGGGCGCGGATGGGTTTCCATGAAGAGGCCCGCCACGCCCGCGCCGACGCCCGCCCGGGCCAGCACGGGCACCATCTCGCGGGCACCGCCGCTGGTGGTGCCCTGGCCGCCCGGCTTCTGCACCGAGTGCGTCACGTCGAACACCACGGGCGCGCCGGACTTGCGCATCTCGGCCAGGCTGGTCATGTCGGCCACGAGGTTGTTGTAGCCGAAGCTCACGCCGCGTTCGCAGGCCAGGAAGCGATCCTCCGACAGGCCCGCGTCGCGTGCTGCCTCGCGGGCCTTGTCGATGACGTTCTTCATGTCCCAGGGCGCCAGGAACTGCCCCTTCTTGATGTTCACCGGCTTGCCGCTCATGGCCACCGCGCGGATGAAGTCGGTCTGGCGGCACAGGAAGGCCGGGGTCTGCAGCACGTCGACCACGGCGGCCACCGGCGCCACCTGTGCTTCGTCATGCACATCGGTCAGGATGGGCAGCTGCAGCTGGCGGCGCACCTCGTCCAGGATCTTGAGGCCCGCATCCATCCCCACGCCGCGCTTGCTGCTGCCCGACGAGCGGTTGGCCTTGTCGAAGGAGCCCTTGTAGATCAGCGGAATGCCAAGCGCCGTACAGGCTTCCTTGAGTTGGCCAGCTACCTCGATCGAAAGCTCCTGGCTCTCGATCGAGCAGGTGCCGGCGATCAGGAAGAAAGGCTTGTCGATCCCGACGTCAAACCCGCACAGCTTCATGGCGTTACCTCTCAGGCCTTCTTGTGTTGCAGCGCTGCCTTGATGAAGGCGATGAACAGCGGGTGGCCGTCCCAGGGCGTGGACTTGAACTCGGGGTGGAACTGCACGCCCACATACCAGGGGTGCACCTCGCGCGGCAGCTCCACCATCTCGGTGAGCTTCTCGCGCTGCGTGATGGCCGAGATCACCAGGCCGGCGGCCTGCAGCTTGTCGAGGTAATGCTCGTTGGCCTCGTAGCGATGGCGGTGGCGCTCGGTCACCACGGGCCCATAGATGTCATGCGCCAGCGTGCCGGCCTTGACGTCCGAACTCTGCGCGCCCAGGCGCATGGTGCCGCCCAGATCGCTCTTCTCGTCGCGCTTCTGGATGCTGCCATCGGCGTCCTGCCACTCGTCGATCAGCGCGATCACCGGGTGCGGCGTCGTCGGTTCGAACTCGGTGGAATTGGCGCCGGTGAGGCCGGCCATATGGCGCGCGTACTCGATGGTGGCGACCTGCATGCCCAGGCAGATGCCCAGGTAGGGCAGCTTATGCTCGCGTGCATACTGCGCCGCCAGGATCTTGCCTTCCACGCCGCGCTTGCCGAAGCCGCCGGGCACCAGGATGGCGTCGTACTGGGCCAGCTGATCGATGTTCTCGGCCGTCAGCAGCTCCGAGTCCACATACTCGATCTTCACGCCCGCATGGTTGTGGATGCCGGCGTGGCGCAGCGCCTCGTTGAGCGACTTGTAGGAGTCCGACAGGTCGGTGTACTTGCCGCACATCGCGATGGTGACATGCTTGGCAGGGTTCTCGACCTCGTGCACCAGGGTGTCCCAGCGCTTCAGGTCGGTGCTCTTGGTGTTGAGCTGCAGCTTGGTGCAGATCAGCTGGTCCAGGCCCTGCTCATGCAGCACGCGCGGCACCTTGTAGATGGTGTTCACGTCCCACATGGAGATCACACCGTACTCGGGCACATTGGTGAAGAGCGAGATCTTTTCGCGCTCGTCGTCCGGAATGCGGCGGTCGGCGCGGCACAGCAGCGCATCAGGCTGGATACCGATTTCACGCAGCTTCTGCACGGTGTGCTGGGTGGGCTTGGTCTTCAGTTCGCCGGCGGCTGCGATCCAGGGCACATAGGTCAGGTGCACGAAGGCAGTGTTGGTGGGGCCGGCGCGCAAGCTCATCTGGCGCACGGCTTCCAGGAAGGGCAGCGATTCGATGTCGCCCACCGTGCCACCGATCTCGACAATCGCCACATCCACCTCATCGGCGGTGCCGACACCGGCGCCACGACGAATGAAATCCTGGATCTCATTGGTGACATGCGGAATCACCTGCACGGTCTTGCCCAGGTAATCGCCACGGCGCTCCTTCTCCAGCACCGACTTGTAGATCTGGCCGGTGGTGAAGTTGTTGCTGCGCTTCATGCGGGTGGTGATGAAGCGTTCGTAGTGACCCAGGTCCAGATCGGTCTCGGCACCGTCATCGGTGACAAAGACTTCGCCATGCTGGAAGGGAGACATCGTGCCCGGATCCACGTTGATATACGGGTCCAGCTTGATGAGGGTGACTTTGAGGCCGCGCGATTCGAGGATGGCAGCCAGAGAGGCTGATGCGATGCCCTTGCCGAGTGAGGACACCACACCGCCTGTGACGAAGACGTACTTGGTCATGTCTTGCAGCGTCCCGTGCAAGAACGCTGTGGTGGTAAAGCGCGATTATAGCGATGCCGCGCTGCTCACCCTGGCTTGCGACTGAAGGCTATGCAGCAATTGCAACACGAGCGCCGCGGTGTCGTCGGGGCGCTCGAAGGGATAGAGGTGCGAGCCCTCCATCCAGTGGAAATTGCCATGGGCCAGCGCCTTGGAGGCGGTGGCCCCGGCCTGACGCAGTTCCTCTGACTGCGTGCCCGCCACAAACGCGATCGGGCAATGCGGCGCGTGGCGCTGCAGCAGTGCGGGAATGTGATGCGGCAGGGTGTTGTAGATGCGGGTCTCGATCTCGCGCCGGAAGCCCAGCACGGTCTTGCCGTCCGGCGCTTCATCGAAGCCGCAGGCCACATAGTCCTGCAGCACGCGCCGGTCCCAGCGCGCGAACTTGTGCTTGGACGCAAAGTGCGCCATCACCGCGGCGCGGCTGGGCCATTCATGGCGGCGCTGGTGCGAGACCTTGCCGGGCGAGACGCGCTGCATCAGCCTTGTCGCCTTGGCCACCTGCACGCTGTGGGCGCGCCAGCCCGCCACGATGGGCGAGTCCAGCAGGATCAGGCCCTGCGCGAGTTCGGGCCGGCGGCAGGCTGCCAGCAGGCTCAGGATGCCGCCCAGCGAATGGCCCACCAACATCACCGGACCAGCGGGTTTGACATCTTGTTCGATGAAGTGGATCAGCTCGTCGCGCAGATGCGGCCAGTTGCTGCTGACGGGAAACTTGGGGTCGTGGCCGATGCGGGGCAGGGCGGCCACGCGCCAGCCGGCACGCTCCCAGATCTCGAACAGCACGCGGTAGCAGCCGGCTGGGAATCCGTTGGCGTGGGAAAAGACGATCGTGCCTTGGGCTGGGGCTTGCTTCTTCATGCGTGCTTGCTGAGGGCCTTGAGCTTGTAGAGCGCTTCCAGCGCCTCGCGCGGGCTCAGGGCATCGGGATCCAGATCTTGCAGCGCTTCCAGCGCCGGGCTGGTCGCGGCGGCGACACCGGGCGCGGGCTCGGGCGGCGCAGCGAACAGATCGATCTGCGCCTCGCCCTCGCCGGCCTTGGCTTCCAGGGCTTCCAGCGTGGCGCGCGCCTGGCGCACCAGGCTGGCCGGCATGCCGGCCAGGCGTGCCACCTGCACCCCATAGCTGCGGCTGGCCGGGCCGGGCTGGATCTCGTGCAGGAACACGATGTCCTCGCCGCTCTCCACCGCCGAGACATGCATGTTCAGGGCCTGTTGGTGCTTGGCCGGGAACTCGGTGAGCTCGAAGTAATGGGTGGCGAAGAGCGTGAAGGCGCGGCACTTGTCGTGCAGATGGCTGGCGATCGCGCCGGCCAGGGCCAGGCCGTCGAAGGTGGAGGTGCCGCGGCCGATCTCGTCCATCAGCACCAGGCTCTGGTCGGTGGCGCTGTGCAGGATGGCGGCCGCCTCGGTCATCTCCAGCATGAAGGTCGACTGCGCATTGGCCAGGTCGTCCGCCGCGCCGATGCGGGTGTGGATCGCGTCCACGGGCCCCAGGCGGCAGGCCGCGGCCGGCACATAGGAACCGATGGCGGCGAGCAGGCAGATCAGCGCCACTTGGCGCATGAAGGTGCTCTTGCCGCCCATATTGGGGCCGGTGATGACCTGCATGCGGGTGCGCGCGTCGAGCCGGCAGTCATTCGCCATGAACTCGCCGGCGCCGGTTTCGCGCAAGCGCATCTCCACCACCGGGTGGCGGCCGCCCGCGATCTCGATGCAGGGCTGGCCGACGAACTCGGGCCTGCACCAGCGCAGCGTGGCGGCGCGCTCGGCCAGCGCCGCGAGCGCGTCGAGGCTGGCCAGCGCGCGGCCCAGCTGGGTCAGCGCGGCGAGTTCCTCGATCAAGTTGTCCAGCACCGCGTCGAACAATAACTTCTCGCGTGCCAGCGCGCGCTCCTGGGCCGAGAGCGCCTTGTCCTCGAAGGCCTTCAGCTCGGGCGTGATGTAGCGCTCGGCGTTCTTGAGCGTCTGGCGGCGCTGGTAGTCCAGCGGCACCTTGTCGACCTGGCCCTGCGTGACCTCGATGTAGAAGCCGTGCACCTTGTTGTACTGCACGCGCAGATTGGCGATGCCGGTGCGGGCGCGTTCGCGCGTTTCCAGGTCCAGCAGGAAGCTGTCGCAGTTCTGCTGGATCGCGCGCAGCTCGTCGAGCTCGGCGTCGAAGCCGGGGGCGATCACGCCGCCGTCGCGCAGCAGCACCGCCGGTTCATCGGCGATCGCGCGGCGCAGCAGCTCCTCGATATGCGGCGAGGCCAGCAGGCCGCCGGCCAGTTCGTCCAGCAGCGCGCTGCCGGCGGGCACGGTGCCCTGCAGCTGGGGCAGCAGCTGCAAGGTGGCGCGCAGGCCGGTGAGCTCGCGCGGGCGTACCTGGCGTAGCGCGATGCGGGCGGCAATGCGCTCCACGTCGGAGACGCCGCGCAGGGCATCGCGCAGGCCCTCGAAGCCGCCCTGCAGCAGCGCCGCGATCGCGCCATGGCGCGCCAGCGCCTCGCCACGCTCGCGCCTGGGGTGCAGCAGCCAGTGGCGCAGCGCACGGCTGCCCATGCCGGAGCGGCAGGTATCGAGCACCGAGAGCAGGGTGGGCGTGGTCTCGCCGCGCAGCGTGAGGGTCAGCTCCAGATTGCGCTGGGTGGCCGGCGGCAGGTCCATCAGCTCGCTGCTGCGCTGCACCTGCAGGCTTTTTACATGCGCCAGCGCCCGGCCCTGGGTGTGCTCGGCATAGCTCAGCAGCGCGGCGGCGGCGGCGTGGCCGGTGGTGAATTCCTGGGCGTTGAAGCCTTGCAGGCTGGCCACGCCCAGCTGTTCACAGAGCTTGCGCGCGCCCAGCGCGCTGTCGAACTGCCAGCTGGGGCGATTGGTGATGGGCAGACGCGCGGCCAGCACGCCGGCGGGCTGACGCTCGCGGTCCACCAGCACCTCGGCCGGCGAAAGGCGCGCCAGCCAGGAGGGCAGCTCGCGCTCGCTGCATTCGGCAAGGCCCAGCTGGCCCTGGGTGAGCGAGAGCCAGGCCAGGCCAAGTTTCTTGCCCTGGGTCGATACCGCCAGCAGGATGGAGTCCTGCTTGTCGGCCAGCAGCTCGGTATCGGTGACGGTGCCGGGTGTCACCACCCGCACCACCTTGCGCTCCACCGGCCCCTTGGATGTGGCCACATCGCCCACCTGCTCGGCAATCGCCACCGCCTCGCCCAGCTTGATCAGCTTGGCGAGGTAGGACTCCAGCGAATGCACCGGCACGCCGGCCATCACCACCGGCTGGCCGGCGCTCTGGCCGCGCACCGTGAGGGTGATGTCCAGCAGGGCATTGGCCTTGCGCGCATCGTCAAAGAAGACTTCGTAGAAGTCGCCCATGCGGTAGAACACCAGGGTCTCGGGGAATTCGGCCTTGATGCGCAGGTACTGCTGCATCATCGGCGTATGGGCTGAATAGTCAGCGGGCTGAGCCCGTGCCGTGGCCGGGGCGTTGTCTGGGTGACCCATGGGTATCGATTCGTACAGGTGATGTCGGCGCCCGGGCGGGCGGGCCCTTGCCGCGGGCAGCGGCGCATCTTACTTGTTGGCTGCGGCGCGGCCGTCGCGGCGGGCGCGCAACAGGCGCGGCGGCATTTTGGTTATTTACGGTAAGCCAGTCTGTGGCCCGGTAAGCGTCGGCCTTCCGTGCCCACCGGGGTGCGGCCCAGGCCGCGCGCGGCCTCGGTAATGTTTTGTAAGCGCCACCCCCTGGCGCCGGGCCGCGGCCGCGCCGTCGCGCCGGCGCTGTCACAAAGGCCCGCTGCTAGCATCGTTTGCAGACCGATCCATCCCCCTGCAACGCGAGCGAGACCCCTATGAATCTGGGCCAGCAAGGCCGTCCCATTCCCCCGCCGGCGCGGCGGCGGCTGCCATGAGCGAGGCCCTGTCCTTGCTGGCCCCGTTCGATGGCATCGCCATGCCTCTGCAGGCGGTGGCCGACCCGGTGTTCGCCGGCCTGGTGCTGGGGGACGGCCTGGCGATCGAGCCGCTCTCGGCCACGCTGCTGGCGCCCTGCGACGGCGTGCTCAGCCACCTGGCGCGCAGCGCCCATGCGCTCACGCTGACGGCGCCCAATGGCGCCGAGCTGCTGCTGCACATCGGCATCGACACCGTGCAACTCCAGGGCCAGGGCTTCAATGCCCTGGTGCGCCAGGGCGACGCGGTGCGGCGCGGCCAGCCGCTGATCGTGGTGGACCTGGACTGGGTGGCGCGGCGCGCGCCCTCGTTGCAGACCATGCTGGTGCTCACCGGCGGCGGCTTCGAGATCGCCGGCCGGGCCAGCGGCAGGCTCAAGGCCGGGCGGGATCAGTTCTTGCAACTGGCGCCGGCCCGGCCGACGGCCAGTGCGGCCGGCTTGGTTAGCCCGGCCGCGGCCGCGCTGCGCGCCCGCGCCCAGGTGCTGCATCGCAACGGCCTGCATGCCCGGCCCTCGGCCCTGGTGCAGGCGGCCGCGCGCGCCTTCGCCGCCGAGGTGCAGCTGGAGTTCCGCGGGCGCGCTGCCAATGCCCGCAGCATGACGGCGCTGATGGGCCTGGCGGTGGGCGAGCTGGACGAGGTGCTGGTCTGCGCCCGCGGCGCGGATGCCGAGGCCGCGCTGCAGGCGGTGGTGCAGGCGCTGCAAAGCTGCAGCGGCGCGGCACCGGTGAGCGCGCCGCCGGCCCCGCAGCCAGCGCCCGCAGCGCCTGATGATGGCGCTGGTGACGGCGATGGCGGCCCGGGCCTGCGCGGCGTCTGCGCCGCGCCCGGCCTGGCCCTGGGCCAGGTGCTGCGGCTGGATCGGCAGGTGGCCGAGGTGCCGCAGCAGGGGCTGGGGCTGGAGACCGAGTTTGCCCGCCTGGCCGGTGCGCTCAAGCAGACGCGCGAGGAGATTGGCGCGGCGATGGCGGACGCCGCCGAGCGCCAGGCCAACGAGGAGCGCGACATCTACGGCGCCCATCTGGCCCTGGCCGACGATCCCGAGCTGATCGCCGCCACCGAGCAGGCGGTGCTGCGGGGCGACAGCGCCGGCCATGCCTTCCGCCAGGCCATCGGCGCGCAATGCGAATTGCTGGGCGGGCTGGGCAATGCCCTGCTGGCCGAGCGCGTCAACGATCTGCAGGATCTGGAGCGGCGTCTGCTGGCGGCGCTGGGCCACCGGGCCGCGGGCCAGCCCAGCCTGGGCCCGGCCTCGATCCTGGTGGCGGACGATCTCGCCCCCTCCGATCTGACCGGCCTGCCGCGTGCCCAGCTGGCGGGGCTGGCCACCGTGCACGGCGGTGCCACCAGCCATGTGGCGATCCTGGCGCGCGCCATGGGCATACCGGCCCTGGTGGCGATGGGGCCGGCCCTGCTGGGGCTGCGCAACGGCCAGCAGGTGCTGCTCGACGCCGACCGCGGCCGGCTCTGCGCCGATCCCAGTGCCGCGCAGCTGAGCGCCGCGCAAGCGCAGCTGGCCGCGCAGGCGGCCCAGCGCGCCGAGATGCTGCGCAGCGCCGACCGGCCCGCGCAGACCCTGGACGGCCAGCACATCGAGGTGGCCGCCAATATCGCCAACGAGGCCGATGCCCGCGAGGCGCTGCGCTGCGGAGCCGACGGGGTGGGGCTGCTGCGCACCGAATTCCTCTTCATCGATCGCAACGAGATGCCCGACGCCGCCGAGCAGGCGCGGGCCTACCAGGCGGTCATCGATGCGCTGCAGGGCCGGCCCGCCATCATCCGCACCATGGACGTGGGCGGCGACAAGTCGCTGCCCTATCTGAGCCTGCCCAGCGAGGACAACCCGGCGCTGGGCCTGCGCGGCATCCGCTCCGGCCTGGCCCAGCCCGAGCTGCTGGACGCGCAGTTGCGCGGCCTGCTGGCGGTGCGCCCGCTCGCCAGCCTGCGCATCCTGATCCCGATGGTGGCCGAGGTGGGCGAGGTGCTGCGGGTGCGCGAACGCATCGAGGCCCTGGCCGAGGAGATGGGGCTGGCCGAGCGGCCGCAGCTGGGCGTGATGATCGAGGTGCCCTCGGCCGCGCTGCTGGCCGACCAGCTGGCGCGTCATGTCGACTTCTTCTCCATCGGCACCAACGACCTGAGTCAGTACACGCTGGCGATGGACCGCTGCCATGCCGGCCTGGCGGCGCGCCTGGACCCGATGCACCCGGCCCTGCTGCGCCTCATCGCGATGACGGTGGAGGGCGCCGCCCAGCATGGCAAATGGGTGGGCCTGTGCGGTGGCATGGCCTCCGACCTGGAGGCGGTGCCGCTGCTGCTGGGCCTGGGGGTGAGCGAGCTCTCCGTCAGCCCGCCGCTGGTGCCGGGCGTGAAGGCCAGGCTGCGCACGCTCTCGCGCGTGCAGTGCCGGGCCGATGTGCAGGCGCTGCTGCGCCTGGAGTCCGCCGAGGCGGTGCGCGCCACGGCGCGCGCGCGCTGGCCCATGGAGGCCCAATGATCAAGCAAGCCCGAGGAACTTCAGCATGAAACCAAGCAGATTTGCCGGCATCCAGCAGCTCGGGCGCGCCCTGATGCTGCCGATCGCGGTCTTGCCGGTGGCGGGCTTGCTGCTGCGCCTGGGCCAGCCCGACCTGCTGGACATCGCGGTGATGGCGCAGGCGGGCGATGCCATCTTCGCCAACCTGGCGCTGATCTTCGCGATCGGCGTGGCGGTGGGCTTTGCACGGGAGAACAATGGCACGGCCGGGCTGGCGGGGGCGATCGGCTACCTGGTGCTCACGGCGGTGCTGAAGGCCAGCGACGCCAAGATCAATATGGGCGTGCTGGCCGGCATCACCGCCGGGCTCTCGGCCGGCCTGCTCTACAACCGCTGCAAGGACATCGCCCTGCCGTCCTACCTGGCCTTTTTCGGCGGCAAGCGTTTCGTGCCCATCGCCACCGGCTTTGCGATGCTGCTGGCCGGCGTGCTGCTGAGCCTGTTGTGGCCGCCGGTGCAGCAGGGCATCGACGCGCTGGGCCATTGGCTGATCGGCGCCGGCGGGCTGGGCCTGTTCATCTACGGCGTGCTGAACCGGCTGCTGATCGTCACCGGCCTGCACCACATCCTCAACTCGCTCACCTGGTTCGTGTTCGGCAGCTTCCCGGACCCGCTGGTGGCCGGCAAGATCGCCACCGGCGATCTGAATCGCTTCTTTGCCGGCGACCCCATGGCCGGCAGCTTCATGACCGGCTTCTTCCCGGTGATGATGTTCGGCCTGCCCGCCGCCTGCCTGGCGATCTACCGCGCGGCGCGGCCCGAGAACCGCGCCGCGGTGGGCGGGCTGCTGCTCTCCATGGGCCTCACCGCCATGCTCACCGGCGTGACCGAGCCGGTGGAGTTCTCCTTCATGTTTCTGGCGCCGCTGCTGTATGCCATCCATGCCCTGCTGACGGGGCTGTCGATGGCGCTGATGCACGCGCTGGACGTGCGCCTGGGCTTCACCTTCTCGGCCGGGCTGTTCGATTACCTGCTGTCCTTCGGCAAGGGCCACAACGGCCTGCTGCTGCTGCCGGTGGGCCTGGCCTATGGCCTGGTCTATTACCTGCTGTTCAGCTTCTTCATCCGGCGCTTCAAGCTGCCGACCATGGGGCGCGAGGAGGGCGGCGCGGTGCCGGCGCCCGCCGTTAGCGCCAGTGGCCGCGGCAGCGCGCGTGCGCAGGGCCTGCTCGAGGCGCTGGGCGGGGCCGCCAATCTGCGCTCGGTGGACGCCTGCACCACGCGCCTGCGCTTGCAGGTGGCCGACAACGGCGCCATCGACGCGGCCGCGCTGCGCGCCCTCGGTGCCCGCGGCGTCATCATGCCGGCGCCCGGCAGCGTGCAGGTGGTGCTGGGCCCCGAGGCCGACCAGGTGGCCGACGAGCTGCGCGCGCTGCAGGGCCAGGCGGTGCAGCCACCGCCGCCGGCCGCGGCCACGCCGGCGCAGCCGCAGCCGCCAGATCTGCAACTGGATCGCACGGCCTGGCTGCTGGCACTGGGCGGCGAGGCCAATGTGCAGCGCATCGAGGCGGTGGCCGGCACGCGGCTGCGCGTGGTGCTGGGCGATGCCGCGCGCGTCGACGAGGCGGCGCTGCTGGGCCTGGGCGCGCTGGGCCTGCAGAGCTTCTCGCCGGCGCTGGTGCATGTGCTGCTGGCCGACGCCGCTGCCGCGCATGCGGCCCTGCTGGCCGAAAGGGCGGGGCCATGAGGGCGCTGCTGACGAGCTTGCTGCTGGGCTTGCTGCTTTCGGGGGCGAGTGCAGGGCCGTCAGGCGAGGGCGCGCCGCTGCGCCTGCGCTGGGAGCTGGAGCGCAGCCAGTTCTCGGCCGAGCATCCCGAGGGCCGCTCGCGCGCGCTGTTCACGCTCACCAATCTGGACCGCCGGCCCCTGCCGGCGCAGGGCTGGTCCATCTATTTCAGCGCCATGGCCGGCGTCGAGCTGGGCCCGGCGCTGGAGGGTCAGGTCTTGCTGGAGCGCGTTGTCGCCACGCTGTTCCGCCTGCGCCCCGCAGCGGGTTTCCAGCCGCTGGACAGCGGCCAGACCCTGCGCATCGTGCTGCTCCATCCGGAGCTGGTGCTGATGCCGGACAAGGCGCCGCAAGCGCCCTATCTGGTGCTGGACGAGGCGCCCGGGCGCGGCCTGGCGATCCGCGACTACCAGTTGCTGCCGCCCAGCCGCCCCGAGCAGACCGAGCTGCCGCCCGGCGCTGCGCTGCCGCTGGCGACGCCGCAATCGCTCTACCAGCGCTATGCCCAGGCCGCTGTGCCGGCCGGGCTGCCGCCGTTGTTCCCGACGCCGCTGCAATACCGCCGGCTGGCGGGCGGCCTGCACTGGGACGCCTTGCCCGAGGTACGCGCCGCGCCCGCGCTGGCGGCGCAGGCCGAGCAGCTGCAGGCCTGGCTGCGCCCGCTGTTCCCGGGCGGCCAGGTGGGGCGCGGCCTGCCCGCGGTGCGGCTGAGCCTGGGGCCGGTGGCCGGCCAGCGCTCGCCCGAGGCCTATGCGCTGAGCATCGGCGCGCGCCAGGGCGTGCGCCTCAGGGCGGCCAGCCCGGCCGGGTTGGCGCGCGGGCTGCAGAGCCTGCGCATGCTGCTGCCGCTGCCCACGGCGGTGCTGGCGCGGCAGGGCGTGGAGCTGCCGGCGCTGCACATCGTCGATGCGCCGCGCTATGCCTACCGCGGCCTGATGCTGGACGTGGCGCGCAATTTCCAGAGCAAGGCCACGCTGCTGTCGACCCTGGACCTGATGGCGCGCTACAAGCTCAACACCCTGCACCTGCACCTCAGCGACGACGAGGGCTGGCGGCTCGAGATCCCCGGCCTGCCCGAGCTCACCGAGGTGGGCGGGCGGCGCGGCCAGCAGGCGGATCCGCTCGCGCATCTGCCGCCCGCCTATGGCTCCGGGCCGGATCTGGCCGACCCCTATGGCAGCGGCCATTACAGCCGCGCCGACTATCTGGAGATCCTGCGCCATGCGGCGGCGCTGCAGATCGAGGTGATCCCCGAGATCGACATGCCGGCGCATGCGCGCGCCGCGGTGAAGGCGATGGAAAGCCGCTGGCAACGCCGCATGCGCAGCGGTGCCGCCGGCGCGGACGAGTTCCTCCTGAGCGAGCCGGGCGACCGCTCGGTGTATCGCTCGGCCCAGCTTTACACCGACCATGTGATGAACCCGGCGCTGCCCTCCACCTACGCCTTTGTCGAGCAGGTGGTGGTAGCGCTCAAGGCCATGCATGCCGAGGCCGGCATGCCGCTGCGGCGCCTGCATGTGGGCGGCGACGAACTGCCGGCCGGCGCCTGGGAACAATCACCCGCCTGCCAGGCCCTGCTCAAGCAGCTGGGGGCCAGCGATACCGAGGCGCTCTGGGATAACTTCTTCGATCGCGTGCAGGCCCTGCTGCGGCGCCAGGGCATCGCGGCGGCGGGCTGGGAGGAGCTGGGCGCACGCAAGGCCATGCTGGCGGGTGAGCCCGGGCTCGCGCCCAACCCGCATTTCCTGCGGCGCGACATCCGCCTATATGTCTGGAACAACACCGGCACCAACGCGGACCTCGCCTACCGGCTCGCCAACGCGGGCTATGCCACCGTGCTGGCGCCGGCGACGCGGCTTTACTTCGATATGGCGCATCAGAAGGACCCGGCCGAGCCCGGCCACGACTGGGCGGCCTTTCTGGACCTCGACCAGGTGTTCGACTTCATGCCCACGCGCATGCCGGGCCGCCAGGGCCTGAGTGCCGAAGGCCGCCGCCACATCATCGGGCTGGAGGCCACGCTGTTCTCCGAGACCGTGCGCGGCCCCGAGCGCCTGGCCCAGATGCTGATGCCGCGCCTGCTGGGCCTGGCCGAGCGCGCCTGGGCCGCCGAGCCCGGCTGGGAGCGCCTGCCCGACCCGGCCGCCCAGGCGCGGGCGCGCGCCCAGTTCATGCAGCAGCTGGGCAGCCAGCTGCTGCCGCGCCTGGATGCCGAGGCGCCGGCGCTGCATTACCGCATCGCGCCGCCCGGCCTGCTGAGGCAGGGCGATCGCGTGCTGGCGCGCGCCCAGCTGCCCGGCATGACGCTGCGCTACAGCAGCGACGGCAGCCCGCCGCGGCCCGACAGCCCGCTGGTGCAGGGGCCGATCACGGCGCGCGGGCGCATCGGCGTGGCCGCCTTCGACCGCAACGGCCGCGCCGGCCGGCCTTCATGGATCGACAACCCCTGAGCAAGGACCACCCACATGCACGCACGCCGACTCGGCCTAAAGCTTTTCGCCGCCCATCTTCTGCTGGGAGGCTGGGCGCTGGCGTCGGCCCAGCCCGCCGCGGGCGACTGGGCCGGCCATGGGCGTTACCACGCCGCCAATGCGAGCCAGCCGGCGCCCGCCAGCGGCGAGCGCCGCGTGGTCTTCATGGGCGACTCGATCACCGAGTTCTGGAGCCCGGCGCTGCCCCAGGCCTTCCCCGGCAAGCCCTATGTGAACCGGGGCATCAGCGCCCAGACCACGCCGCAGATGCTGTTGCGCTTCCGGCAGGACGTGATCGAGCTGCAGCCGGCCGCGGTGGTGATACTGGCCGGCACCAACGACATCGCCGGCAACAGCGGGCCCAGCTCGGTCGAGATGATCGCCGGCCATGTGCGCTCGATGACGCAGCTGGCGCGGGCCCATGGCATCCGCGTGGTGCTGTGCGCGGTGCTGCCCGCGGCGGCCTATTACTGGAACCCGGCCATCCAGCCGGCGGCCACCATCGTCGCGCTGAACCAGCGCCTGCGCGAACTGGCGCGCGAGGGCGGCCACCGCTGGGTCGATTACCACGCCGCCCTGGCCGATGAACAGGGCGGCCTGCCGCTCAAGTATTCCGAGGACGGCGTGCACCCCAATGCCGCCGGCTACCGCGTCATGGCGCCGCTGCTGGAGCGCGAGATCGAGGCGGCGCTGAAGCCCTAGTCGATCTGCAGGCGCGCGAGCACCGGGAAATGGTCGGAGGGGTAGCGCTGGCCGTTGGAGTCGGTCAGCACCGCGTACTTGAGCACGCGGATGCGCGGGCTGAGGAAGATGTAGTCGATCAGCAGCTCCGGCGCGCTGCCGAACTTGAAATCGTTGAAGCTGGCCGGCGGGCCATAGGGCGGCGTCAGCGAGACCAGGCGCGCATCGCGCAGCTGGCCGCGCATGGCCTGGATCTGCACCGTGTCCGGCGTCGAGTTGAAATCGCCCAGCGCGATCACATGGTCGCCGGGGTGTTGGCGCCGCTGCTCGGCCAGCCAGCGCAGCAGCAGCTGGGCGGATTCGCGGCGCGCGATCGGCCCCTCGTGGTCGAAATGCACCGACACCACCAGCAGGCGCTGCCCGCCGCGGCGCTCCTGCAGCCGCACCCAGCTGGCGAGGCGGTTGCAGCAGCGCGCATCCCAGCCCTTGGAGGGGCGGTCGGGGGTCTCGCTGAGCCAGAAGTCGCCATGCGCAAGGCGCTGGAAGCGCGCGCGCCGGTAGAAGATGCTGGAATGCTCGCCGGCGTCCCGACCATCGTCGCGGCCCAGGCCCACATGCTCGAATTCGCTCAGCGCCCCCAGGTCGCGGATCTGCTCGGGCTGACCCTCCTGGGTGCCGAACAGATCGAACTCGTGGTAACGGATCAGCGCCTTCACCGCCTCGACGCGCTGGGCCCAGACATTGGGACCGTCGTCGGGGGTGTTGAGGCGCAGGTTGTAGCTGGCGACATTGAGCGGCGGCCCGGCCCAGGCGGGGAGGGGCATGAACATGGCCGTGAGCAGGGCGAGGATGGGCAGCAATCGCATGGTGGCTGTCTCCTTGGTTTAGAGCTTGATGTAGAGCTGCCGCCGGTCCATCCAGGCGGCGACGGCCCAGCAGGCCAGCATGAAGCAGAGTGCGAACAGCAGTGAGCCGGGCTTGTCGCCCGCCCAGGACTGGAAGCCGTGCGCATAGAGCTGCTCGAACAGCGGGCGGCCCTGCAGCGGCAGCAGCCACAGCAGGCTCATCGCCACCTCGGCCAGCAGGTAGATGAAGAGCGTGTTCCGGCCGAACACCTCGAAGAAGGCGCAGCCGCGGCGCCAGCCGCGCAGGTCGACGGCCCACACCAGCAGGCCCAGCAGGCACAGGTCGATGCCCACGGTGCACAGCACATAGGAGCCGGTCCAGAGCTTTTTGTTGATGGGCAGCACGCCATGCCAGGCCAGCGCCAGCGCGATTGCCAGCAGGCCCGCCATCAGCAGCTTGGCGATGCTCTCGTTGCCGGGGCCGCGGCGCTGTACCAAGCCCGCCGCGGCATGGCCGGCCAGCACATGCACCACCGCGGGCAGGGTGCCCAGCAGGCCCTCGGGGTCGAAGGCCAGGCCCTCGCCCTGGTAGAGATGGGCCTCGCCCAGCAGCCACAGGTCCAGCTTGCGCGCGGCATTGCCGGCCAGGCTCAGATCGCCCCATTGCGCCAGCACCCACCAGCACAGCAGCAGCACGGCGCCGCTGTAGATAAGCGCGGCGCGCGCACGGCCGTAGTGCAGCAGCAGGGCGGCGATGGCATAGGCCAGGGCGATGCGCTGCAGCACGCCGAGGATGCGCGTGCCGGCGAGCGGCAGCAGGGCGAGCCCGCCATCGGGGCCGACGCGCACGAAGGGGAACCAGGAGAGCAGATAGCCGCACAGAAAGATCAGCGCGCTGCGCCTGCACAGCTTCACCAGCAGCGCTGCCTCGCCCAGGCGCTCGTAGCGCGGCAGGGTGAAGCTGAGCGCGGCGCCGACCACGAACAGAAAGGTCGGGAACACCACATCGGTGAGGGTCAGGCCATGCCAGGGCGCATGCAGCAGCGGGCCGTAGGAGAGCGCCTCGCTGATCGACATATTGACGACGATCATCAGCGCCAGCGTGGCGCCGCGCAGCACGTCGAGCGCACGCGCGCGCTGCGCCTCAGCCATGCGAGGCCACGACGTCGGCCGAGAACACATAGCCGGCGCCGCGCACCGTCTTGATCAGGTGCGGCTGCTTGCCATCGTCCTGCAGGCGCAGGCGCAGGCGGCTGATCTGCACGTCCAGCGAGCGGTCCAGCGGGCCGATGTCGCGGCCGCGCGTGTATTCGGCCAGCACATTGCGGTCGAGGATCTCGCCGGGATGCTCGACAAAGCATTTCAGCAGCTGGAAGTCCAGCCCGGTCAGCGCCACCTCCGTGCCCTGGCGATCGGTCACGCGGCGCTCCAGCAGGTCGAGGGTGAAGGCATCGAAGCGGCGGTAGCGCGCCGCCGCGCGCAGCTCCTGGCCGCAGCGGCGCAGGATCGCCTTGATGCGGGCCAGCAGCTCGCGTGGGCTGTAGGGCTTGGCGATGTAGTCGTCGGCACCCAGCTCCAGGCCGACCACGCGGTCGGTCTCGTCGGCGCTGGCGGTCAGCATGATGATGGGCAGGTCGGAGCGCGCGCGCACCATGCGGCACAGCGCGAAGCCATCGGTGTCGGGCAGCATCACGTCCATGATGGCCATCGAGAGCTCCTCGGCATGGCGCTGGTACTCGGCCAGAAAGCCGGCACCATCCGGCGCCGCCACCACCTCGTAGTGGTTCTTCTCCAGATAGGCCTTCAGCAGCAGGCGGGTGCGGAGATCGGCGTCGACGATCAGGATCTTGCGTGCCATCGGGAGCCTCGCCGCCTCAGGCCAGCCGCTGACCGGTGCCGCGGTCGAACAGATGCGAGGCACCGGCCTGCCACTGCAGGCGCAGAGGCTCGCCGATGCGCTGGCTCAGGCGGCCGGGCACTCTGGCGGTCAGGCAGCCGATCGCGGTGTCGACCATGGCGTAGGTCTCGGGGCCGGTGGGCTCCAGCATGCGCAGCGTGCCGGGCAGGCCGCCGTCTTCGGTGGTGTCCGGCGCGATCGCCAGGTCCTCGGGGCGTAGGCCGTAGCTGAGCGCCCGGTGCGGGCTGTCGCGCAGCGCCTGGGCCTGCGCGGCGCTCAGCGGCAGGGCCACGCCCTGGGCGCTCAGGCCGGCGGCGCTGGCCTGGGCATCGATGAAGTTCATCGCCGGCGAGCCGACGAATTCGGCCACGAAGCGGTTCGCCGGCCGGCCGTAGATCTCGTCGGGCGTGCCGAATTGCTGCACCAGCCCGTCCCGCATCACCGCGATGCGGTCGCCCAGGGTCATGGCCTCGACCTGGTCGTGCGTGACATAGACGGTGGTGGTGCGGGTGCGCTGGTGCAGCAGCTTGATCTCGGCGCGCATCTCCACGCGCAGCTTGGCGTCGAGGTTGGAGAGCGGCTCGTCGAACAGAAACAGCGCCGGCTGGCGCGCCAGCGCACGGCCCATCGCGACGCGCTGGCGCTGGCCGCCGGAGAGCTGGCCGGGTTTGCGGTCCAGCAGGTGCTCGATCTGCAGCATGGCGCTGACGCGCGCCACCGCGGCCGCGCGCTCGGCCTTGGGCACCTTGCGCATCTCCAGGCCGAAGGCGATGTTCTGCGCCACGTTCATGTTCGGGTAGAGCGCATAGCTCTGGAACACCATGGCGATGTCGCGCTCGCGGCTGGGCGCGTGGGTGACCTCGCGCGCGCCGATGTGGATGCTGCCGCTGCTGGGCTGCTCCAGGCCGGCGATCATGTTCAGCAGGGTGCTCTTGCCGCAGCCCGAGGGCCCCACCAGGATGAGGAATTCGCCGGGCTCGATCTCGATGTCGATGCCCTTGAGGATCTCGTTGCTGCCATAGGTCTTGCGGACCTGCCTGATGCTCAGTGCACCCATTGCTGCCTATCCCTTCACGGCGCCGGCGGTGAGCCCGCGCACAAAATACTTGCCGGCCAGCGCGTAGACGAGCAGGGTGGGCAGGCCGGCGATCATGGCGGCGGCCATGTCGACGTTGTATTCCTTCACCGAACTCGAGGTGTTGGCCAGGTTGTTGAGCCCCACGGTGATGGGCTTGCTGTCGGCACCCGAGAACACCACGCCGTAGAGGAAGTCGTTCCAGATATTGGTGAACTGCCAGATCAGCGTCACCACCAGGATGGGCGCGGAGAGCGGCAGCACGATGCGGCGGAAGATCTGCCAGAACGAGGCCCCGTCCAGGGTGGCGGCCTTGATCAGCTCGTCGGGCAGGCCGGCGTAGTAGTTGCGGAAGAACAGCGTGGTGGAGGGGATGCCGGCCAGCACATGCACCAGGATCAGCCCCCATACCGAGCTGGCCAGGCCCAGCCAGCCCAGCACCTGGCTCATCGGCAGCAGCACCACCTGCATGGGCATGAAGACGCCGAACAGCATCAGCGCGAACAGCAGCTCGCTGCCGCGGAAGCGCCACTTGCTCAGCACATAGCCGTTCAGCGCGCCCAGCGCGGTGGAGATGCCGACGGCGGGCAGCACCATCAGCAGCGAGTTGAGGAAGAAGGGCTTGAGCCCGCCGCAGTCGGTGCCGGTGCAGGCCGCCGACCAGGCGGTGGCCCAGGCCTGCAGGCTGGGGCTGGCGGGCAGGGCCAGCAGGCTGCTGTTGCGGATCTCGTCCATGCTCTTCAGCGAGGCGCTCAGCATCACGTAGAGCGGCGCCAGGAAGAACAGCGCGAACAACAGCAAGGCGCCCAGCAGCAGCAGGCGGGCGGGCGAAAGGCGCGGCCGGGCCATCATCGACGCGCCCCGCGCAGCTCGGAGTAGAGGTAGGGCACGACGATGGCCGCCACGGTGGCCAGCATGATGGTGGCGCTGGCCGCGCCCAGGCCGATCTGGCCGCGCGAGAAGGCCATCGTGTACATGAAGGTGGCGGGCAGGTCGGTGGCATAGCCGGGGCCGCCGGCGGTGAGCGCCATCACCAGGTCGAAGCTCTTGATCGCCAGATGGCTCACCACCATCAGAGTGGAGAAGAACACCGGCCGCAGGCTGGGGATGATGATGCGCCAGTAGATGCGCGGCAGGCTGGCGCCGTCCACCTGGGCGGCCTTGATGATGCTGTCGTCGATGCCGCGCAGGCCGGCCAGAAACAGCGCCATCACGAAGCCCGCGCTCTGCCAGATGCCGGCGATGACGACGCAGTAGATCGCCATGTCGGGGTCCACCAGCCAGCCGAAGCTGAAGTCGGCGAAGCCCCATTCCTGCACCAGATGCTCCAGGCCCAGGCCCGGATTGAGTATCCATTTCCAGGCCGTGCCGGTGACGATGAAGCTGAGCGCCATCGGGTAGAGGTAGATGGTGCGCAGCAGGCCCTCCAGGCGGATCTTCTGGTCCAGCAGGATCGCCAGCAGCAGGCCCAGCGCCATGCCGCCGCCCACGAACAGGCCGCCGAAGATGCCCAGATTGCGCAGCGCCACCCACCAGCGCTCCGACTCGAACAGCGCCTCGTACTGCGCCAGCCCGGCGAACTCGTAGTTGGGCAGCATGCGCGAGGCCGACAGCGAGAGCACCCCGTTCCAGGCCATCAGGCCATAGATGAACAGCAGCGAGAGCACGAAGGAGGGCGCAATCACCAGCTTGGGCAACCACAGGGTGCGAGCGCGGCTTGGCATGGCGGCTGGGCTTACTTGCTGCGGGCGGCGGCGGCGAGCTTCTTCATGGCATCGCGGGCGCTCAGCCGGTCGCTGTTCCAGTACTGGCTGATGGCGTCCTTGATGGCGCCCTCCGCCGCGCTCGGCACCGCCATGCCATGGGCGATCGAGGGCAGCAGGGTGCCGGCCTTGGCGCTGCTGGCGAAGTCCTGCGCCGAGGTCTTGGCGCAATCGTCGAAGCGGTCCATCTTCATGCCCATGCGCACTGGGATCGAGCCCTTGTTGAGATTGAAGAGCTCCTGGAACTCGGGCGCCATGATGGCGGCGGCGAGGTCTTTCTGCGCGCGGCTGTTGGCCTCGTTCTTGAGCTTGAACATCGCGAAGGAGTCGATGTTGTAGCTGAAGGACTTGGCGCTGCCGGGCGCGGCCACGCAGAGGAAATCCTTGCCCGGCTGCTTGCCGGCCGCGACGAACTCGCCCTTGGCCCAGTCGCCCATGATCTGCATCGCCGCCTCGCCCTTGATCACCATCGCGGTGGCGAGGTTCCAGTCGCGCCCCGGGGCGTTCTTGTCGGTATAGGGCTTGAGGCGCTTGAAGGTGGCGAGCGCGCGCTCCATGGTGTCGCTCGTCAGGCTGCTCTGGTCCAGCTGCACCAGTGCCTTGGCGTAGAAATCGGCGCCGCCCACGCCCAGCACCACCGCCTCGAACAGGGTCAGGTCTTGCCAGTTCTGGCCGCCATGCGCCAGCGGCGTGACGCCCAGCTTCCTGAGCGCGTCGGCGGCGCTGAAGAAATCGTCCCAGCTGAGCGGCGGCTTGAGCCCGGCACGCTTGAAGACATCGGCATTGATCCAGAGCCAGTTGACGCGGTGCACGTTCACCGGCACCGCGACATAGCTGCCGCGGTATTTCATCTGCTCGCTCACCACCTTGGGCAGCAGCTCGTCCCATTTGTCGGCGCGCGCCACCTCGTCGATCGAGGCCAGCACGCCCTCGCGGGCCCAGTCCTGGATCGAGGGGCCCTTGATCTGCGCCGCGGCGGGCGCATTGCCCGAGACCACGCGCGACTTCAGCACCGTCATGGCGGAGTCGCCGCCGCCGCCCGCCACCGCGAAATCCTTCCAGCTGTGACCCTTGGCCTGCAGGCTGGCCTTGAGCGCCTGCGCGGCCTTGGCCTCGCCACCGCTGGTCCACCAGTGCAGCACCTCGACCTCGCCGGCGGTGGCCAGTTGGGCCGCCAGACTCAGGCTCAGGGCCGTGAGCAGCGGGGCCATGGCAGCGATGGGGCGGCGGCCCGGGGCGCGCGGATGCGTCATGTCGTCTTGTCTCCGGTACGGCCCGTCGTGGGCTCGGTCCGGCAAGTTTAACGAAACATTAACGCTTGGTGAGAAAGTACTAACCCTTGCTTGCCAGTGGCAGGCGCACCCGCGCCAGCAGGCCATGGGGCTGGGTCGGGCTCAGGCTGACGCTGCCGGCATGGCGCTCGACGATCTCGCGCACGATCGCCAGGCCAAGGCCGCAGCCGCTGCCGTCGTGGGTGGCGCGCACGAAGCGCTCGAACACATGCTCGAGCTCCTCGGCTGCGATGCCGGGGCCGTTGTCTTCCACCTCCAGCACCAGCTGGCCGGCGCTGCCATGGCAGCGCACCGTCACGCTGGCGCCGCGGCCGGCATAGCGGATCGCGTTGTCGATCAGGTTGGCCAGCGCCTCGCGCAGCAGCAGGGCGATGCCCAGCACCGGCATGGGCGCGCTCGCACCCTCGGGATCGGGCTCGTCAAAACCCAGGTCTATGCCGGCATGCAGGGCCTTGGGCACCAGCTCGGCGGTGACCTCGCGCGCCAGCTTCAGCATGTCCACCGGCACGCGGTCCTGGCGCACCGCCGATTCGGGCTCGGCGCGCGCCAGCGTCAGCAGCTGGTTCACCAGATGGGCGCTGCGCGCTGCGCCCTCGTGCACCAGCTTAAGCCGCGCCGTCAGCAGCGGATCGCTGACATCGCGCAGCGCCAGCTCGGCCTGGCTCTTGAGGCCGGCCAGCGGCGTGCGCAGCTGGTGGGCCGCATCGGAGATGAAGCGCTTCTGTGCCACCACGTTGTGGCTGACCTCGCCCAGCAAGGTGTTGATGGCCTGCGCCAGCGAGCGCACCTCGGGCGGTGCGGCGTCCAGCTTGATGGGGGCCAGATCGTTGGCGGCGCGCCCCTCCACCTGGCGCTGCAGCAGGGCCAGCGGCGCCAGGCCGGCGCGGATGCCGGCCCAGACGATCATGGTCATCAGCACGATCAGGCCGGAGAGCGGCAGCACCGTGTCGAGCAGGATCTGGCGCGCCAGCTCCTCGCGGTTGGCGCTGGAGCGCGCCACCTGCACCAGCATGGTCTGCGGCGTGCCGCCGTCCTCGCCATAGTTGAGGTAGAGCGCCACCATGCGCACGCGGGCGCTGCGCGCCGGCTCGCCGTCGCTGCCGGGCTCGCGCAGCACGCCATCGTAGAAGTAGGGCTCGCCCAGCGCCGGCGCGGCGAGCGCCGGCACCGGTGGCAGGTTCTGGTTGCCGAGGATGAACTGGCCCGGCGGGGTGCTGACGGTGTAGAGCACGCGGTCGCTGGGGTCGGCCTCGAGGATGTCCTGGGCGGCGCGCGGAAAATCGATCAGCAGGCCGTTGCCCTGGGGCTTGACCTGGCGGGCCAGCGCGCGCGAGGCCTGCGAGAGGCTGGCATCGATGGCGGCATTGGCATAGCGCGCCGCCAGGTTGTAGGTGAACAGCGCGGCCGCCAGCCACAGGATGATCTGCGGCAGCAGCAGCCACACGAACAGCTGCCGATGCAGCGAGCGCGCCCCCGGCACGGCCGTGAACCAATGCGGGCGGCGGCCGGCCGGATGGTTCATGCCGCGGCGGCCTCGTTCTCGAGCAGGTAGCCCAGGCCGCGCACCGTGCGTATCGCCAGCCCGGACTGCTCAAGCTTGCGGCGCAGGCGATGGATATAGACCTCGATCGACCCGGTGCCGCTGTTGTCCGAGCCGTCCTGCGCCCAGGCCTGGGTGATCTGCTCCTTGGTGACGACATGGTCGCGCTGTGACAGCAGCAGATCCAGCAGCATCGCCTCGCGCGGGCTTAGCTCCAGCGGCTCGCCGCGCACCGAGGCGCGGCGCGTGTCGCGGTCGAACACCAGGTCACCCAACGCGGCGCTGGCGGTGGGTGGGCGGCCGCGCCGCATCAGCGCATGCAGGCGCGCCTCCAGCTCGGGGAAGTCGAAGGGCTTGGTCAGGTAGTCGTCGGCGCCGGCGTTCAGCCCAGCCACGCGATCGTCCAGGCTGTCCAGCGCGGTCAGCACCAACACCGGCAGCTGGCGGCGCGCCGCACGCAGCCGCTTCAGCACCGTCAGCCCGTCCACCATGGGCAGGCCGAGGTCGAGGATGGCGACGTTGAAGTTCTGCTTCAGCAGCAGGTACTCGGCCACCGCGCCATTGGGTGCGTGCTCCACCACAAAGCCGGCACGGCGCAACTGGGCCGAGAGTGCATCGGCCAGGATGGCATCGTCTTCGGCGAGCAGCAGGTTCATTTGTGAGGGCATGGGCAATCGTGGCCTGTGGCGCAAACCGCACTCTAAGGGTTAACGTTCTATTAACAGCGTTATGGATTCATTAAGAATTGACAGCGCCGAACCTTAACGACAGTTAACACGATCCAGTGTAGCCCGGCCGCACTGACCCAGAGCCTTGTTCAAAACGAGCCACAGGAGACAGTCCATGAAGACCCACGCCAAGCAGCCGGCCCAGCGCCGCTGCGCCACCCCTCCGCAAGTCCTCCCGATCGCCGCGGCCTGCGCGGGCGCGGTGCTGTTGATGGGGGCGGCGCATGCGCAGCAGGCCCCGCAGCAACTGGAGACGGTGGTGGTGACGGGCATACGCTCGGCCATCGAGAGCTCGATCTCGGTCAAGCGCAATGCCGATTCGATCGTCGAAGCGGTCACCGCCGAGGACCTGGGCAAGCTGCCCGATCTGAGCATTGCCGAATCGCTGGCGCGCCTGCCGGGCCTGGCGGCCCAGCGCGTGAACGGCAATGCGCAGGTGCTGTCGATCCGCGGCATGTCGCCCAAGTACGGCGTGACCCTGCTGAACGGCCGCGAGATGGTCAGCTCGGGCTCGGACCGCTCGGTCGAGTTCGACCAGTTTCCCGCCGAGCTGATGGGGGGCGCCACCGTCTACAAGACCCCCGACGCGGCGCTGGGTGCGCAAGGCCTGTCGGGCACGGTGAACATGCAGTCGATCCGGCCGCTGAACTTCCGCGGCCGCCAGGGCAACCTCAACGCGCGCATGGAGAAGAACTCCAACGGCGAGCAGATCCCCGGCCTGAGCAGCCAGGGCAAGCGCCTGAGCGCCAGCTATGTGGACCAGTTTGCCGACCGCACCATCGGCGTCGCGCTGGGCTATGCGCACTTGGACAGCCCCGAGCAGCAGCAGCATTACGCCAACTGGTGGTGGGCCAATACCGCCAACACCAAGTCCTATCCGCCCGACTGGTGCGGCGGCGACTGCGGCCTCAAGGGCGTGGATCGCGACGCCGTCTCCCTGCAGGGTTTCGAGGCCACCGCCTTCTCGACCAACCAGGTGCGCAACGGCCTGATGGGCGTGTTCGAGTACAAGCCCAACGACCAGCTGCACACCGTGCTGGATCTGTACTACTCCAACTTCAGCAAGAAGTTCGTCGGGCGCGAGTTCCAGGGCGAGATGAACACCTGGAACGGCGTCACCTACCACGGCACCAGCTACGAGAACTTCGGCGGCGAGAAGGTCACGGTGGGGGGCGCGATCGACAACATCGCCGGCAAGCTGCTCTCGCGCCGCAACCAGCGCGACGACACCATCAAGGCGATCGGCCTGAACAACGAGCTCAAGCTGGGCGGCTGGACCACCGTGGCCGACCTGAGCTACTCCAAGGCCGACCGCGACGAGACCACCGCCGAGATGTATGCGGGCTCCAGCCTGCCCTCGGGTTTCACCAGCACGGCCATCTCGATGACCGGCTTCTCGCAGTTCGTGCCCAGCATCAACTGGGCCGATCCGGCGGTGATGAGCTTGCAGCAGTTCTGGGGCCAGATGGGTGCGGCGCGCCACTTCAAGGTCAGCGATGAACTCAAGAGCCTGCGCCTCTCGGCCAAGCGCGAGTTCGACTGGGGCGCGGTGCACCAGTTCGAGGGCGGCTTCAACTACAGCGAGCGCAGCAAGGACTATCGCGCCGTCAAGGAGGCCTACGACCTGAAGAGCGGCAAGACCAATCTGGCCTTCCCGAACGGCATCCTGATGGCGCCGGCCACCCTGGGCTTCGGCAGCATTCCCGCGGTGGCCAACTTCGACGTGCAGGCGCTGCTGGACACCGGCCTGTTCAGCGCGCGCGCCGACGACCTCAGCAGCGCGCCCAATCGCGAGTGGGGTGTGCGCGAGAAGGTCAGCACCGCGTTTGGCAAGTTCAGCCTTGAGTTCAATGCCGGCGTGCCGGTGCGCGGCAATATCGGCCTGCAGGTCGTGCATGCCAAGCAGGAGGGCCACGGCCTGGCCTGGATCGACAACAGCACCCAGCCGGTGAGCGGCGGCAAGAGCTATACCGATGTGCTGCCCAGCCTGAACCTGGCGGCCGACCTGGGCAGCAACACCATGCTGCGCTTCGGCGCCGCCCGTGTGATGGCGCGCCCGAACATGGAAGACATGCGTGCCGGCGTCACCAATATCAGCCGTGCCACCACCGGCAAGGGCGAATGGTCGGCCAGCGGCGGCAACCCCACGCTGGACCCCTGGCGCGCCGACGCGGTGGACCTGGCGCTGGAGAAGTACTACGGCAAGCGCAGCTACATCTCGCTGGCCGGCTTCTACAAGGAGCTGAAGTCCACCGTCTACAAGCAGGACATCCTGGGCTATGACTTCTCGGGCTATCCCGACCCGCTCAAGGGCGATCCGCGCTACCCGATCCTGACCTATACCGGCAAGCTCAACGCCATGGCCAACGGGGATGGCGGCTATGTGCGCGGCACCGAGTTCAGCGCCGCCATCGACGGCGCCAAGCTCAGCCCCATGCTGGACGGCTTCGGCGCGATCCTGTCGGCCTCCTTCACCAAGAGCAGCATCCACCAGAACAACGACCTCAGCAATCCGCTCGAGGGCCTCTCGGGCACGGTGGCGAGCTGGGTGCTTTACTACGAGAAGAGCGGCCTGCAGGCGCGTGTGGCGCAGCGCTATCGCTCGCGCTATATGGCGGCGGTGCGCAATGCCTGGGGCGATACCTCCTACACCACCATCGAACCCGAGCACATCACCGATCTGCAGCTGGGTTATGGCTGGGACAGCGGGCCGCTGAAGGGGGTGTCGGTGCTGTTCCAGGTCAACAACGTCACCAACGAGGCCTACCGCACCATGATGACGGTGTCGGACAACAGCGGCACCGTGCCCAATCTGCTCTACCCGGGCACCTACGAGAAGTACGGCCGCCAGTACCTGCTGGGCGTGAACTACAAGTTCTAAGTTGAAACACGCGCTCACACCCTGGCTGGCCGCGGCCACCTTGCTGTGCGCCGGCGCCGCTGGCGCGGCGCCGGCCTGGCCCGCGGCCGGCAGCCCCTTCCAGCGGCTGCCGGCCGACGAGGCCCGCATCGCCCGCATCGTCGCCGGCATGAGCCTGGCGCAGAAGGTCGGGCAGATGACCCAGCCCGAGATCCGCCACATCACGCCCGACGAGGTGCGGCGCTTCTACATCGGCTCGGTGCTCAACGGCGGCGGCTCCTGGCCCGGCAACAACAAGTACGCCAGCGTGGCGGACTGGCTGCGGCTGGCCCAGGCCTATCACGAGGCCTCGATGCAGACCGACATGGCCCAGCCGGTGCCGGTGATCTGGGGCACCGACGCGGTCCACGGCCACAACAATGTGTTCGGCGCGACCCTGTTCCCGCACAACATCGGCCTGGGCGCCACGCGCGACGCCGGCCTGCTGAGGGAGGTCGGCCGGGCCACCGCGCGCGCGGTGCGCGCCACCGGCATCCAGTGGACCTTTGCGCCCACGCTGGCGGTGGTGCGCGACGACCGCTGGGGCCGCACGTACGAAAGCTATGCCGAGGACCCGGCCGTGGTGGCGCGGCTGGGCGGCGCCTATGTGCGCGGACTGCAGGACGGGCTCGGCAGCGATGCCGCCATCCTGGCCACCGCCAAGCATTTCATCGGCGACGGCGGCACCGCCCAGGGCAAGGACCAGGGCGTCAACGAGGCCAGCCAGGCCGAGCTGCTGGCCATCCATGCGCAGGGTTATTACGCCGCGCTCGCGGCCGGCGCGCAGACCGTGATGGCCTCCTTCAACAGCTGGCACGATCGCGCCGCCGGCCAGGACTATGGCAAGCTGCATGGCAGCCAGGCGCTGCTGAGCGGCGTGCTGAAGCAGCAGATGGGTTTCGACGGCTTCATCGTCTCCGACTGGAACGGCATCGCCCAGCTGCCCGGCTGCAGCAATGCCAGCTGCCCCCAGGCCATCAACGCCGGCATCGACATGGTGATGGTGCCCGAGGACTGGCAGGCCTTCATCGCCAACACCGTGGCCCAGGTGCAGCGCGGCGAGATCCCGCTGGCGCGCATCGACGATGCCGTCACGCGCATCCTGCGCGTCAAGCTGCGCGCCGGCCTGTTCGGCCAGGCACCCCAGGACGGCCGTTATGCCGGCCGCGCCGAGGCCTTGCAGGCGCGCGCCCTGGCGCGGCGCGCGGTGCGCGAATCCCTGGTGCTGCTGAAGAACGACGGCGGCGTGCTGCCGCTGGCGCGCCAGCGCCGCGTGCTGGTGGTGGGGCGGGCGGCCGACAGTCTGGAACAGCAGACCGGCGGCTGGACGCTGAGCTGGCAGGGCACCGGCAACCGCAACAGCGACTTCCCGGCGGGCGAGACGGTGCTGGCCGGCCTGCGTGCGGCGCTGGGCGAGGCGCGCGTGGTCTACAGCCCCGATGGCGCGGGCGTGAACCCGGCCGAGTTCGATGCCGTCGTCGCGGTGCTGGGCGAGACGCCGTATGCCGAGGGCAATGGCGACATCCCGCCCTCGGGCACGCTGCGCCACAGCGCCCGCCACCCCGAGGAGCTGCGCCTGCTGCAAGGCCTTGCGGGCCGGGGGCGGCCGGTGATCACGGTGTTCCTGTCCGGCCGGCCGCTCTACGTCAACGATCTGCTGAACCTCTCCGACGCCTTTGTCGCCGCCTGGCTGCCCGGCAGCGAGGGCGGCGGCATTGCCGATCTGCTGCTGCGCCGCGCGGACGGCCGGGTCGGCCATGACTTCAAGGGCCGCTTGCCCTTCTCGTGGCCGCGCGGCGCCTGCCAGACCCCGCTCAATGCGGGGGACGGCGGCCAGCCGCTGTTCGCGCTGGGCCATGGCCTGAGCTATGCGCGGCCGGCCCGGCTCGGCCAGCTGGCGCTCGATGCGCCGGCCAGCGGCGGTTGCGGTGCGCGCACCGAGATGGCGATCTTCGAGCGCGTCGCGCAGGCGCCCTACGAGTTGCTGGCCATCAGCCCGGGCCAGCGCTGGCCCACCCGCAAGCTCAGCGACGATCTCAACGGCACCGAGGAAATCCCGGCCGGCCGGCCCGAGCTGCTGGTCAGCACGGTGCAGATCAACACCCAGCAGGACGCCAAGCTGCTGCGCTGGCAGGGCCCGGCGCGGCTGGTGGCCTGGTCGGCCCAGCCGGCGCTGCTGAGCGCCTACCCGGACGCCGCGCTGCTGTTCGACCTCCGGCTCGCGCAGGCGCCCAGCGGCGCGGTGGGCCTGGGCATGGATTGCGGCGCGGGCTGCGGGGGCAAGTTCGGCCAGTTCGACCTGCGCCCGCTGCTGCGGCCGCTGGCGGTGGGCGATCGCCTCAGCCTGAAGATTCCGCTCGCCTGCTTCGCCGCCCTGGGGGTGGTGCTGGACCGCGTCGAGCAACCCTTCATGCTCAGCGCCGACGCGCCCTTTGCCGCCGCCATCGCCCATATCCGCGTGCAGGCCGGCGCCGCCAGACATGCCGACGCGCTGCGCTGCGAGCAACTCCAGCCCCTTCTGCCATGACAGACTCCTTGCCCCACATCCGTCGCAGCGACTTCCCGGCCGATTTCGTCTGGGGTTGCTCCACCTCCTCCTACCAGATCGAAGGCGCGGCCACCGAGGACGGCCGTGGCGAATCGATCTGGGATCGCTTCTGTGCCGGCGCGGGCCATATCCGCGACGGCTCCAGCGGCGCGGTGGCCTGCGACCATTACCACCGCTGGCCGGAGGACCTGAACCTGGCGCGCAGCCTGGGCGTGAATGCCTACCGCTTCTCGATCGCCTGGCCGCGCGTCCTGCCGCAGGGCCGCGGCGCGGTGAACCAGCGCGGGCTGGACTTCTATTCACGCCTGGTGGACGGCATGCTAGAGCGCGGCCTGCAGCCCTGGGCCACGCTCTACCACTGGGATCTGCCCCAGGCCCTGCAGGAGCAGGGCGGCTGGCAGCAGCGTGCCTGCGTGGACGCCTTTCTCGAATACACCGAGCTCGTGACGCGCGCGCTGGGCGATCGCGTCAAGCACTGGATCACCCACAACGAGCCCTGGTGCAGCGCCTTTCTGGGCCACCACGAGGGCAACCATGCGCCGGGCATCCGCGACTACGCGGCCGCGCTGCAGGTCTGCCACCACCTGCTGCTCTCGCATGGCCTGGCCCTGCCGGTGATACGCCGCAACGCGCCCGGCGCCCAGGCCGGCATCACGCTGAGCCTGCACCCGATCGAAGCCGCCAGCCACAGCGCCGCCGACGCCGCCGCGCGCCTGCGCCACGACGGCTCGCGCAACCGCTGGTTCCTCGACCCCCTGCACGGCCGCGGCTACCCTTCGGACATCTGGGCCCTGCTGGGCGCGCAGGCGCCCCAGGTGCTGGACGGCGACCTGGCGGCGATCGCCACGCCCACCGACTTCCTTGGCGTGAACTACTACTTCCCCGAGGTGGTTGAGGACGCGCCCGGCAGCGGCCCGATCGCCACGCGCGTGGTGGAGCCGGCCGGCGTGGAGCGCACCGCCTTTGGCTGGCAGGTCTCGCCCGAGGGCATGGTGACGCTGCTGAACCGCATCCAGCGCGACTACGGCCCCTCGCGCGTCTACCTGACCGAGAACGGCTCCACCTACGAGGACCAGCCCTTGCCCGACGGCAGCGTGCTCGACATCGAACGCCGCCGCTATCTGGCGCGCCATCTCGAGGCGGCCTGGCAGGCGCGCGCCCAGGGCGTGCCGCTGCAGGGTTATTTCGCCTGGAGCCTGCTCGACAACTTCGAATGGGCCGAGGGCTATCTGCGCCGCTTCGGCCTCACCTATGTGGATTACCCGACGCAGCGCCGCACGCTCAAGGCCAGCGGCCTCTGGTACCGTGACTTTCTCAAGTCCTGAGATGCGAAGGCAAGACATGACCCCATCCCGCATGCTGATCACCACCATGGCCGCCGCGCTGGCGTTGGCGCTGCCCGGCGCCAGCCGGGCGCAGCCGGCGCCCCTGAAGGCCGAGGTGATCCACTGGTGGACCGCCGGCGGCGAGTCGGCCGCGGTCAAGACCCTGGCGGATGCCTACCGTGCCGCCGGCGGCACCTGGGTGGACACCGCGATCGCGCTGGGCGAGCAGGCACGCGCGGTGGCGATCAACCGCATCGTCGGCGGCAACCCGCCCACAGCGGCCCAGTTCAACACCTCCAAGCAGTTCCTCGACGTGGTGGAGCAGGGCCTGCTCAACAACGTCGACGCGGTGGCGCAGCGCGACGGCTGGGACAAGTTCCTGCCCGAGACCGTGCTCAACGTCATCCGCGTCAAGGGCCATTACTACGCCGCGCCGGTGGACGTCCACATGCCCGCCTGGATCTGGACCTCCAAGGCGGCGTTCAAGAAGGCCGGCATTGCCGCCGACCCGCGCAGCATGGACGAACTGTTCGCCGCGCTCGACAAGCTCCGCGCGGCGGGCGTGGTGCCGCTGGCCCATGGCGGCCAGACCTGGCAGGACAACATCGTCTTCACCGCGGTGCTGGCCAACCAGGGCGGGCGCGAGCTCTACCTCAAGGTGCTGCGCGACCGCGACCCCAAGGCCATCCTGGGCGAGCCCTTCAAGCAGGTGCTGCTGAGCTTCAAGCGCCTGCAGGGCTATGTGGACAAGGGCTCGCCGGGGCGCAACTGGAACGATGCCACCGCGATGCTGATCAGCGGCAAGGCGGGCGTGCAGTTCATGGGCGACTGGGCCAAGGGCGAGTTCGCGCTGGCGCGGCAGGAGCCGGGGCGCGACTATGGCTGCATCGCCGGCTTCGGCCCCGCCTCGCCCTACATCATCCAGGGCGATGTGTTCGTCTTCCCCAAGACCGACAAGCCCGATGCGCTGAAGGCCCAGCAGCTGCTGGCCAGCGTGATCACCGCGCCGGCCGCGCAGGTGGCCTTCAGCCAGCGCAAAGGCTCGATCCCGATCCGCACCGATGTCGATGCCAGCAAGCTCGACGCCTGCGCCCAGCAGGGCCTGGCCATCATGAAGGACAAGAGCCGCCAGCTCGGCAATGGCGAGGTCTATCTGAGCCCCGACCAGAACGGCGCGCTGAGCGATGTGCTGACGGCCTACTGGAACCGCAACATCCCGGTCGAGAAGGTGCAGAAGGACATCCTGGCGGCGCTGCGGGAGGGCGGATGAAGCGGCGCCGCTGGGGCATGGCCTGGCTGGCGCTGCTGCCGATGGCGCTGACCGTGCTGCTCGCCTACCTGGGCACGACACTGTGGACGCTGCGCGTCTCGCTGAGCAGCTCGCGCACCTTTCCGCGCGATGACTTCGTTGGCCTGGCCCAGTACCAGCGCCTGTTCGAGAACGAGCGCTGGCTGCAGTCGCTGGGCAATCTGGCGGTCTACGGCCTGCTATTCATGCTGGCCTGCCTGGTGATCGGCTTTGCGCTGGCGGTCTTCATCGACCAGAAGGTGCGCGGCGAGGGCCTGCTGCGCACCGCCTTTCTCTACCCCTATGCGATGAGCTTCGTCGCCACCGGCCTGGTCTGGCAATGGGTGCTCAACCCCGGCGCGGGCCTGCAGCCGGCGCTGCAGCAGCTGGGCTGGAGCGACTTCACCTTCGACTGGATCATCGACCAGGACAAGGTCATCTACACGGTGGTGATCGCCAGCGTCTGGCAGGCCGCCGGTCTGGTGATGGCGATGCTGCTGGCCGGGCTGCGCGGCATCGACGAGGACATCTGGAAGGCCGCCCGCATGGACGGCATCCCGGCCTGGCGCGTCTACCTGAGCATCGTGCTGCCGATGCTGGCGCCGACCCTGGCCACCGTTTTCGTGCTGCTGTCCACCGCGGTGGTGAAGGTGTTCGACGCGGTGGTGGCGATGACCCAGGGCGGCCCCGGCACCGCCAGCGACGTGCCGGCCAAGTTCATCATGGACCATCTGTTCGGCCGCGCCAATATCGCGCTGGCCTCGGCCGGCGCCATCGTGCTGCTGCTTACCGTGGTGGTGCTGGTGGCGCCGCTGCTCTATGCGCGCAGCCGTGCGCGGGCCCGGGAGGGCGCATGAGGCGCGCAAGCAAACGCTGGCGCCCCGGCATCGCCCGCCTGGGCATCTACGCCTTCCTGCTGAGCGCCGCGCTGTTCTTCCTGGCGCCGCTCTACATCATGATCGTCACCTCGCTGAAAAGCATGGACGAGATCCGCCTGGGCCAGCTGTTCGCCTGGCCGATGGCGCTGACGCTGCAGCCCTGGCGCGCCGCCTGGAGCGAGGCCTGCACCGGCGTGGCCTGCGAGGGCGTCAGCGCGGGCTTCTGGAACTCGGTGCTGATCACCGTGCCCAGCACCGTGCTGCCCATCCTGGTGGGGGCGGTGAACGGTTATGCGCTGAGCTTCTGGCGGCCGCGCGGTGCCAACGCGCTGTTCGGCCTGCTGATGCTGGGTGCCTTCATCCCGGTGCAGGTGATGATCTATCCGCTCGTGAAGATGCTGGCCGCGATCTCGCTCTACAGCTCGCTGCCCGGCATCGTGCTGGTGCACCTGATCTTCAGCATGCCGGTGATGACGCTGCTGTTCCGCAACTACTACGCGGGCATCCCGGCCGAGCTGTTCAAGGCCGCGCGCATCGACGGTGGCGGCTTCTGGCGCATCTTCGTCCAGCTGATGCTGCCGATGTCGCCGCCCATCATCATCGTCGCCACCATCATGCAGGTGACGGGGGTGTGGAACGACTACATCCTGGGCCTGGTGTTCGCCGGCCGCGACCACCTGCCGATGACGGTGCAGCTCAACAACGTCATCAACACCACCACCGGCGAGCGGCTCTACAACCTCAATATGGCGGCCACCATCCTGACCTCGCTGGTGCCGCTGCTGGTCTATTTCGCCTCCGGGCGCTGGTTTGTGCGCGGCATTGCGGCCGGCGCGGTGAAGGGATGAAGGCATGAGTGCCGTGACGGTCAGCGATCTAGACATCTCATTCGGCAGCCATGCGGTGATTCAGGGCTTGAACCTGGCGGTGCAGGAGGGCGAGTTCCTGGTGCTGCTGGGGCCCTCGGGCTGCGGCAAGTCCACCCTGCTGCACAGCATTGCCGGCCTCATCGAGGTGAGCGGCGGCCGCATCGAGATCGGCGGCGCCGACATGACCGAGGCCGAGCCCAGCGAGCGCGGCATCGGCATGGTGTTCCAGTCCTACGCCCTCTATCCGACCATGACGGTGGAGCGCAATATGTCCTTCGGCCCGCGCGTGGCCGGCGTGCCCAAGGCTGAGATCGCGCGCCGCGTGCAGCGCGCCGCGCAGATGCTGCAGCTGGAGCCGCTGCTGCAGCGCAAGCCTGCCCAGCTCTCCGGCGGGCAGCGCCAGCGCGTGGCGATCGGGCGTGCGCTGGTGCGCGAGGCGGCGGTGCTGCTGTTCGACGAGCCGCTCTCCAACCTCGATGCCAAGCTGCGCGCCGAGCTGCGCCGCGAGCTCAAGCTGCTGCACCAGCAGCTCGGCGCCACCATGATTTACGTCACCCACGACCAAGTGGAGGCCATGACCCTGGCCAGCCGCATCGTGGTGATGAAGGGCGGCGTGATCCAGCAGGTGGGTGCCCCGGGCGAGGTCTACGAGCGGCCGGCCAATCTCTTTGTGGCGGGCTTTCTGGGCGCGCCGGGCATGAACTTTGTGCCGGCCCGGCTGAGCTGCAAGCCGGGCGCGCCGGTGCGCTTGGTCCAGCCCTTCGAACTGGACCTGGGCGGCTATGAATTCCTGGCCGCGCCGGTGCACGGCCAGGCGGTGGTGGCCGGCATCCGACCCGAGCATGTGCAGCTGCGCGCCGGCGGCGCCTTCAGCGGCCGGATCGAACTGGTCGAGCCGATGGGCAATCATCAGGTGGTGTGGATGGCCAGTGCCGGCCACAGCCTGGCGGCGCTGGTGCATGAGGCCCTGGTGCTGCGCGCCGGCCAGGTCGTCGAGTTCGACCTCGACGTCAGCCGCCTGTCGCTGTTCGACGCCGACAGCGAGCAACGCCTCTGAGCGGGAGCCATGCCATGAGCGCTGTCGCCCCCCTGCGTCGCATCGTCATCGTCGGTGGCGGCACCGCCGGCTGGATGAGCGCCGCGGCACTCGCCAAGCTGCTGGGCCAGCCCTATGAGCTGTGCCTGGTCGAGTCCGACGAGATCGGCATCATCGGCGTGGGCGAGGCCACCATCCCGCATATCCGCGCCTTCAACGAGGCCCTGGGCATCGACGAGGACGAGTTCCTGCGCGCCACCCAGGGCAGCTTCAAGCTCGGCATCGAGTTCGTCGACTGGGGCGCGCGCGGCGAACGCTATATCCACGGTTTCGGCAAGGTGGGCCGCGAACTCGGCGCCGTGCCCTTTCACCATTACTGGCTGCGCCTGCGGCGCGAGGGCAGGGCGGGCGAGCTGGGTGACTATTCGATCAACACCGCGGCGCCGCGCGCATGCAAATTCCTGCGGCCGCGGCCCGACATGGCCGAGTCGCCGCTGGCCGACATCGGCTATGCCTATCACTTCGACGCCAGCCTGTACGCGCGCTTCCTGCGCCGCCATGCCGAGCAGCGCGGCGTGCAGCGTATCGAGGGCCGCATCGAGCAGGTGCTGCGCCACGCGGACGATGGCCGCATCAAGGGCCTGCGCCTCGTCAGCGGCGAGCTGGTGGAGGGCGACTTCTTCATCGACTGCTCGGGCATGCGCGCGCTGCTGATCGAGCAGACCCTGAAGGCCGGCTATGAGGACTGGTCGCATTGGCTGCCCTGCGACCGCGCGCTGGCCGTGCCCAGCGCCGCGGTGGACCCGCTGCTGCCCTACACACGCTCGACGGCGCATGCGGCCGGCTGGCAATGGCGCATCCCCTTGCAGCACCGCGTCGGCAACGGCCATGTGTTCAGCAGCCGCTTCATCGGCGAGGACGAGGCCCGCAGCAACCTGCTGGCGCAGCTGGACGGCGTGCCGCTGGCCGAGCCGCGCCTGGTCAAGTTCCTGACCGGCCGGCGCAAGGAATTCTGGAAGCTCAACTGCGTGGCCGTGGGCCTGGCCAGCGGCTTCATGGAGCCGCTGGAGTCCACCAGCATCCACCTGATCCAGTCGGCGGTGACGCGGCTGATCCAGTTCTTCCCGCATGCCGGGCTGGAGGCGGTGGAGATAGCCGAATACAACCGGCAGACCCAGTTCGAGTACGAGCGCATCCGCGACTTCATCATCCTGCACTACAAGGCCAGCGCGCGCGAGGACAGCGAGTTCTGGCGTTATTGCCGGCATATGCAGGTGCCCGAGACGCTGCGCCACAAGATCGAGCTGTTCCGTGCCAATGGCCGCCTGTTCCGCGAGGGCACCGAGCTCTTCACCGAGATGAGCTGGCTGCAGGTGATGGTGGGGCAGGGCCTGCTGCCGGCCGGCTATCACCCCTTTGTCGACCAGCGTCCGCTCGCCGAGGTGCAGGCCATGGTCGACGACACGCGCAGCGTGATCCAGCGCTGCGTGGCCGTGATGCCCGGCCACGCCGAGTTCATTGCCGCGCATTGCGCGGCCACCCATCCCGATGAGAGCCATTGAATGAGAAGACCTGTCGCTGCCACGATTGCCTTGCTTTGCGCCGGCCTGCTGACGGCCTGCGGAACCGGCGCGCCGCCCGGCCCGGCCACGGGCGCCGCGGTGCAGGCCTGGATCACCACCGGCGACCAGAGCCGGCTGCTGGCGCGTGCGCCGGACCTGGCCTTTGGCAGCCAGCCGGCGCAGGCGCTGGACATCGTCGTCGACGCCGGCCAGCGCTACCAGACCATGGTGGGCTTCGGCGCCTCGATCACCGATGCCTCGGCCTGGCTGATCCAGCAGCGCATGAGCGCCGGCCAGCGCCAGGCTCTGCTGGAGGAGCTGTTCGGGCGCGGGCCGCAGGGCCTGGGCTTCGACTTCGCGCGCCTGACCATCGGCGCCTCCGATTTCTCGCGCCAGCACTATTCCTTCGACGACATGCCGCGCGGCCAGACCGACCCCGGCCTGGCGCGCTTCTCGATCGAGCCGAACCGCGCCGAGCTGCTGCCGGTGCTGAAGGCGGCGCGCGCCATCAATCCGCAGTTGCAGGTGATGGCCTCGCCCTGGAGCGCACCGGGCTGGATGAAGACCAGCGACAGCCTGATCCAGGGCGCGCTCAAGCCCGAGATGTATGGCGTGTTCGCCGAGTACCTGCTGCGCTATGTGCAGGCCTATGCGGCCGAGGGCGTGCCGATCTTTGCGCTCACCCTGCAGAACGAGCCGCACTTCGAGCCGCCCGACTATCCCGGCATGCGCCTGGACCCGGCGACGCGCGCGGCGCTGATCGGCCAGCACCTGGGGCCGCTGCTGCGCAGCCGTGGCCTCCAGACCCAGCTGTTCGACTGGGATCACAACTGGGACGAGCCGCAATCACCGCTGGCGGTGCTGGGCGATGCGCAGGCGCGCGGCTTTGTGCAGGGCGTGGCCTGGCATTGCTATGCCGGCGACGTGGCGGCGCAGGGCCGGGTGCATGATGCCTATCCCGACAAGGAGGTCTGGTTCACCGAATGCTCGGGCGGCGAATGGGCACCGCGCTTCGACGAATCACTGCCCTGGTTGACGCGCAACCTCATCATCGGCGCCACCCGCCAATGGGCGCGCGGCGTGCTGATGTGGAATCTGGCGCTGGACGAGAACCATGGCCCGCACCTGGGCGGCTGCAAGGATTGCCGCGGCGTCGTCACCATCGATTCGAAGACCGGAGCGGTGACGCGCAATATCGAGTACTACGCCTTCGGCCATGCGAGTCGCTTCGTGCGCCAGGGCGCACAGCGCATCGCCTCCAGCAGCGGCATGGACGGGCTCGACAGCGTGGCCTTCCGCCATGCCGACGATGGCCGCGAGGTGCTGATCGTCTGCAACTCGGCGGCGCAGCCGCGCCGCTTTTCGGTCACCGCGCAGGGCCAGCGCTTTGCCTACGAACTGCCGGCGTCCAGCGTGGCCACCTTTGTCTGGCAGGCGCCGCGCTAGGTGGCACCGCCGCGGCTTACTCGGGCTGGCCGTCGGCCGGCTTCTTGATGCGCACCGCGGCGCGCTTCTTGGGCGCGGCATCGGCCTGGGCCGCCTCGGCCACAGCGTCGGCGGCGCTGGGCTTGGCCTCGGCGGCTGCCGCGGCTGCTTCTTCCTCGGCCTTGATCACGCGCGTGTAGGGCGTCAGGATCTGCACCATCTGGCCGTAGATCTTGGGGCTGCCGGCGACGATCTCGCGCTGGTGCAGGAAGTCCGATTCGCCGGTGAAGTTGCCCACCAGGCCACCGGCCTCGGTGATGATGAGTGAGCCCGCGGCCACGTCCCAGGGGTTCAGGCCGGTTTCGAAGAAGGCGTCGTAATAGCCGGCGGCCACATAGCAGAGGTCCAAGGCCGCGGCACCCGGGCGGCGCAGGCCGGCGCACTGGGTCATGACGTCCTCGAACATCTTCATATAGCGCTTGAAGTTGTCGCCGCGGCGGAACGGGAAGCCGGTGCCGATCAGCGCGTCGCCCATGCGGGTGCGCTTGGAGACGCGCAGGCGGCGGTCGTTCAGATAGGCGCCGCGGCCGCGCGTGGCGTAGAAGAGGTCGTTGCGGGTCGGGTCGTAGACGACCGCCTGCTGCACCACGCCGCGGTGCGCCAGCGCGATCGACACGCAATAGACCGGGAAGCCGTGGATGAAGTTGGTGGTGCCGTCCAGCGGGTCGATGATCCACTGGAACTCGGAATGCTTGGCGCCATGGGTGCGGCCGGATTCTTCGGCCAGGATGGCATGGTCGGGATAGGCCTGCAGCAGGGTCTCGATGATGACCTGCTCGGCCGCCTGGTCCACCTCGGTCACGAAGTCATTGGGCGACTTGGTGTTGATCTTGAGAATGTCGAGGTCCAGGGACGCGCGGTTGATGATGGAACCTGCTGCACGCGCGGCCTTGATGGCCACGTTGAGCATGGGATGGAGTGCGACTTGCTGCGTCATGCTGGAACCTGCAAGGGTGTAGGGGTGGACTGGCGAAGGAAAAGAGCGGTGGCGGGCAGGGTGCCCGCGGATAATCGCGCATTTTAGCCGAGCCTTGCATGCCTGCCAGCGTGGATTCCACACGATTTGTCCTGATTGAGACCAGCCACCCCGGCAATGTGGGCGCCGCCGCGCGGGCCATGAAGGTGATGGGCTTTGCCGAGCTGGTGCTGGTGCGGCCGCGTTTTGCCGACGTGCTGTGCCAGGAGGAGACCGTGGCCATGGCCAGCGGCGCCGCCGACATCCTGGCGCGCGCGCGCATCGTCGACACCGTCGCCGAGGCCCTGGACGGCGTGACCTTTGCCTGCGCCACCGCAATGACGCCGCGCGACTTCGGCCCGCCCACGCGCGAGCCGCGCGGCCTGTTCGCCGAGCTGGCCCTGCAGCAACAGCACAAGATCGGCCTGCTGTTCGGCTCCGAGCGCTACGGCATGAGCAACGAGGACGTGTACCGCTGCCATGCGGTGCTCTCCATCCCCACCCACCCCGACTACGGCTCGCTGAACCTGGCCCAGGCGGTGCAGCTGCTGGCCTACGATCTGCGCCAGGCCTTGGGCGGCTACCTGGTGGCGCCGCGCACGCCCGACCCGCAGCTAGCCGATGCGCAGGCGGTACAGGGCCTGCTCACGCACCTGCAGCAGGCGCTGGAGGGCATCGGCTATCTGGACCCCGCCGCGCCCAAGAAGCTGATGCCGCGCCTCAATCAACTCTTCAACCGCGCCCAGCTGACCGCCGAGGAAGTGCATATCTGGCGTGGCATCGCCCGCGCCATGCTGGCGAAGCAGCAGGCCGGCAAGGGTTGATATGTCTGGCTAAACTGGCCAGCCCTTTTGATCCGCAGCCCCATGTTGTTCCAGCGCCTTCGTGAAGACATCGCCCTGATCCAGGAACGCGACCCCGCCGCCCGTTCGGCCTGGGAGGTGCTGAGTTGTTACCCGGGCCTGCATGCGCTGGTCATGCACCGCTGGGCCCATGCCTGCTGGACCCATGGATTCAAATGGCTGGGCCGCTTCGTCTCGCACCTGGCGCGTTTTCTCACCGGCATCGAGATCCACCCCGGTGCCACCATCGCGCGCCGCGTCTTCATCGACCATGGCATGGGCATCGTGATCGGCGAGATGGCCGAGATCGGCGAGGACTGCACCATCTACCAGGGCGTGACCCTGGGCGGCACCTCGCTGGTGAAGGGCGCCAAGCGCCATCCCACGCTGGAGGCCGGCGTGATCGTCGGTGCCAACGCCTGCGTGCTGGGCGGCTTCACGGTGGGCGCCGGTGCGCGCATCGGCTCGGGGGCGGTGGTCACCAAGCCGGTGCCGGCGGGCGCCACCGCGGTGGGCAATCCGGCGCGCATCATCGAGGCCGAGGCTTCGCCGGCCAAGCCGGGCTTCTCGGCCTATGGGGTCAAGCTGGGCGACGACCCCACCGCACAGGCGCTCAAGGGCCTGATCGACAACGCCGCCGGCCATGAACACCAGATCGCGCTGCTCTGGCAGGCGGTGTGCAAGCTCTCGGCGGCCACACGCGAGCCGGTGGGCAATTGCGTGCCGGTCGACGCCCAGCAAAGCGAGAGCTTTGACGCGGCCTCGCTGAGCCAGTTGGTCAAGTAGCCGGGCGTGCCGGGCGCTGCGCCGACTTGGGCCGGAAGGCCTTGATCACCGCATCGCGCGTTTCGAGATACGGGCCGCCGATCAGGTCGATGCAATAGGGCACGGCGGCAAAGATGCCGCTGGCTGCGGCATGGCCTTCCAGGGTCTCGGCAATCGCCTTGGGTTGGCCGGGCAGATTGATGATCAGGCTCTTGCCGCGTATCACCGCCACCTGGCGCGACAGGATGGCGGTGGGCACGAAGTGCAGCGAGATCTGGCGCATCTGCTCGCCAAAGCCGGGCATTTCGCGCTCGGCCACGTCCAGCGTGGCTTCGGGCGTGACATCGCGCGGCGCCGGCCCGGTGCCGCCGGTGGTCAGCACCAGGTCGCAGCGCGCCTCGTCCACCAGCTCGCGCAGGGTGGCGGCGATGCCGGCGCGCTCGTCGGGGATCAGGCGCGGCACGAACTCGATCGGGTTCAGCAGCGCCCGCGTCAGCCAGTCCTGCAGCGCGGGCAGGCCCTTGTCCTCGTAGACACCGCTGGAGGCACGGTCGCTGATCGAGACGATGCCGATGCGTACGGCTTCACTCGTCATCGTCTTCGGGCTCGATGTCGTCGGCCTGCTCACCGGGACCATTGACGCGCAGGTTCTCGGCCTTGATGAACTGGAACAGTTCGCGGAAGGCGCGGCCGCTGCGTTTCTCGGGCTCGTTGGCGGCGTCCTTGCGCGCGGCACGCACCAGGCTGCGCAGCTGCTGCACATCGGTGCCGCCATGCTCGGCAATGAAGGCCTGCAGGGCTTCGTCGTTGTCGAGCAGGCGCTCGCGCCAGCGCTCGCTCTGGTGCAGCGCCAGGCTGTCCTTGGCGCGCCCCAGCTTGAAATCGGCCACCGCCTGGCGCAGCGGCTCGGGGTCGACCTTGCGCATCAGCTTGCCGATGTACTGCACCTGGCGGCGCTTGCCCTCGAAATTGGTGATCTTCTTGGCGGCCTTGATGGCGTCGAAAAGAATCTCGGGCAGGTCCAGCGGCGCGAGGCGGCTGCTGGGCAGGGCCAGCAGGTCTTCGCCCAGCGACTGCAGATCATGCATCTCGCGCTTCTTCTGGCTCTTGCTGGGACGATCGAATTCGTCGTCCGCGGCTTGTTCTTCGTAATGTTGTGGCATCTGGCTGCTGCTGGGTGGCCGCGGTGGTGTACTTCGGGGCGGGGGCACGGCCCCGTATGATAGTCGTCCGGCGTTCCTCGCCCCACAGAACAGCATCAGCATCCATGACAGCAAGCAGCAACACTGACCACGGTTTCGCCTACAGCCAGGAGCGTTTTCGCCAGTTGATCGACGAGGTGCTCGCCGAGGCCAGACGCCTGGGTGCCAGCGACGCGGGGGCCGAGGTGTCCGAGGGCTGCGGGCTCTCGGTGTCGGTGCGCCGGGGCGAGCTGGAGAACGTGGAGCGCAACCGCGACAAGTCGCTGGGCATCTCGGTCTATGTGGGTCAGCGCCGCGGCAATGCCAGCACCTCGGACTTCTCGGCCAAGGCCTTGCACGACACGGTGCGCGCCGCCTTCGATATCGCACGCTTCACCGCCGAGGATCCGGTGGCCGGCCTGCCCGACGAGCAGGACCTCTCGCTCGACGTCGCGGCCCGCCCCGAGCTGGACCTGTTCCACGCCTGGGACATCGACGCCCAGCAGGCCGCCGAGCTGGCGCTGCGCTGCGAGGCCGCCACCTTCGCGGTGGATGCACGCATCACCAATTCCGAGGGCGCGGCGGTGTCGGCCCAGCAGTCGCATTTCTTCTCCGGCAACACGCGCGGCTTCCGCGGCGGCTACGCCAGTTCACGGCATTCGCTCTCGGTGGCGCCGATTGCCGGCCGCGGCGCCGGCATGCAGCGCGACTCCTGGTACAGCTCGATGCGCGATGCCGCCGAGCTGGCTTCGCCCGAGGCGGTGGGCCGTTATGCCGCCGAGCGCGCGCTCTCGCGCCTGAAGTCGCGCAAGGTCAAGACGGCCGAGGTGCCGGTGCTGTTCGAAAGCACGGTGGCGGCCGGGCTGCTGGGCGCCCTGGTGCAGGCCACCAGCGGTGGCGCGCTCTACCGCAAGGCCAGCTTCCTGCTCGACAGCCTGGGCCAGAGCGTGCTGGCCTCGCATATCGACGTGCACGAGGACCCGCATGTGCTCAAGGCCAAGGGCAGCGCGCCCTTCGACGACGAGGGTGTGGCCACGCATGCGCGCAGCGTCGTCGAGGCCGGCGTGCTGCAGGGCTATTTCCTCTCCACCTACTCGGCGCGCAAGCTGGGCATGCGCACCACGGGCCATGCCGGTGGCTCGCACAATCTGGTGATGACGAGCCGCCTGACCGCGCCCGGCGACAGCCTCGACACCATGCTGCGCCGCATGGGGCGCGGCCTGTTCGTCACCGAGTTGATGGGGCAGGGCGTCAACTATGTGACCGGCGACTATTCGCGCGGCGCCAGCGGCTACTGGGTGGAGAACGGCGAGATCGCCTTCCCGGTGCATGAGGTCACCATTGCCGGCAATATGAAGGACATGCTCAAGGGCATCGTCGGCATCGGCAACGACCAGTACACCCTGGGCAGCAAGACCGTGGGCTCGGTGCTGATCGATCGCATGAAGCTTGCGGGCAGCTGACGATTTGCTGCAGGGGCGGTCGATTTATCAGTCTATTTCGCAGGGGTTTGTACCCGTGAAGCGGGCATTTCCCCACTCCTAGAATTTGCGCGCATCTCTGTGCATTTCAATTACTAGGAGCAAGCTTATGGAACGTCGTTCCTTCGTCCGTCAGGCAGGTTTGGCCGGGGTCTTGGCCGCGGGCGCTGCGCCTGCCATCGTGCAGGCACAAGCGAATATCCGCTGGCGCCTGGCTTCGAGTTTCCCGAAGTCCTTGGACACCATCTTTGGTGCGGCCGATGTGTTCGCCAAGAAGGTCGGCGAGATGACCGGCGGCAAGTTCCAGATTTCGGTGCACGCCGGTGGCGAGCTGATGCCCCCGTTCGGCGTGGTTGATGCAGTGAAGGACGGCACGGTCGAGATTGCTCATACCGCGCCCTACTACTTCTTCGGCAAGGACGAGACCTTCGCGCTGGGCTGCGCCGTTCCCTTCGGCCTGAACAGCCGCCAGAACACCGCCTGGATGATCGAGGGCAATGGCCTGAAGCTGATGCGCGAGTTCTATCGCAACTACAACATCATCAACTTCCTGGGTGGCAATACCGGTGCGCAGATGGGCGGCTGGTATCGCAAGGAAGTGAAGAGCCTGGCCGACGTCAAGGGCCAGAAGATGCGCATCGGCGGTTTTGCCGGCCGCGTGCTGGAGCGCATCGGTGGTGTGCCGCAGAACATTCCCGGCGGCGAAATCTACCAGTCGCTGGAGAAGGGCACCATCGATGCGGCCGAGTGGGTTGGCCCGTATGACGACCAGAAGCTGGGCTTCAACAAGGTGGCGCCGTTCTATGCCTACCCGGCCTGGTGGGAAGGCGGCCCGCAGCTGGACTTCTTCATCAACACCAAGGCCTATGAGGGCCTGAGCGCCGAGTACAAGGCGATCGTCGAGGCCGCCACCGCGATGGCGCACACCGACATGCAGGCTAAGTACGATGCCAAGAACCCGGATGCCCTGCGCCAGTTGGTGGCCGGCGGCACCAAGCTGTTCCGCATGCCCAAGGACGTGATGGAGGCGGCCTTCAAGGAATCGCAGGCGCTCTACAGCGAACTCTCGGCCAAGAATCCGAACTGGAAGAAGGTCTACGAGGACTGGTCCAAGTTCCGCCGCGAGCAGAACCTCTGGTTCCGTTTTGCCGAAGCCGGTTTCGACGACTTCATGCAGGCCCAGAAGCTCTAAGCAGGGCGGCGCTCGCAAGGCCCGGCAGGTTTCACAGCCTGCCGGGCTTTTCCATTTGGGCAGGAAAAAGGGCCGCCGGCGGCGGCCCTTGGTGCATGGCGGTGCTAGCTTATTTGCCGGCCGCCGCTTCCAGCGGATCACTGCTCGCCGAGGCTGGCTTGGCGGGCGCCGAGGCGGCACCATCGGCGGGCCCGAACAGGGCGTTGGCGTCCATCTCCTTGGCCGAGTTGTCGTCGGCGGGCTGCACGTCCAGCTGCACATTGCTGGTGTCCAGCGCCTCATGCTTGCCCAGGCCGCCGGAGACCAGGTTGGGGAAGGCGATGATGAGCCCGACCATGATGATCTGGATCACCACGAAGGGCACCGCACCCCAGTAGATCTGGCCCGTGGTGATGCGCGCGATCTTGCGGCCGGTGAGCTTGTCGATGTAATCGGTGAGCGGCGCGACGCTGCGCAGATAGAAGAGGGCGAAGCCGAAGGGCGGATGCATGAAGCTGGTCTGCATATTGACGCCCAGCAGCACACCGAACCAGATCAGATCGATGCCCAGCTTCTCCGCGACGGGGCCGAGCAGTGGCACGACGATGAAGCTGAGTTCGAAGAAGTCCAGGAAGAAGGCCAGCACGAAGATCAGCAGGTTCACGAAGATCAGGAAGCCAAGCTGGCCGCCGGGCAGGCTGGTGAGCAGATGCTCGACCCACTTGGGGCCGTCCACGCCCTGGAAGGACAGGCTGAACACCGTGGAGCCGATCAGGATGAACACCACGAAGCAGGCCAGCTTGGTGGTGGAGGTCAACGCCTGCGTCAGCAGCTTGCCGCTCAGGCGCCCGCGCGCCAGCGCCATCAGCAGCGCGCCCATGGCGCCCATGGCGCCGCCCTCGGTGGGAGTGGCGATGCCCAGGAAGATAGTGCCCAGCACCAGGAAGATCAGCGCCAGCGGCGGGATCAGCACAAAGGTGACGCGCTCGGCCATGCGCGAGAGCAGGCCCAGGCCGGTGAGCTTGTTCACGACCGAAGCCACGAAGGCCAGGCCGACACCCACCGACATGGAGACGACGATGGTCTCGTCCAGCGGCACGTTGCTGACGGCTTCGCCCTTGAAGTAGCCCAGCACCTGGCCGTAGTGTTCGCCGAAGTAGACCGCCACGCCCACCGACACCAGGGTCAGGATGCCCAGCGAGGCGAGGCCGCTCTTGCCGTTGTCTTCGCGGATCGAGCGTGCCTCCAGCGGCAGTGCCGGCACCCACTTGGGCTTGAAGATGGCGATGCCGACGATGTACAGGGTGTAAAGGCCGGTCAGCACGAAGCCGGGCACGAAGGCGCCCTTGTACATGTCGCCGACGCTCTTGCCGAGCTGGTCGGCCAGGATGATCAGCACCAGTGAGGGCGGAATGATCTGAGCCAGCGTGCCGGAGGCGGCGATCACGCCGGAGGCGACCCGGCGGTCATAGCCGTAGCGCAGCATGATGGGCAGCGAGATCAGGCCCATCGAGATCACCGAAGCCGCCACCACGCCGGTGGTGGCGGCGAGCAGCGCGCCCACGAAGATCACCGCGAAGGCGAGGCCGCCGCGGATCGGGCCGAACAGCTGACCGATGGTATCTAGCAGATCCTCGGCCATGCCCGAGCGTTCCAATATCAGGCCCATCAGGGTGAAGAACGGGATCGCCAGCAGCGTGTCGTTCTTCATGATGCCGAAGATGCGCAGCGGCAGGGCCTGCATCAGCGAGGCCGGCAGCACGTTCAGCTCGATGCCGATGAAGCCGAAGAAGAGACCGCAGGCGCCCAGGCTGAAGGCGACCGGAAAGCCCATCAGCAGGAACACGATCAGCCCCGCAAACATGATGGGGGCCAGGTTGTTGGCTAGAAATTCCATGGATGCAGCTCCCTCAGGCCTGGTTCTTCTTCTGTTCGGCCGCCAGGCGGATGGCTTCTGCCAACTCCTCTTCCGGCGTCATGGCGGCGACCTTGAGGGTCGGGTCGGGAATCAGGCCCTGCAAAAAGGCGAAGCGCTTGATCAGCTCGCTCAGGCCTTGCAGCAGCAGCAGGCCAAAGCCGAGAGGCATGAGCAAGTAGACCGGCCAGAGCGTCAGGCCGCCGGCGTTGGAGGACACCTCATTGGAGTGGTAGCCCTGCAGAAAGAAGGGGATGCCGAGGTAGAGCACCGTGAAGCACAGCGGCAGCAGGAACACCACGAAGCCGAAGATATCGACCCAGGTCTGCACGCGCTTGGAGAAGCGGCCCACCACCACGTCGATGCGCACATGCTCGTTGTTCAGCAGGGTGTAGCCGGCGGCCAGCAGGAATGAAGCGGCAAACAGATACCACTGCACTTCGAGAAAGGCATTGGAGCTGTAGTTGAAGGCCTTGCGCACCACGGCGTTGATGGCGCTGATGGCGGTGGATCCGAGGATTAGCCAGATGACCCAACGGCCGACGAAGCGGTTGAGGCCGTCGATCAGACCGGAAAGTTTGAGGAGTAAGGACACCAATGCCTCCTGAGTTCTAGATGCGAGCGCACGCGGCAGGCGCAAATGCGCCTGCCGCGAGTGTTTGTCGCAATGTAAGAGCCCAGGCCTGAAACTTGCCTGAACGGGACGCCGGACCTAGGGCAAGTCCTAGGCGCGTATTCCCTTGGGGCGCAGACTCAGGGGGCCGTGGCGGCCATGAAGAGCTTGGTCGAGCGCGCACCCGAGCGGCAGAAGGCCAGCACGGGCTTGGGCAGGCGCTCCAGCAACTGCTTGAACTGCGCGATCTCTTCGGGCGACTGGTAGGCGCCGTTGACCGGCAGGTAGGCGTAGGCCAGGCCGGCGGCCAGCGCCGCCGCTTCCATCTGCGCCGCGGTGGGTTGCTCGGGGCCGCCCTCGAAGTCGGGTCGGTTGTTGATCACGCTGCGAAAGCCCGCCGCCGCCGCCGCCGCCATGGCGGAGGGATCCAGCTGCGGGGCGACGCTGAGCTCGGGGGTCAGGGCTTGGGCGGGCAGACTCATGGTGTGATTCAGTTGCTGAGGGCTTGTTTGACGGCGGCCGAGACCAGGGACATGTCGGCCTTGCCAGCCAATTGTGCCTTCACCGCGCCCATCACCTTGCCCATGTCGCCGGGACCCTTGGCGCCCAGCTCGGCGACGATGGCGAGCACGGCGGCCTTGATCTCCTCCGCGCTCAGGCGCTGCGGCAGATAGGCTTCCAGCACCGGCAGTTCGGCGCTTTCCTTGTCGGCCAGATCCTGGCGGCCGGCGGCGCTGAACTGGCTGATCGAATCCTTGCGCTGCTTGATCAGCTTGTCGACGATGGCGATCAGGGCGGTGTCATCGACCACCACGCGCTCGTCCACTTCCTTTTGCTTGACGGCGGCCAGCAGCATGCGGATGGTGGAGAGCTTGTCCATCTCCTTGGCACGCATGGCGGCCTTCATGTCTTCGGTAATGCGATCTTTCAGGCTCATCAGAATTCCTTGTTGGCTGTTCCAGAATGGAAAAAGCCCGCGGCAGCGTCCTGCGCGGGCTTGATCGGAGAGGCCGAGGCCTTTCCCGAAGCGACTAATCGAGACCGATCAGTACAGCTTCTTCGGCAGCTGCATGCTGCGCACGCGCTTGTAGTGGCGCTTGACGGCCGCAGCCTTCTTGCGCTTGCGCTCAGCCGTGGGCTTTTCGTAGAACTCGCGAGCACGCAGCTCGGTGAGCAAGCCCAGCTTTTCAATGGTGCGCTTGAAACGGCGCAGTGCCACATCAAACGGCTCGTTTTCTTTGACGCGAATCGTGGTCATGAAACAGTGGTTCCTTCAAGTTGCGCTCGGTGTTCGCCCGAGACGGCTGCAGCTTTTTGAGGGCTAGAGCAACCGCCTCTGAAGCGGGGTATCCGGATTCCGCTTCCGAATCGACGCGCAGGGTTTGCCAGCAAAGAGGAAGATTATAGCCAGAATTTAATGGGTTTGACAAATTGCCTTCCGCCAGTTGCCATATTGCCCGGTTCAGGCCTCGCCCGACGGCTCCAGGGCCCTGGCGCAGGCCGCCGCACTGGCCCAGGCCCACTGGAAGTTGTAGCCGCCCAACCAGCCCGTCACATCGACGACTTCGCCGATGAAGTGCAGGCCCGGCACGCGCTTGCTTTCCATGTTCTGCGAGTTGAGTTCGCGGGTGTCGACGCCGCCGCGCATCACCTCGGCCTTGCGCCATCCCTCGGTGCCGTCGGGCAGCAGGCGCCAGGCCTTGAGATGCTGGGCCAGGGTCTGCAGGTCCTTGTCCTTGCATTCAGGCATGGGCCGATTGGGGGCGATGGCAAGCCGGGCCAGCCAGGTCTGGGCCAGACGGCTGGGCAGGTGCTCGGCCAGCTCGTTGCCCAGCAGGCGCTTGGAGCTCTGTTTGGCGGCCTTCAGCAGCGCGGCCAGGTCGGCATCCGGGCGCAGGTCGAGTTCGAGCTCCTGCCCTTCGCGCCAGTAGCTGGAGATCTGCAGCATGGCCGGGCCGCTCAGGCCGCGATGCGTGAACAGCAGGTCCTCCAGGAAACGCGCCTTGGTTTTGCCCTGGCCCACGCTGACGGCCACCGGCAGGGACAGGCCCGAGAGCTCGGCGAAGGGCGCCCAGACCTGGGCGTCAAAGGTCAGCGGCACCAGCGCCGGGCGCGGCTCGACGATGGCGTGATCGAAGCGCTTGGCCAGGCGCAGACCCCAGTCGCTGGCGCCAATCTTGGGGATCGACAGCCCGCCGGTCGCCACCACCACGCGCCGGCTGCGCAAGGGCGCGGACGAGGTTTCGAGTTCGAAGCCGCCCGCCGCGGTGCGCAGCTCGTGCACGGTGCAGGGCTGGCGCCGCTCCACCTGCCCCAGCTCGCATTCGCGCAACAGCATCTGGATGATGCGTTCGCTGCTGTCGTCGCAGAACAGCTGGCCCTTGTGCTTCTCATGAAAGGCAATGCCATGCTTCTGCACCAGGGCGATGAAGTCCTGTGAGCTGTAGCGCGCCAGCGCCGAGCGGCAGAAGGCCGGGTTCTCCGACAGGAAATTGGCTGGGCCGACGTCGCGGTTGGTGAAGTTGCAGCGGCCGCCGCCCGAGATGCGGATCTTCTCGGCGAGGCGGGGCGCATGATCGATCAGGAGCACGCGCAGGCCGCGCTGGCCGGCGATGCCGGCGCAGAACAGACCGGCAGCGCCGGCGCCGACCACGACGAGGTCAAAGTCTTGCATGGGAATGGGGTGCTGCGCAGGGCGCACGGAGCTGGCCGGGAATGCCCGGGGGAGGGCGGCCGAGTATACGGCTCGGGTTATATTGCCCGGCCGCACGGGCTTGTGCCGAAACTTCCACAAGCTAGGGGTTATGTGGGGTGGCCCCGATCCAGGCTATTGCTAGGCTGGTGGCAGCCCATCTACATTCGACGCATACCAACATGCAAGGCAGGCGCGCATCGCTCGCCACCTTGCTTCGACATTAGAAAAAAATGGACAACCAGTCGGCAGCCCCAGCAGGAGCAAAGCCCGAGAGGGAACGATTCGGTCAATGGCTGAGCACGGTGGGCCTGGCCGATGCCGATGTGGCCGCCGCCTTGCTGGGCCTGGCCGAGCCGCATGGCAGCTTTGTGGCTGTCAAGTCGCTGGCCACCGGGCGCTATGTCTATGCCAGCCCCGGACTGGACGATTTGTTCGAGCGCACCGAATCCAGCATCGTCGGCAGTCTGGATACCGACCTGATGCGCAGCGACGAGGTGCAGGCGATGCGGCGGGTCGAGCAGGCAGCGATGGCGCAGCGCAGCGTCGTCGTCAGCGAGCACCGGCTGGAGTTGGCGGGCCGGCGCCGCGAGTTCTCCGTGACGCGCGCCGCGCTCGGCAGCGAATTCGTGATGGCCTTGTGGGCGGAGCGCACCGAGGAGCGTCACCGTGAGTCGCATCTGCAGCGCGCGCTGGCGCAGATCGAGCAGCAGCAGAAGGCCATCGAGCAGCTGAGGCGCGAATTGCAGGCGGGGTCGGGCCGCGACGATGTCTCAGGGCTCTACCTGCGTGCGCAGTTCGACGATCAATTGCTGCGCGAAATCGACCTCTCCACGCGCGAGCATCGCGAGTTCGCGCTGGTGCTGATCGCCCTGGACCCGCTGCCGGCGGCGGCGCAGTCGCTGGGTGCCGAGGCGCAGCAGCGCCTGCTGGAAGGCCTGGGGCGCATGCTGCGCGCCAACACCCGCGCCATGGATGCGGCCTGCCGCGTCGGCGAGCATCACTTCGCCGTGCTGCTCTCGGGCGTGGGGCTGGCAACGGCGCATGCGCGCATGGAGCAGCTGCGCAAGCAATGCACGGCGCAGATCGTGGTGCTGAACGGCCATGACCTGGGGCTGTCGCTGTCGATGGGTGTGGCCAGCTTCCCGCACACCGCCTCCAAGCAGGACGAGTTGCTGCATGCCAGCGAGGCCGCCGTGCATGAGGCGCAACGGCGCGGCGGCAATCAGGTGGTGCTGGCGTCGATTCCGTTCGGAACCTGATCGGCCAGCGCAGGCCGGCTCAGCGCAGCAGGCCCTTGTAGAGCATATAGGCCGCCAGCAGGTAGAGCAGCAGGGCAAAGGCGCGCTTGAGCTGCTGCACATTCATCGCGTGGGCGGCGCGCGCGCCCAGCGGCGCCATCAGCACGCTGGCACTCGCAATCACGGCCAGGGCCGGCAGGTACAGATAACCGAGTGCGCCGGGCAGGGCGGCTTGCAGCTGCCAGCCACCCAGCACATAGCCCAGGGTGTTGGCCAGCGCGATCGGAAAGCCCAGTGCCGCACTGGTGGCCACCGCGCTGTGCATGGCGACGTTGCACCAGGTCATGAAGGGCACCGAGACAAAGCCGCCACCGGCCCCGACCAAACCCGACAGCAGACCGATGCCGGCCCCTGCACCCAATTGCCCGGCCGTGCCGGGCATCTGCCGGCTGGGCGCCGGCTTCTTGTTGCGCAGCATCTGCGTGGCCGAAAAGCCCACGAAGACCGCAAACACCAGCGCCAGGGCCTGCCCCTTGATGAGGGCGAAGATGCCCGCGCCGGCCAGCAGCCCGCCCAGCACGATGCCAGGCGCGAGGCCGCGCACCAGATCCCAGCGCACCGCGCCGCGCTTGTGGTGCGCGCGCACGCTGGACAGCGAGGTGAACATGATGGTGGCCATGGAGGTGGCGATGGCCATCTTCACCGCCATGCCGGCGTCGACGCCGCGCGCCGACAGGATGATGGTCAGGAAGGGCACCATCAGCATGCCGCCGCCGATGCCCAGCAGGCCAGCCAGGAAGCCGGAGCAGAGTCCCAGACTCAGCAACTCGGCGAACAGCAGGGGATCCATCATGCTCAGGTCGGGCCTTCCAGCAGCTGTAGCACGCGTTGCCATTCCTCGGCCAGCACGGGCGTGATGGAGAGCCGGTTGCCCGCCTGCAGCACGCGCATGCCGGCCAGCTCGGGCCGCTCGCGCATCTCGGTGAGGCTCAGCAGGCGCGTCTTGCGCCGATACCGCACGTCCACATGCAGCCAGCGCGCTTGCTCGGGCTTGGACTTGGGGTCGTAGTAAGGGCTGGCGGGATCGAACTGGCTGGCATCCGGGTAGGCGGGGCTGGCCACTTCGGCCAACCCTGCGATGCCGGGTTGCGGGCAGGAGGAGTGGTAGAACAGCACGCCGTCGCCGATGCGCATGGCGTCGCGCATGAAGTTGCGGGCCTGGTAGTTGCGCACGCCGATCCAGGGCAGGCATTGGCCGGGCGCGCTTGCGAGATCATCGATCGAGCACTCGTCGGGCTCGGACTTCATCAGCCAGTAGTTCAAGGCACGATCGGGGAGGGTGGGTAAGAAGGTGTCCACCGCGAGCCGTGAGCCGCATTCCTGAACCCAGGGATTCAGGTGGGCGAGGTCAGCAGGACTTCGGGTTCATCTGACGCGAGACGATCACACCAGCCGAGCAATGTTCCAAGCCCTTGCTCAGAGAGCATCGGTTCAAGGAAATATAGAACTCACGCGAACGCAGCGGACAGCTGGATTCTAAGGCCGGCCCGATGCCCGCGCGCGCCGTAGGCTCAGAGTAATTGGCCGTCCTGCGCCAGCGCTTCATCGAGGCGGCGCATCAAGGCCTCCAGCTCCGGGGCATCCACCGCTGCAGCGGTCTTGGCGGCGGGTTTGCTGGGGGCCTCGGCGAGCTGATAGGCGAGGTTGAGCGCCGCCAGCACCGCGATGCGTTCGCGCGCCTTGACGCGACCGGCGTCGCGGATGGCGCACATCTCCTTGTCGACCTGGGCCACGGCCTTGGTCAGCGCGGCCTCACCGCCATCCGGGCAGCCCAGCAAATAGCTCTGGCCCATGATGGTGACTTCCATTTGCTTCATGGGGTGTTCTTTCCGGTTTCGGAGGATTCCAGCGGCAGCCGGTCCAGCAGCGCATCGATGCGCGCGCGCGCGGCATGCAGGCGCGAACGCAGGCTGTCGCGCTCCTGGCTGAGCGCTTGCACCTGCTCTTCGAGCAAGGCGTTGGTGCGCGTCAGTTCTTCATGGCGCAACAGCAGTCGCTCCACCCGGTCAACGAGGTCGGTGATGCTAGGCATGGCTTCCTGTGGTGATTCAGACGCCTACTGGGCGGCCGCCATTGTAGGGTGGGGCTTGGCAGCGGCCGCGAGCTGGCGCCCGTGGTCGCAATCGCTCGCCACCTGGCATTGCCCGCACAGCGGCTTGCGCGCCTGGCAGACATAGCGTCCATGCAGGATCAGCCAGTGGTGCGCGTCCACCATGAAGGCCGGGGGAATGCGTTCGAGCAGGCCCAGTTCCACCGCCAGCGGCGTCTTGCCCGGCGCCAGGCCGGTGCGGTTGGCAACGCGGAAGATATGCGTGTCCACCGCCATGGTGGCCTCGCCAAAGGCGACGTTGAGCACCACGTTGGCGGTCTTGCGGCCCACGCCGGGCAAGGCCTCCAACGCCTCGCGCGTGCGCGGCACCCGGCCGCCATGCTGGCTCAGCAGGATCTGGCAGGTGGCGATCAGATTCTTGGCCTTGGTGCGGTACAGGCCGATGGTGCGGATGTACTCGCTCAGACCCTGCTCACCCAGCGCCAGCATCTTGGCCGGCGTGTTGGCCACCACGAACAGCCGGCGCGTGGCTTTGTTCACGCCCACATCGGTGGCCTGGGCAGACAGCAGCACCGCCGCCAGCAGCTCGAACACGCTGGCGTACTCCAGCTCGGTCTGTGGCGCGGGGTTGGCGCGCTGCAGCGTTTCGAAGAAGTGCTGAATCATTTGCGAGTTCATGCGTGAATTGTCGCTGCTGCGCCGCGCGCCTCAAGGAGAATGCGGCACCTGCTTCGGCACTTCATTGCTTCGCTCCGCTTCGATGACCAAACCGCTTCCTCACGTTGCTGCCACCCGGGTCTGGTGGCTGGTGCTCGCCGCCGCCCTGCTGCTGCGCCTGTCCAGCCTGCCGCTGGCGGTGCTGACCGACCATACCGAGGCGCGCTACGCCGAGATCGCGCGCCTGATGGTGGTGTTGCAGGACTGGGTCAGCCCGCACATCACGCCCAGCGAGGTGTTCTGGGCCAAGCCGCCGCTGTCGACCTGGAGCCAGGCCCTGCTGATGGAGCTGTTCGGCGCCCACGCCTGGCCCGGACGTCTGGCTGCGCTGCTGTGGGCGCTGCTGGCCCTGTGGAGCATGCACTGGATGCTCAAGGGCAGCGTGTCGGCGCTGCAGCGCGCGGCCATGCTGACGGGGCTGATGCTGAGCCCGCTGTTCTTCCTGTGCGCCGGTGCGGTGATGACGGACGCCACCCTGGGCGCCACCGTGCTGCTGGTGCAGGCCGCCTGGTGGCGGGTGCTCAAGGACGAGGGCGCGGGGCGCCGCCGTGCCGCGCGCGTGCTGGCGCTGGGTCTGGGCCTGGCGCTGCTGACCAAGGGGCCGGCCGCGGCCGTGCTGGCGCTGCTGCCCATCCTCATGCATGCGGGCTGGCGCCGGCACTGGCGTCTGGTCTGGGCCGTGATGCGCGACCCCTGGGTGTGGCTGATCTGGATGGCGGTGGCCTTGCCCTGGTTCGTCATCGCCGAGCTCAAGACGCCCGGCTTCCTGCAGTACTTCGTGCTGGGTGAGCATGTGATGCGCTTCCTGCAGCCGGGCTGGAAGGGCGACCGCTATGGCTTCGCCCATGCCCAGCCGCTGGGCATGATCTGGCTCTTCACCCTCGTCGCCGCCTTGCCCTGGGTGCTGCTGGCGCTGGCGCGCCTGCCCTGGCTGCGCTGGCGCGAGGGGCGGGGCGCGGTCGGGCGACAGCTGCGCAGCCAGCTCGAGCCCGAGCTGATCAGCTATGCCGCCTGCCTGCTGCTCGCACCGCTGCTGGTCTTCACGGGCGCGCGCAACATCATCGCCACCTATGCGCTGACGGCCATGCCGGGCCTGGTGATCCTGGCGCTGGGCCTGCTGCCCGAGGCCAGCCTGGCAGGGCGCCGCCTGCGCGTCTATGTGCTGCTGGTGCTGGCGCTGACGGCCTGGGCCTATCTCTACAAATTGCCGCAGGCGGTGCAGCGCAATTCGGACCAGGGGCTGATCGCCGCCTACGAGAAGGCCTGTGCGGGTCAGCGCTGTGCGCTGCGCTACCAGGCCAAGCCTCCCTACTCGGCCTATTTCTACACCGCCGGACGCCTGTACGGGGGCATGCCGGGCGAGCCCGGTGCGCCCGCCTTCGCGGTCCTGCCGCGCGCGGAGGTGCCCGCCGACCGGGCACTGGCTTGCAACAAGGACGCCTGCCTGGTGTCCGAGTCGGCCCAGTCGGCCGACCCGGCCCTGTCGCACAATTCAGCCCGATGAGTTCCTTGCCCCAGACCCTTCAGCCCGCTGCTGCACCGCGGCTGCGGCCCGCCCTGCTGTCGGTGGTGCTGCCGGCCTACAACGAGGCCGCCAACCTGGCCTGGCTGCTGCCGGAACTGCAGGCGCGCCTGAGCGCGCAGGCGGATCGGCTGGAGCTGCTGGTGGTGGACGATGGCAGCCGCGACGACACCGTGCTGGTGGTACAGGGGCTGATCCATGCGGGCCTGCCAGTGCGCTTGCTGCGCCTCTCGCGCAACTTCGGCAAGGAGGCGGCGCTCACCGCCGGCCTCGATGCCGCCGAGGGCCAGGTGGTCGTCAGCATGGACTCCGACGGTCAGCATCCGATCGCCTGCGTGCTGGAGATGCTGCAGAGCTGGCGCGCCGGTTTCGACGTGGTCTACGGCGTGCAGACCGGGCGGCGCGCCTCGCAGTCCTGGGCGCGGCGTAGCTACACGCGCGTGTTCTATTGGCTGATGCAAAAGGGCTCGCGCTTCGAACTGCCCGCCGACGCGGGCGACTTCCGCCTGCTGGATCGCGCCGTGGTGCTGGCCCTGCGCCAGTTGCCGGAGCGCGCGCGCTACATGAAGGGCCTGTTCGCCTGGGTGGGCTTCAAGGCCCAGGCGATCCCCTTCGTGCCGGAGGAGCGTGCCCATGGCGAGAGCCATTTCCGCTTCATGCGGCTGCTGTCGCTGGCGGTGACCGGCATCACCGCCTTCAGCAAGGTGCCGCTGCGCCTGGTGTCGGCGCTGGGCATCATGGTGTCGGTGGCCTCGGTGGTGTTCGGCCTCTGGATCGTGTTCGAGAAGCTCTTCCTGGGCAACGACATCTCGGGCTTTGCCACGCTGGCGGCGTCCATCACCTTCCTGGCCGGCGTGCAGCTGCTGTGCCTGGGCATCATCGCCGAGTACCTCGGTCGGGTGTTCGACGAGGTCAAGCGCCGCCCGCTCTATGTGACGCAAGACCTGACCCCGCCGCTGGCCGGCCGGGACGGCGAACCGTGAGGTCACTGCTGTGGTTCGGCGCCGTGGGGGCGAGTGCCGCCGCGGTGCATTTCGGCGTGGTGGTGCTGGCGGTGAAGCTGCTGGACCTGGCGCCCCTGCTGGCCAATGTGCTGGGCTTCATGCTGGCCTTTTGCGTCAGCTTTGTCGGCCATCACCGGCTCAGCTTCGCGGCCCAGCAGGCGAGCGGCCGCCAGGCCCTGCCGCGCTTTGCGCTGGTGGCGCTGCTTGGCTTTGCCAGCAATGAGCTGATGTACGCCGTCCTGCTCGGCCTGGGCGTGGAGTACCGCCTGGCGCTGTTCCTGGTGCTGCTGGCGGTGGCGGCGATGACCTGGCTGCTGAGCCGGCATTGGGCTTTCAAGCGGCGGGCGGCATGAAGCGGGTGCAGATCTGTGCCGACGACTACGGCTTCGACGCCGCCGTCAGCCAGGGCATCCTCGACGGCATCGATTCCGGCCGCCTCAGCGCCACCAGCTGCATGGTGCTCTCGCCCGCCTGGGCGCAATGGGCACCGGCCTTGCGCGAACGTGCCGGCGCTGCCGATGTCGGCCTGCACCTGGACGTGAACGAGTTCGCCGGCTACGCCAGGCGCAGCCTGTCGGGCTGGATCGCGGCCGCCTATCTGGGCGCGATTGAGCGCCGCGATGCCGACGCCTGGGTGGCCAGCCAGCTGGACGCCTTCGAGGCCACGCTGGGCCGGGCGCCCGACTATCTGGATGGTCACCAGCACGTGCATCAGTTGCCGGTGCTGCGCGAGGCCGTGGTGGCGGCGCTGGCGCGCCGCTATGGCCGGGGCTGCGCGTTGCGCAACACGCGTGCGCGGCGCTGGCGCGGCCCCAAGGCGGCGCTGATCGCGGCTCTGGGCGCGGGCCGCTTGCAAGGCCTGGCGCAGGCGCAGGGCCTGGCGATGAACCGCGACTTCGCCGGTGTCTACGACTTCGGCCCCGAGGCGCGGTTCGGTGAACTGGTGGCGGCTTGGCTGGCCGGCCTGCCCGACGGCGGCCTGTTGATGACCCACCCGGGCCGGGCCGGCGGCACCGAAACCCGTGCCGATCCGATCCGTGCGGCGCGCGTGCGCGAGCATGCCTTCTGGCTCAGCACCGAGGCCGGCGAGCTGCTGGCACGGCAGGGGGTACAGCTGGGCCTGTGTGCCGACTGGCGCTAGGCGGCGCTAAACGGCACTAAACGCCACGTTTGGCGCGCGCGCGCGCCAGTGCGGCCTCGATCACGCTGCGCTTCTTGTCGAGTTCCGATGGATCGCTGAGCTTGCTGATCTCGGCCAGGTGCGCGAGCTTGTGCTCGGCCTTGGCCTGCAGGCGTGCGTCGTTTTCCTGCTTGTCGCGCACCACGCGCAGCTGGTGAAACTGGTAGCGCTCACGCGCCTCTTGCGCCTGCGGCTGGCTCCAGGCGTCCCAGCCACTACGGCCGGCGCTGGCATCCACCAGCGCGATGCAGTCCACCGGACAGGCCGGGATGCAGAGCTCACAGCCGGTGCATTGCGCGTCCACGATCACATGCATCTGCTTGGGCGCACCGACGATGCAATCGACCGGGCAGGCCTTGATGCAAAGGGTGCAGCCGATGCACCAGTCTTCGTCGATCACCGCCAGCGTGCGCGGCCCCTCCACACCATGCGCGGCGCTCAGTGGCAGCGCCGGGCGGCCGGTGATCTCGGCCAGGCGCGCGACGCCCTCGGCGCCGCCGGGCGGGCATTGATTGAGGCCCGCCGTGCCGCCGGCCACCGCGGCCGCATAGCTGCGGCAGTCCGGGTAGCCGCAGCGCGTGCACTGGGTCTGGGGCAGGGCCTGATCAATGCGTTGGGTCAGGTCCTCAAGAGGCGTCAGCGCTGCAATCAAGCCGTCGTCTTACTCTTGCTGCGCGGCTTGCGCACGCTGCTGCCATCGGCATGGGCCGGGCGCTCGGCCGCGTGGTTGTACTTGAGGATGAAGTCGCGCACCACCGGATAGACCTTCTCGCGCCAGCGGCGGCCCGAGAAGATGCCGTAATGGCCGGCGCCGATGGCGTCGTAATGGTATTGATGCGCGGTGGGGATGCCGCTGCACAGCTCGTGGGCGGCACGGGTCTGGCCGGCGCCGGAGATGTCGTCCAGCTCGCCTTCCACGGTCAAGAGGGCGGTGCCCTGGATGTCCTGCGGGCGCACCAGTTGGCCATCGACCTCCCAGGTGCCGTTCACCAGTGCGAAGTCCTGGAACACCGTCTTGATGGTGTCGAGGTAGTACTCGGCCGGCATGTCGAGCACGGCGTTGTACTCGTCGTAGAACTGGCGGTGTGATTCCGCGCTGTCGTCGTCGCCGCGCACCAGGTCCAGGAAGTAGTCGTAGTGCGAGCTGAGGTGGCGGTCGGGGTTCATCGCCACGAAGCCGGTGTGCTGCAGAAAGCCCGGGTAGACGGCACGGCCGGCGCCCGGGAAATTGGTGGGCACGCGGTAGATGACGTTGTTCTCGAACCAGCTGTGGCTGCGGTTCATCGCCAGGTTGTTCACCGCCGTGGGGCTGCGGCGCGCGTCGATGGGGCCGCCCATCATGGTCATGGAGCGCGGCGTGATCTCGCCATTCGAGGCCATCAGCGAAATCGCCGCCAGCACCGGCACGGTGGGCTGGCAGACCGAGATCACATGCACATCTGGGCCGACGTGGCGGATGAACTCCTGCACATAGGCGATGTAGTCGTCCAGGTGGAAGGGGCCGGCCTCCAGTGGCACCATGCGGGCGTCGGTCCAGTCGGTGATGAAGACCTTGTGGTCCTTCAGCAGCTGCTTGACGGTGTCGCGCAGCAGCGTGCTGTGATGGCCGGACAGCGGCGCGATCACCAGCACGGTGGGCTGCTCCTTCATCTTGGCCAGCACCTGCAGGTTGTCGGTGTAGCGCTTGAAGCGCAGCAGCCGGCAGAAGGGCTTGGTGATGGGCACCAGCTCCTGTACCGCGACCTCGACGCCGTCCACATCCACGCCGCGGATGCCGAACTCGGGCTTCTCGTACTCCTTGGCCAGGCGATGCATCAGGTCCAGGCCGGCCGACACGCGTTGCGCCAGCGGCGTGTGCGTGAAGGGCGAAAGCGGGTGGCTGTAGAGCTTGGCCGAGGCGCTGGCGAACTCCGCGAAGGGGCTCATCAGCGCGCGTTGGGTTTCATAGAGCTGGTACAGCATGGCGGACCTCTTGGTTCAGGAACTGGGCTGCAAAGCCGGCTGGGAGCTTGCCGGCTTGCTCATTTGTGCATTGCAGCATTCTACGAGGCCAGTCTGACACTTGGCTTGTGTCAAACACGTAGGAAACCCCAAAAAAGGGCGCAGATCGCCGGTAATTACCCGTGCGCGACCACGGCCGCGATGGCCGCCGCCACGGCCTTGAGGTTCTTGCCGTTCAGCGCCGCCACGCAGATGCGGCCGGAGTCCACGCCATAGATGCCGAACTCGCTACGCAGGCGCTGCATCTGGGCGGCGTTCAGGCCCGAGTAGCTGAACATGCCCTTCTGGCGCGTCACGAAGCTCAGGTCCTGGCTCACGCCGGCGGCCTTCAGCTCGGCCACCAGGGCCTGGCGCATCGCGCGGATGCGCAGGCGCATGCCGGCCAGCTCCTCTTCCCACATGGCGCGCAGCGCGGGGGTGGAGAGCACCATGGCCACCACCTGGGCGCCATGCGTGGGCGGGTTGGAATAGTTGGTGCGGATGACGATCTTGAGTTGGCTCAGCACGCGCTTGGCCTCCTCGGCCGAGACGCACACCACGCTCAGCGCGCCGACGCGCTCGCCGTAGAGCGAGAAGCTCTTGGAGAAGCTGGTGGAGACGAAGAAGTCCAGGCCGGCGGCGAGGAACTGCTGCACCACCGCGCCGTCCTCGGCAATGCCTTCGCCAAAGCCCTGATAGGCCATGTCCAGGAAGGCCACCAGGCCGCGCGCCTTCACCACCTCGACCACCTGGGCCCATTGCTCGGCCGTGAGGTCGTAGCCGGTGGGGTTGTGGCAGCAGGCGTGCAGCACGACGATGGTGCCGGGTGCGGCGGCCTGTAGCGTGGCCAGCATGCCGGCCACGTTGATGCCGCGCTGCTCGGCGTCGTAATAGGGGTAGGTCGAGACCTTGAAGCCGGCGTTGGTGAACAGCGCGCGGTGGTTCTCCCAGCTCGGGTCGGAGATCAGCACCTGGGCATCGGGGCTCAGGCGCTTGAGGAAGTCGGCGCCAATCTTCAGGCCGCCGGTGCCGCCCAGGGCCTGCACGGTGGCCACGCGGGCCTCGCGCACCGCGGCGCTGTCTGCGCCGAACACCAGGCCCTGCACCGCCTGGTCATAGGCGGCGATGCCGTCGATGGGCAGATAGCCGCGCGCCTTGGGGGCGGCCTGCATCTGCGCCTCGGCCTCGGCCACGCAGCGCAGCAGGGGCAGCTTGCCGTTCTCGTCGTAATACACGCCGACGCCCAGGTTCACCTTGGCGGGGTTGGTGTCGGCATTGAATTGCTCGTTCAGACCCAGGATGGGGTCGCGGGGGGCCATTTCGACGGCGGCAAACAAGGACATGGGCGTCTTTCCTGACAGGACGGTGGCAAGAGCGGGAGGGAGTGGCGCCGGCAAGCCAGCGCCGGCTGCGCTACGCTGTCGGGTTCGCAGCCCGCGACAGCGCCGCCATTTTAGGCGGGGACGCGGGCCGATCTCAGGGAATCCCCCATGCCAGATGCACCTGCCGTGATGCCTATTGCCGAGGAAGACACCAATGCCCCGAAGGGCGAGTTCGTCTCTTTCGAAGGCTCGCCGTTCCAGCTTTTCCAGCCCTTTCCGCCGGCGGGCGACCAGCCGACCGCGATCGCGCAGCTGGTGGAGGGCATCAACGATGGCCTCAGCTACCAGACCCTGCTGGGCGTGACCGGCTCGGGCAAGACCTTCACGATGGCCAATGTGATCGCACGCCTGGGGCGGCCGGCCATCGTCTTTGCGCCCAACAAGACGCTGGCGGCGCAGCTCTACAGCGAGTTCCGCGACTTCTTTCCCAAGAACGCGGTGGAGTACTTCGTCAGCTACTACGACTACTACCAGCCCGAGGCCTATGTGCCGCAGCGCGATCTCTTCATCGAGAAGGACAGCGCCATCAACGAGCAGATCGAGCAGTTGCGCCTGTCCTGCACCAAGAGCCTGATGGAGCGACGCGACGTGGTGATCGTGGCGTCGGTGTCGGCCATCTACGGCATCGGCAACCCGGCCGACTATCACCAGATGGTGATGACGCTGCGCGTGGGCGACAAGATGGGCCAGCGCGACGTGATCGCCCAGCTGATACGCATGCAGTACCAGCGCAACGAGATGGAGTTCGTGCGCGGGCATTTCCGCGTGCGGGGCGACACCATCGACGTGTTCCCGGCCGAGCATTCGGAGCTGGCGCTGCGCATCGAGCTGTTCGACGACGAGGTCGAGGCCCTGCAGCTGTTCGACCCGCTCACCGGCCAGATCCGCCAGAAGATCCCGCGCTTCACCGTCTACCCCAGCAGCCATTACGTCACACCGCGC
>Ga0208514_100149_pt1 | contig 60950 bp, 51 predicted proteins | sample LakWasMet70_HOW9_2_FD_183900 | JGI IMG/M metagenome (GOLD analysis project Ga0208514, IMG submission 183900) | Freshwater sediment methanotrophic microbial communities from Lake Washington under simulated oxygen tension - Sediment Metagenome... | ecosystem: Environmental > Aquatic > Freshwater >...
GTCGCGCGGTTCTCTTGTAGCCGGCAGAGCCGGACATAAATCGCTGGATCGCGTCCAGCTTGAAATCCCTGGTGTACTTCATTCAAACCCCAAGAGTTGATGTGTCCAACTTCTTGGGGTCAGTTCATTCGCGGGGGCCTCTGGTAGGGCTTGCGGCCTTGAAGCGCGCAGGGGTCCCCGCTTGCGCGGGGATGACGACTTCCTTCCGACTCCGTCGTTGTTATGCCGCCGCGTTCAGCTTGGAATTGCGGATGCCGTAGATGAAGTAGGTCGAGACCGCCACCGTCATCCAGATAAAGAAAACGCGGAAGGTCGTGGCCGACAGGTCCTTCATGATGTACAGGCAGGCCAGCACCGACAGCACCGGCACCACGTAGGGACCGAACGGCACGCGGAAGCCTTCCTGCGGCCCCGGGCCTTCGCGCCGACGCATGACGGGAACGGCGATCGAGACCACCATGAAGGCGGTCAGCGTGCCCATCGAGACCATGTCCCACAAGAAGGTCGAGTCGACCAGGCCGGCCACCGTGCCGACCGCAAGGCTGACGAGGATGGTGTTGTTGGCCGGGGTGAGCGTCTTCGGATGCACCGTCTGGAACACCTTCGGCACCAGCCCATCGCGCGCGATCGCGAACAGGATGCGGGTCTGGCCGTAGATGGTCACGAGGGTCACCGAGAAGACGGAGATCACCGCGCCCGCCGACAGGATCAGGGCCGGCCACACCTGGCCCGTCACGTTCTGCAGGATCACGGCGAGGCCGGCCTCCTGCCCCGCGAACTTGGCGGCCGGCTGCGCACCGAGCGCGGCCACGCACACCAGCAGGTAGAACACGGTGACGATGGCCAGTGCGGCGAGGATGCCCATCGGGACATTGCGCTTCGGGTCGCGCACTTCCTCGCCGGCGGTCGCCACGGTGTCGATGCCGATGAAGGAGAAGAACACGGTGCCGGCGGCGGCCGTCACGCCGGCCATGCCGGTGAAGTCCTTCCCGTTGAAGAAGAACGGATGGAAGTTGTTGATGTCGAAGCCGCGCAGGGCGATGGCGCAGAAGAAGATCAGGATCGCGAGCTTGATCATCACCATGACCGCGTTGGTGGTGGCCGACTCCTTGGTCCCGCGCACCAGCAGGAAGCAGCACAGCACCACCAGCAGCACCGGCGGCAGGTTGATGTGCCCCGGATGGAACTCGACCCCGTTCGCGCCCGAGACGATCATCGGCGAGCGCAGCGTGCGCAGGATCTCGTAGCCGAAGGCGTTGCTCAGGAAGTTATTCAGATAGTCCGACCAGCCGATCGCGGTGGCGCTGGCGGCCAGACCGTATTCGAGCAGCAGGCAGGCCGCCATGACGAAGGCGGCGAACTCGCCCACGGATGCGTAGGCGAAGGAGTAGGACGAGCCGGAGGCGGGAATCTTGAAGGCCAGCTCCGCGTAGCACAGGGCGGTGAGGCCCGCGGTCAGCGCCGCCAGCAGAAAGGACAGCACCACCGAGGGACCGGCTTTCGGGACCGCTTCGACCATCGTGAAGAAGATGCCGGTGCCGATGGTGGCGCCCACGCCGATCATCGTCAGCGGGAACAAGCCCAGGTTGCGCGCGAGCCCGCTGGCACTGTGGCCCTCTCCGTCATCGAGATGTTTGGCTGCGGGTTTGATGCGGAACAGCTTCTGGCCAAGGCTTTGGGTCACAGGACGTCCTTCATGCGCAAAAAAACCCTGCGATTATAGGTGCGTTCCAAGCGGTCAAGTTAGTTTCTTGAAAATTGTTGCTATACTGCCGTATCCCCACGGAAACAAACCCATGCGTCTTACCCGCTATTCCGACATTGGCCTGCGTGTGCTCATCTATCTGGAGCGCGCCGGCGCCCGCACCAGTCCTGTCACGGTGGGCGAGATCGCCTCCCAGTTCGACCTGCCGGTCAACCACCTGGTCAAGGTGGTGGGCGAGATGGCGCGGGTCGGCTGGATCGTCGCCATGCGCGGACGCAACGGTGGCCTGCGCCTGGCAGCCGATCCGCGCACGCTCACGGTAGGCACGGTGCTGCGCCAGCTGGAGGGCGCGGAAGAATTGCTCGACTGCACAGGCACGCACTGCCGCCTGGCGCACGACTGCGGCCTGCGCGCGGCGCTGGCCGACGGCATGCGCGCCTTCTACGCGGCCATGGACCGCTACAGCCTGGCCCAGATCACGCAAGGCGGCACCGGCGAACAGGTCGTGCGCATGCACCGCCAGTTCCTCGCCCAGGCCGCCTGAAAATCGGGGTCTGTCCCGGGGACAGACCCCGGTTTTTTTAGTTGACGACGGTGACGTGGCGGCCGCTCAGGGAACGCTGGGCCGGGTTGCCGTAGACGGTGATGTGGCCGGAGCCGTTGGCGTCGGCCAGCACCGCGTTGTTGACGCGCGCCGTGATGTCGCCCGAACCATAGCTGTACAGATCGGCCGCGTCGGCGGACAGGCCCGAGAAGTTGGCGCCGCCCGAACCATGCACCTTCACGTCGAGACGGCGGGCCGTGCCCGAGGCCTGCACCGATCCGGACCCGTGCGTCTTGACGCGCACCGCGCCGCCATTGACCTGGCCGAGCAGCATCCGGCCAGACCCGGTCAGTTCGACCGACACGTCGCCGGTCGTAAGGCCGCCCGCTTCCACGCCGCCCGAACCCGTGAGCTGTGCATCCAGGCTCGCCACGCGTCCGGACAGGATGGTGTGGCGCGAACCGCTCGCCTTCAGCCACAGCGGCGCGCCATTCAGGCCCTGGATCACCAGGCGGCCGGAACCGGAGCTGTCCACGCGCTGCAGCTGCGTTGTCGTGTAGCGCACGCGCAGTCCGTTGGTCGGGCGCACATTCCCTTCCACCCACACCCGCAGCGTGTCGCCGTTCACTTCCGTGCGCAGCATCGGCAGCAGGTTGCCGTCGCCTTCCACTTCCAGCGAGGGCGCCTGGCCGACGCGCACGTCCACCGTCAGCGGGCCGCTGATATCGAGCGCGGTGGCGCTGCCGACCTGGCGCTTCTCGGCCGTCGTCTGGCCGTCGCCCTTCACGCCGGAGTCGCTCCAGGCGGTATGCATGCTGACGTCGCCCGTGTCGGGGACGACCACGATGGCGCAGCCGGACAAGGCGGCGGTGACGGCGAGAGCGAGGGCGGTGAGCTTGCGCATGGCGAGTGTTCCTATTGTAGTTGTCGATTCCGCCACTGTACGGACGCGCGCCCGCCACCGCCATGCAGATGCGACAGGCTGCAAGATTCAGGGGCTGAACGGCGTCAGGACTTGCGCAGGACGAGCTTGAGGCCGGACCAGACGGCATCGACCGCGCACACCTTCACGTCCACGTAGCCAAGCGGCAGGCAGACCTCGCGCACGACGTTGTCGGTGATGTCGGTGGGGACCTTGGACGCCTGCTTGGGCCAGGACACCCACACCATGGCGCCCGGCTTGAGCATGCCACGCCAAGCCTTGAGCCACTGTTCCAGCTCGGCGCGGCTGGCGGTGAAGAGATGGACGATGTCCGCCTTGCCGTCGTAGGCCTTGTCGATCCGCACGTTCGGCGGCAGGGGCGCCAGCAGCGCCGTGTAGGCGTCCGGCGCGTTCTGGGTGGAGACGTGCGAGCCTTCCTTGATGCCGAGCTTTTTCGCCAGCGGCGTGCCGGAGTAGCCCGCGTCGCTCATGCCACCCTCGTCACCATCATCCCGGCGCGCAGGCCGATGCGCACGTCCGGATTGGGGAAGACGATGAACTCCTCGTCCTCCTGCACGGTGTAGGTCGTGTCGCCGTCCGTGGCGATCACCGTCCCCTTGGGCGAGGCGGTGAAGTTCCAGGTGCTGCGGTCGTAAGTCATGCGGAAATTATCGGACAACTTGAGGATGTTCCGCGCCACCTTGAACACGTGCGGCTGGCGCCTGGCGGCGGCCGGCGGCGCCCCGCGCAGCAGGCGCTCCAGGGCCGCGCGCGCCTCCGCGAACTGGGACAGGTCGTTCTCGCCCAGGACGCCGATGCGCCCGAGTTCCACCGTGGTGCCGGCCGCGCCATGGTGCTCGGCCGAGTAGTAGCTGTAGGTGCCGGCCGAAGCCGGGTTCATGATCACGGCGCCGATGGCCGCCTCGCCCATCCAGTCCAGCAGGGTGGCCTTGGGGCCGTCCGCGATCAGGTCGGGCACGATGGCGAAGGTGGGGTAATGCGAGGGGCGGATCGCCGTGTGCAGGTCCAGGTGCCAGCGCTCGGGACCGGCGCCCGCGAAGAAGTCGGCGGTGGCGGCGATCATCACGTCGGCGCGCGCCGCTTCGGCGGTAGCAGCCAGGTCGCCGCGCACCGGGCGGAACATGCGATTCAGGTCGGCGTCGATGAAGCGCTTGCCCTGTTCGATGGCGCCGATGTTCCCGACGCACAGCATCAGGTCCACCGCCAGCGCTCCCGGTTCATGGGCCAGCGCGTCGAGGATGAAGGCCATCATCTCGATCGGCCCGGTCTCGTCGCCGTGCACGCCGACCGAGACCAGCACCGCCGGGCGCGGTACGGGGCCGGCACGGCGGATGGCGACGATGCCGTGGGCCGGCTGCGTCACCGTGAACCCGGCGCCGCCGAAGCGGCGCGCGAGATCGGAGAAGTCGGCGCGCGCCAGCGCGCGCACCGGCTCCGGCAGCGCGCCTGCCGTCATGCCGCGACGGCGTTGGCCGCCTCGGACAGGGCCCACACGTCGAGCATGGCCTGCTCCAGGTCCGCCGGCTGGGAGTAGCCGGACAGGCCCATCGTGTTGGTCACCACTTCCACCGCCTCGGTGGTGTCGTGGCCGTCCTTGGCGCGCGCCAGTACCTGGGCCAGCAGGCGTTGCTGGGTGCGGCGCAGGGCTTGCTGCGCGTAGCTGCGCAGCTGTTCCTGCGACTTGGTGCGGGCACCCAGTTTCAGGCCGCGCTCCAGCGTGTCGATGCCGGCCTGGGCGCGCAGCGCCATGCCGACCTGCAGGAACTGCGCCAGCGACATGCCGATCGGACGGGTCACCGCCACCGCCGCGAACAGGAAGTTGGCGACGGCGTCGATGCCTTCCACGCCTTTCCAGGCCTGGGCGAAGGCCGGGGTCAGGCCGGCCACGGTGTCCGCTTCCGACTGGGCCGGCGTCAGGGACGCCAGCATGGCCGGATCGGCGAACAGGCGGGTCAGTTCGGCCATGCCTTCGGCGCTGCGGGCGGAGTCGCCCGGCACCGCCAGCACGCCCTCGGTCACGCCTTTGAACATGGCGCGGGTGCGGGCGTCGACCTTGATCGACACATCACGCGGGATGCGCAGCGCGTCGTGGTCCAGCGCGTCGAACAGCGGCGCCAGATGCAGCGCGGCCCAGGCCTGGCCCCAGGCCTTGATCACGTCCGTCTCGTCCACGCCGTGCGCCAGCGCCAGCTCGCGCAGCATCAGCGGGCCGCAGCGGTTGACCGATTCGTTGGCCAGCACGGTGGCGAGGATGGCGTTGGCCAGCGGGTGATGCAGCGGATCGCGGGTAGCGACCATCTGGGCCGGGAAGTAGGGCTTGAGCACCGACTCGGCCCACGGCAGGTCGGTCAGCGGCAGCGCCGCCAGCAGGCGCTTGTAGCGGTTCTTCACGTTGGCCACGACCACCGCCAGTTCCGGCGTGGTCAGGCCGAGGCCCTCGGCCTTGCGGCGCGCCAGCTCCGTGTCGTGCGGGAGGTATTCGAGGTCGCGGTTGACGGCGCCTTCCTTTTCCAGCGCGGTGATGAGGGCGGCATAGGCGTCCACCACCGAGGCGTCGGCCTGGGCCTGCCACTCGCGCACCAGCAGGTGGGTCTGCAGGGTGTTGTCGCGCAGGACCAGGTTCTCGATGTCGCCGGTCATGTCCAGCAGCAGCTTGTTGCGGTCGGCCTCGGACAGCTGGCCCGCGTTCACTTCGGTGTCCAGCCAGATCTTGGCGTTCACCTCGTGGTCGGAGCAGTCCACGCCGGCCGAGTTGTCGATCGCGTCGGTGAAGATGCGGCCACCGGCCAGGGCGAACTCGATGCGGCCAGCCTGGGTCGCGCCCAGGTTGCCGCCCTCGCCCACGACCTTGCAGCGCAACTCATTGCCGCTCACGCGGATGTTGTCGTTGGCGCGGTCCTTGACCTGGGCGTGGGTCTCGGTCGAGGCCTTGATGTAGGTACCGATACCGCCGTTGTAGAACAGGTCCACCGGCGCGCGCAGGATGCGGTGCATCAGTTCTTCCGGCGTCAGTGCGGTCTCGGCGATGTCGAGCGCGGCGCGCACTTCCGGCGTCAGCTCGATCGAACGGGCGCTGCGCGGGAACACGCCGCCGCCTTTCGAGATCAGCGACTTGTCGTAGTCCTCCCACGAGGAGCGCGGCAGGGCGAACATGCGGGCGCGCTCCTTGAACGAAGCAGCGGGATCCGGGTTCGGGTCGAGGAAGATGTGGCGGTGGTCGAACGCGGCCAGCAGCTTCATCTGGCGCGCCAGCAGCGCGCCGTTGCCGAACACGTCGCCCGACATGTCGCCCACGCCGACCACGGTGAACGGCACGTTGTCCATGTCGTGGCCCAGTTCGTAGAAGTGGCGCTTGACGGCTTCGAACGCGCCCTTGGCGGTGATGCCCATCTTCTTGTGGTCATAGCCGTTCGAGCCGCCCGAGGCGAACGCGTCGCCCAGCCAGAAGCCGCGCGAGACGGCGATGCTGTTGGCGATGTCGGAGAAGGTCGCGGTGCCCTTGTCGGCGGCCACCACCAGGTACGGGTCGTCCAGGTCGTAGCGCACGGTGTCGGCCGGCGGCACGATCTGGCCGCGCGCGCGGTTGTCGGTCACTTCCAGCAAGCTGGCGACAAACAGGCGGTACACGGCTTCGCCTTCGGCCGCGATCTGCTCGCGCACGGCGCCTTCCGGCATCTGCTTGCAGACAAAACCGCCCTTGGCGCCGGCCGGCACGATCACGGCGTTCTTCACCATCTGGGCCTTGACCAGGCCGAGCACCTCGGTGCGGTAGTCTTCCATGCGGTCCGACCAGCGCAGGCCGCCGCGGGCCACCGGGCCGCCGCGCAGGTGCACGCCTTCGAAGCGGCGCGAGAACACGAAGATCTCGCGGTACGGACGCGGTTCCGGCACCAGGTGCAGGTTCGAGGTGTCGAACTTGAAGATGATCTTGTCGCCCTGCTGCTTGTTCTGGAAGTAGTTGGTGCGCACGGTGGCCAGCATCAGGTCGGCCAGCGCGGCCAGGATTTCCTCGGTGTCGGCGTGATTCACGGACGCGAGCTTGGCCTTGACGCCGGCGATGGCGGCGCTGCCGGCGCTGCGCTCGGCTTCGCCCAGGTCCGGGTTGTGGCGCGCCTTAAAGCCTTCCACCAGTTCCTTGACCAGGTCCGGACGGCGGCGCAGCGTGTCGGCCATGTAGCGCACGGTGAACTTGGAGCCGGTCTGGCGCCAGTAGGAGATGTAGGCGCGCACCAGCTGCACTTCGCGCACCGACAGGCCGCCTTCCATCACCAGGCCGTTCAGGCGGCCGTCTTCCGCTTCGTTGTTGAACAGGGCTTCGAACAGCTGCTCGGACACGCCCATCACTTCCGGGCGCGCCAGCTTGGCGGCCGAGGCGGCGTCCACCGCGAGGCTGGTCACGTACACGCGCTTGCCGCCCACGTTCAGCGAGAACGACTGCTCGCGGTCGATCGCCACGCCGGAGTTCTGCAGGGCCGGCAGGAGGCGCGACAGCGACGGCACCTGGTCCACCGAGTAGATGCGGATCGAGGTTTCGCCGTTGGCGTCCGGCTCCACGCGCACGGACACGTGCGCGGCGTCGCCGTTGGACAGGATCTTGCCCAGGTCGCGGAAGGCGACGGCCGGGTCGGTGTTGCTGACGTAGCCGACCGGCAGGGTCGAGCAGGTCTTGCGCAGGGCCGAGCGCAGGGCCAGGTCGTCGAGCGAGTTGGCCAGCGCGTCGAAGCGGTCGTGCCAGCCGTCCAGCACGGCCAGCAGCGGCTTCTGGATGTCGGCTTCGAGGTCGAGCGGGTTGCGCGCGGCGCGGGCGATCAGGTACACGCGCGCCAGCGGGCCGTCGGCCACGAGGGTGTGCATGTCGACGCCGGAGGCGCCCGCGCTGTCCTTGAGGGCGGAGGCCAGGGACGACGCGACGGCGGTGGAGAAGCGCTCACGCGGCAGGTAGACCAGCACGTTCAGGTGGCGGCCGTACACGTCGCGGCGCGCGAACACCTTGGCGCGCGGCTGCTTGTACAGCGACACGACGGAGGAGCAGACCTGGGCCAGCCACTCGGGATCGGCTTCCAGCGCTTCGGTGCGCGGCAGGGATTCGAGGATCTCGAGGAACTTCTCGGCGCGGAAGCCTTCCTGGCGCACGCCGGCCAGCGACAGCACCTTGGCCACGCGGCCGCGCGCGAACGGCAGGCGCGCGAGCGGGGTGGAGGCAGCGGCGCGGGTGAACAGGCCGACGAAGCAGTGCTCACCGATGATGTTGCCCTTGTCGTCGGTGTTGCGCACGCCGATGAAGTCGAGCTGCTGGTCCTTGTGCAAGGTGCCGGCCACGTCGGCCTTCACCACGGACAGGGTGTGCTGGCGCGCGGACAGGGTGTCGAGGAAGCCCGGGATGTTCTTCAGGCAGGTGCCGTACACGGGATGCGCCGTATCCTGCAGCACGCCGATGCGGCTGGGGATGTCGCGTTCCAGCTCGTTCATGCCGGGCTTGACGAAGTAGTAGGCGTAGCCGAAGGGCTCGAAGCCTTCGTTCTTGGCCCATTCGAGGAAAGCCGACACTTCCTGGCCTTCGGCGCCTTGCAGGGCGGCGGCGGCGGCCACCTCGGTCAGGCGGTCGGCCATGGCGACGGCGTCGCGGCGCACCACGGCGGCGTCCTTGGCCACCATCTGCAGCTGGCCGACCAGGGCGGACAGGCCGTCCGCGTCCAGGTCTTCGGAGAGCAGGCACATGACGAGCGACTCGAGCGGGGCGCCGGCCGCACCGACCGCGGTCACGACGCCGTTGGCGTCGCGCTGCACCGGCAGCACGGCGTTCAGCACCGCGGCCACGCCGGCCTTCTGGCGGCGCATGGCCATCACGATCGAATCGACCAGGTACGGCATGTCGTCGTTCAGGATCAGCAGCGCGGTCGCCTGGGCGCCGTGGCCGTCGTCGTAACGCAGCTGCGCGATCTGGCAGCCCTGGACGATGCGCTTGGACGCCTGCTGGAAGCCGGCCCACAGGACGGTGGCCAGGCTGTGCGGCGAGACGCCGGCCAGGTCTTCATCGTCGAGGGCGGCGAGCCAGGCGCTGATGAATTCCTGCACCTTGACGTCGGCGCCGGCCGGCGCGTTGGCCTTCACCAGGTCGAGCGTTTGTTTGCGCAGATCGTTTGGCTGTTGTGTCATTTGCTTCTCCATATAGTTTTATGTATCCGGTCCGTGGCGCTCTGCATGTGGCTTGGGCTGTGGAATATTCCGGTAAGGGGGTCGGGGTTGGCCCGAAAAAATCGTCGAATTATAGTTTGTAGAGATCGGGCAGATCGAGGATCCGGGTCAATTCCTCCAGCGCCGTGTGGCACTCGATGGCGAGCTGCGGATCGGCCAGGTCCTCGGGCAGGATGCGGTCGCGGTAGTGCTTCTCGACCCAGGGCACGAGCTTGGCGTACAGCGCCTCGGTCATCACCACGCCCTGATGCATCGCCTGGGCTTCGACATCCGTCAATACGACGCGCAGACGCAGGCAGGCGGGCCCGCCGCCGTTGCGCATGGATTGGCGCAGGTCGAAGTGCAGCAGCTCGTCGATCGGGCCGCCGGTGGCGATCATCCCGTCCAAGTACTTGGCGACGGCGGCGTTCTCCTGGCACTCCTGCGGGATCACGAGCGACATCTTGCCGGTGTCCTTGAGCAGCAGCTGGCTGTTGAACAGGTAGCTGGCCACGGCGTCGGCCACCGACACGTCGGCGGTCGGCACGCGCACCGGCACCAGCTCCGCGTTCACCACCGCCAGCGCGCGGCGCAGGTCGGCCAGCACGGCGGCCTCGTTCAGGAACGCCTGCTCGTGGTAGAACAGGACGTTGCCCGAGCCGACCGCGATCACGTCGTTGTGGAACACGCCCTGGTCGATCACGTCCGGGTTCTGCGAGGCGAACACGGTGCGCAGCGGATCCAGGCCGTGCAGGCGGGCGATGGCCTGCGAGGCTTCGAAGGTCTGGCGCGCCGGGTACTTCTGCGGCGCCGGTGCGGCCGGGTCGAACTCCACGCGGCCGTATACGAAGAACTCGACGCCCTTGCTGCCGTGGGTGGACGAAAGGCGCGTGTGGTTGGCCGCGCCCTCGTCGCCGAAGGCCGGCGTGCCCGGCAGCGCCGGATGGACGGCGAAATATTTATCGTCCTTGAAGATGGCGCGCAGGGTGCGCTCCGACTGCGGATGCTCGTCGGCGCGGTGCAGTTTGTTGTTCAGGTTCGCGGGCGTGAAGTGCACCCGGCCGTCGGTGGTGTCGGCCGAGGGGCTGACGGTGGCCGCGTTGGCGGTCCACATCGGCGAGGCGGAATACGCGCAGGCCAGGATCACGGGCGACTCGTTGAAGGCCTGCTGCAGGACCTGCGCGTCCGTGCCGGAAAAACCGAGGCGGCGCAGCAGGCGGAAGTTGGGGCGGTCCTGCGGCGGCAGCACGGCCTGGGCGAAGCCGCGCTTGGCCAGCTCGCGCATCTTGGCCAGGCCCTGCAGGGCCGCCTGCTTCGGGTTGGAGGCGCTCTTGACGTTGCTGAACGAAGCGACGTTGCCGAACGAGAGGCCGGCGTAGTTGTGGGACGGGCCCACCAGGCCGTCGAAGTTGAATTCGCGTGCAGTCATGATCGCCCTCCCCTTCTTACAAAGTCAGTCCCGGCGACAGCTTGGCCGGCAGTTCCAGTTCGCTGGTCTCGATCGAGGCAACCGGGTAGGCGCAGTAGTCGGCCGCGTAGTAGGCGCTCGGACGGTGGCTGCCGGACTTGCCGACGCCGCCGAACGGGGCCGAGCTGGCCGCGCCCGTGGTCGGACGGTTCCAGTTCACCACGCCGGCGCGGGCGCGCACGTTGAAGCGCTCCCACAGGTCGCGGTCGTGCGACAGCAGGGCCGCGGCCAGGCCGAATTCGGTGGCGTTGGCGACCTTCAGGGCCGCGTCGAAGTCCTTCACGCGGATCACCTGCAGCAGGGGGCCGAACCATTCCTCGTCCGGGATGTCCTTGGCGTCGGTGGTGTCCACGATGCCGGCGGTGACAAAACCGGCGTTCGGGTCGAGCTGCTTCATCTGCAGCAGGACTTTGCCGCCTTTTGCAGCCAGGTCGGCCTGGGCCTGGACCAGGCGCGCCGCCACGGCGGCCGACACCACCGGCCCCATGAAGGGCTGCGGCTCGGCGTCGGACGGGCCGACGGTCAGCTTGGATGCGACGGCGACCAGGCGGTCGAGGAAGGCTTGCGTCTCGGGCGCGTCCTGCACGATCAGGCGGCGCGCGCAGGTGCAGCGCTGGCCGGCCGAGATGAAGGCCGACATGACGGTGTGATGCACGGCGGCGTCGATGTTCTTGACGTCCCAGACCACCAGCGGGTTGTTGCCACCCATTTCCAGCGCCAGCATCTTGCCCGGCTGGCCGCCGAAGGCCTTGTGCAGTGCCACGCCGGTGTGGCTGGAACCGGTGAACAGGATGCCGTCCAAGTCCTCCTGCTGGCCGAGGGCGACGCCGGTGTCGCGCCCGCCGTTGACGAGGTTCAGCACGCCCTTGGGCAGGCCGGCTTCCTCCCACAGCTGCACGGTGCGCACGGCGGTGCGCGGCGCATATTCGCTCGGCTTGAAGACCAGGGTGTTCCCCGCGATCAGGGCCGGCACGATGTGGCCGTTGGGCAGGTGGCCGGGGAAGTTGTAGGGGCCGAAGACGGCGAACACGCCGTGCGGGCGGTGGCGCAGCACGGCGTCGCCGTCCGCGACCTTGCTGCTGGTCTCGCCCGTGCGCGCGCCGTAGGCTTGGACCGAGATGTCGATCTTGTTGGCCATGGTGGTCACTTCGGTGCGCGCTTCCCACAGGGGTTTGCCGACTTCCTCGGCGATGATGCGGGCCAGTTCCTCGTTGTGCGCCTTGAGCAGGTCGCGGAACTTCTGGGTGATGGCGATGCGCTGCGCGAGCGGGGTCAGGGCCCAGGCCTCGAAGGCGGCGCGGGCGGCCTGCACGGCGCGCTGCACGTCTTCCTTGGTGGACTCGTTGCTGGCCCAGGTCTGGCGGCCGGTGGACGGATCGACCGTCACCAGTTCGCGGCCGGAGCCGGCCAGCCACTCGCCGTTGATGTAGTTGGACAGGTTAGCCATGGACATTCTTCCTTACGTTGAGGGCCAGCGTGCGCACCTGGTCGCCGCTGGCGCAGCGGAGCAAGCGCTGGTCCTGTTCGGTCAGGGCGATGCGTCCGTTGACGGGATTGGATTGGGTGAGGATCACGCGGAAGTCGGTCATCGTGGTGTTGGAGACGATGACGGGTTCGCGTTCGGCGCTGACCGCCGCGTCGTCCACCACCGCCAGCGCTGATTCGCGCAGGGCGCGCAGCTCGGACACGCGGGCCTGCAGCACGGGGCCGGCGTCGAAGATGTCGACATAACCCTCGAAGTGCATGCCCTCGGACTCCAGCAGGCGGCGCGCCGGCACGGTGTTGGCGTGGACCTTGCCGATGGTCTCGCGCGCGTCCTCCGGCAGATAGTCCACGTACAGCGGCTGGCGCGGCATCAGCTCCGCGATGAAGGACTTCTTGCCCAGCGCGGTGAGCTGGTCCACATGGTTGAAGTCCATCTTGAAGAAGTGGCGGCCGAGGCCCTCGTAGAACGGCACGTAGCCGTCTTCGGACTGGTAGCCGCGCATCTCGGCGATGATCTTCTCGGTGAACAGCTGCTGGAACTGGGCGATGAACAGGAAGCGGCTCTTGGACAGCCACTTGCCGTTGTTCCCGGCGCGGTAGTCCGGCTGCAGGAACAGCGAGCACAGTTCGGTCGAGCCGGTCAGGTCGTTGGACAGGTACAGCGTGTCCATGCGCGTGAAGACGTTCAGCTCGCGGCTCGAATGCACCAGGGTGCCGATGCGGTAGTTGTAGAACGGCTCGTCCAGGCCGACCGAACCCTTGATGGCGCAGATGCCGGCCAGGCGATGGTTCTCCACGTCCTCCATCACGAACATGTAGTCGCGCTTTTCGGGCGGGATGGTGCCGGCGAAGGACGCGACCGCGCACTCCACGCGCGCGCCGAGCATCTCGCGGTCCGGCTTCAAGGTGGTCATGCCGCTGCCGACCTGGGTAGCCAGGTCGATCAGGGCGTCGAGGTCGCCGGCCTGGATGGCACGGATTACTAGCATGCGATTCTCCTCAGATCCGAATGCAGACGACGGGCTCGCCGGGGCGCACGCGCAGCGCGGTGCGCGCGGCGGCGGGCAGGCACAGGGTGTCGCCGCTTTCGGTGGGCGGGCAGGCCGCGGTCACGGCGCGGAAGTGCGCGCCATCCGACGCGGCCACGGCGTACTGCACCAACGTGTCGCCGCCGGCCGCCGGCTCGCCCTCGGCCACGCGGCGCGGCAGTGAACCGGCGAAGGTGCGCAGCGCGTGCTTGTGGGCCTGCAGGATCGGGCCGCCGTCGAAGATGTCGATGTAATCGTCGGCCTCGAAGCCTTCCTCGGTCAGCAGGCGGAAGGCCAGTTCGCCATCCGGATGGATCTGGCCCAGCGCGGCCTGGGCGTCGCCCGGCAGCAGCGGCACGTACACCGGGTAATGGGGCATGAGCTCCAGGATCAGCGTGCGGTTGCGCGAGCCGCCGATGACGCGCTCGGCGTCCAGGAAGTCCATCTTGAAGAACTTGCGGCCAAGGGCGTTCCAGAACGGCGAATTGCCCTGTGGGTCGGTGACGCCGGCCAGCGGGACGAAGAAGCGGTCCGAGAAGCGGTGCGGGGCCAGCACGGCGAACAGCAGGCGCGCGCGCGACAGCAGCGCGGCCTCGACGCCGGCGTGGTCGCTGTCGCGCACGTAATAGGCGGACAGCTGCGAATAGCCGGTCAGCTCGGAACACAGGGTCAGCGCGTGCACGCTGTGGCTGATGTTCAGGTCGCGCGAGACCTGCTGGATCACGTCGTTGCGGAAGGCGAAATAGGTGCCGTTGGAGCCGGCCTGCGCATGGATGGCGGCGGTGCCGACGATGGCGCCGGTGGCCTCGTCCTCGAGCACGAACACGTAGGACTCCTCGCTCGGGATGTCGACGTGGGCGGCGAAGGACGCCATCGAGCGCTCGATGGTGGCGACGATCTGGTCGCGGGTGCGGGGCAGGGTGTGCACACCGGGCATCGTCACCGCCGCCATCTCTTCCAGGGCGGCGATATCCGACATTGCGACCGGACGGACTACGAACATGTGGACTCCCTCGTGGGTGCGATACGGCGGCCGGCCCGGCAAGCGGGCCGGCGTGGAACGGAAATCAGGCCGCCTTGACGATGCCGTCGATGGCCTGGCGCAGGATGCGGTCGCATTCGGCGATCTGCTCGTCGCTGACGACCAGGGCCGGGGCCATGCGGATCACGTCCGGGCCGGCGATCAGGAGCATCAGGCCGAGCGCCTCGGCGGCCTTGGTGAAGTCCTTGGCGCGGCCCTTGTAGGCGTCGCCCAGCGGCAGGCCGATCAGGAGGCCCGAACCGCGCGGCGACTTGAACACGCCCGGGTAATCGACGACCAGCTGTTCCAGGTTGGCCATGATCTTGCCGGCGGCGTCCTTCACGCGGTTCAGGAAGGCCGGCTGGTTGATGGTCTCGACCACTTTCAGCGCCACGGTGGCGGCCAGCGGGTTGCCGCCGTAGGTGGTGCCGTGCGAGCCGACGCCGAAGTGCTTGGCGATGTCGTTCTTGGTCAGCATGGCGCCGATCGGGTAGCCGTTGCCGAGGGCCTTGGCCGAGGTCAGGATGTCCGGGGTCACGCCGTGGTGCATGTAGGCGTACAGGGCGCCGGTGCGGCCCACGCCGGATTGGACTTCGTCGAAGATCAGCAGCGCGCCGGTCTGGTCGCACAGCTCGCGCAGCGTCTTGAGGTATTCGGTGTCGCCCGGGATCACGCCGCCTTCACCCTGGATCGGCTCGACGATCACGGCGCAGACGTCATCCTTGATGGCGGCGCGGGCGGCCTCGATGTCGTTGTACTTGATGTGGTCCAGCGACGGCGGCAGCGGCTCGAAGCCTTCCGTGTACTTCGGCTGGCCGCCGACGGAGACGGTGAACAGGGTGCGGCCGTGGAAGGACGACAGGCAGGACACGATGCGCGACTTGTGGGCGCCGAACTTCTCGTGGGCGTATTTGCGGGCCAGCTTGAGGGCGGCCTCGTTGGCTTCGGCGCCGGAGTTGCAGAAGAAGGCGCGGTCGGCGAAGGTGGCTTCCGTCAGGGCCAGGGCCAGGCGCAGCACCGGCTCGTTGGTGTAGGCGTTGGACAGGTGCCAGACCTTGTTGGCCTGCTCGGTCAGGGCCTCGACCAGCACTTGCGGGCAGTGGCCGAGGGCCGAGACGGCGATGCCGGAGGTGAAGTCCAGGTAGCGCTTGCCCTCCTGGTCCCACATTTCCAGACCCTTGCCGCGGACGAGGATCATGGACGCCGGAGCATAGGTGGGGACGATCACTTCGTCGAAGGTCTGGCGCGAGACAGGGCGGGTGGTCGAGTCGAGCAGGTTCATGGCGTTTCCTCATCCGTTACGGTTTGACAGTCGGGCCATTATAGGAAACGCAAGCGGCAGATTCTTTTGAAACTGCGACAGGGATTTTCATAAAAACCGGGGACAGACCCCATTTTCCCGGCAACTAATTGCCGGGAAAATGGGGTCTGTCCCCGGTTTTCAGGCGGCGCTGGCGCTCTTCGCGGGGGGTGTTGCCGAACAACTGGCCGAAGGCGGTGGAGAAGTGGGAGCCGGACGAAAAGCCGCACATCAGCCCCACCTGGACGATGGAGTAGTTGGTGTCCAGCAGGAGCTGGCGCGCGCGCTTCAGACGTAGCTCCAGGTAGTAGCGCGAGGGCAGGCTGTCCAGGTACTGCTTGAACAGGCGCTCCAGCTGGCGCCGCGAAATGCCGACCAGCTGGGCGATGTCGTCGGTCGCGAGCGGCTCCTCGATGTTCGCTTCCATCAGGGTCACCGCCTCGGACAGCTTGGGCTGCAGGGCGCCGAAGCGGGCCTGCAAGGCGACGCGCTGGCGCTCCTCCGGCCCGCGCACGCGGTCCACGCACAAGAGCTCCTTGATCTCGGCCTGTACGCCCGGGCCGAAGATGGCCTCCACCACCGTCAGCGCGAAGTCGATGCTGGCCGCGCCGCCGCAGCAGGTCAGGCAGGCACCGTCCAGTTCATACAGGTGGGGCGTGAAGATGGCGTGGTCGGCGGCCGCGCCGGCGTCCGCATACAAAGACCAGGGCAGCGCGGCGCGCGCGCCGTTGAGCGCACCGCCATCGGCCAGCCACAGCACGCCGGCGCCGACGCCACCCCAGAACGGGGCGCTGCGGCAGCGTTCGATCACCAGGCGCAGCGAGGCGGGACGCAGGGCGGCCGCCGCTTCGTCGGCCACCAGCAGCACCAGGTGCCAGTGACGGGCCGGGTCGTGGGCGAACTTGTCGGCGCCGCGCACGTCCACGTGCAGGCGCTCGGGCCCGAGCAGCTTGGCGGCCAGGCGCCACGGCTGCACCAGCCCGGACCAGGTCAGCGCGTCGTCCTCGCCGGCGTGGATCAGCAGCACGCGCAGCGGCTGTTCCTGCGCCAGGCGCGCGAGTTCGTCAAAGGCCATGGGGGTTCGCAGGACTCATTCGGGGGCGAGGCTGGCGGCCGGGCGGCTCTCGGTGTTCCATTGGCTCACTATCATACCGGAGATGAGCAGCACGGCGCCCAGCCAGCCGCGCCCCGTCAAGGTCTCGCCCAGCCAGAAGAAACCGAAGATGGCGGCCGCACCGGGCTCGAAGGCGTAGATCACGGCCGCTTCGTTGGCGCTGGTGCGGCTCTGGCCCCAGCTTTGCAGCGAGATGATGGCGGCCGTGCACAGCACACCCAGGTAGGCGAAGTTGAGCCAGTAGTGCCCCAGGTTCTGGCCGATGTAGTGCCAGTAGTCGTGATAGTCGTGCGTGAGATCGTTGGGCGAGCGCGGCACCTCGCGCAACAGCAGCCACAGGCCCGCGCACACGGCCACGGTCGCGATCTGGGCGGCGGTGAGCGTCATCAGCCTGGTGGCGCGCTGGCTGTGCCGCTCCAGCATTTTGATGTAAGCGCCGAACGAAAACGCGCCGCCCAGCGTGAGCGTGTCGCCATAGCTCCACGCCCCGCCGTCCCAGCACAGTGCCACCAGCCCGGCCACGGCGAGCGCCAGCGCCAGCACGATGCGCTTGTCCGGCCAGCGGCCGGCGAGGATGCCGAGCAGCGGTACGACGAGCACATTCAGGCCCGAGATGAAGGCGTTGCGGTTGGAGCTGGTCAGCGCCAGGCCCTCGACCTGGAACACATAGCAGGCGAACAGCAGGAGGCCGAGCGCGGCGCCGCTGCGCAGGTCGGACCACAGGCCGCGCAGCAGGAAGGGCGCGAGCAGCAGCGCGGCGATGGCGAAACGCACGAAGATGATCCAGGCCGGGGCGAAGTGGCTGGTCAGGTCCTTCATCGCGGGGAAGGTCGTGCCCCAGACGACGGTGACGACCAGCAGGGCGAGAATGCCGCGCAGGTGGTGGGTCATCGTTAGTTCCTTGTGCTTGATGTACTGGCAAGCTCGACATGGTAACACCCCGGGCCCAACCCGGCAGGCCGCTATAATCGCCCTACTATGGGGAAACGGTACCTGAAGAGTGTGCGCCTGCTGGCCGAATGCATGCAGGGCTTCGAGCGGTTTTCTGGCGAGCATATCCGCCGCTGCGGCCTGACGCCCGCGCAGTTCGATATCCTGGCCACGCTGGGCAACACGCCCGGCATGAGCTACAAGGAGCTGGGCGAGAAGACCTTGATCACCAAGGGCACCCTGACCGGGGTCATCGAGCGCATGGAAGGCCGCGGCATCGTCAGCCGCTGCCAGAGCACCGAGGACAAGCGCTCCTACTTCGTGCGCCTGACGCCCGCGGGCGAGGCGCTGTTCCGCGACCTGTTCCCCCAAGTGGTGGACCACGACGCCGCCATGTTCGACAGCTACGCCGAGGACGACTTCGTCCGCCTGGAAGAGCAGCTGCGCCGTCTGCGCGACGCCATCCACGCCGTACTCGAGCGCGACGAGCAGACGGCGCCTTAACTGTGCTCAGCCGGAGAGCGCCGTCACCCCCGCGCAGGCGGGGCCTCTGGTAGAGTTTTCGGCCCTGACGCGCGCAGGGATCCCCGCGTACGCGGGGATGACGGGTCCTTTCGAATGCCCGGATTGACTTTTTGGCATGCGCGTCGGCGCGACACTTCGTAAAAAATAATGCCGTGCGGAATCATGTGCCCGATTTTCGGGCATATAATTTCCCGATGGACCGACTCGACGCCTTCAAGACCATCGCCGCCCAAGCTGCCCGGGGCGATCTCGCGTTCCCGACCAACGTGGACGCTTCGCTCAAGCTGCAGCGTGCGCTGAACGACCCCAATTGTTCGCTCGATGCGGCGGCGCGCCTGGTACAGGCCGAGCCGCTGCTGGCGGCGCGCACGGTGTCGATCGCGAACTCCGTGGCCTACAACCGCAGCGGCATGGAAATCACGAACGTGAAAAGCGCGCTGCAGCGCCTGGGTTTCCGCACCCTGGGCGCTCTGGTGGCGGCCGTGATCGTGCGCCAGCTCGACAGCAAGATCGCCAGCCCGGCCCTGCGCACCAAGGCCGAACAACTGTGGCAGCACTCAGCCCACGTGGCCGCGCTGGCCCAGGTGATCGCGCGCCGCGTGACCAAGGTCGATCCGGATACCGCGCTGTTCGCCGGCATCGTGCACGAGGTGGGCGGCTTCTACGTCCTGTCCAAGGCGGACGAATACCCGGGCCTCTTGGACGGCGAGCCGGAGGAATGGATCGAGCACGGCGAAGTCGACATCGGCCGCGGCGTGCTGCTCAAGCTGGGCGTGCCTGCGCCCGTGATGGAAGCCATCGAGGCGATGTGGGAAGGCATGCGCGCCCTGCCGCCGGAAAACCTGGGCGACACCCTGCTGCTGGCCAATGACCTCGCCCCCGTGCTCTCGCCCATGCATACGCGGGCCGGTGCCACCACGCCGCCGGCCGCGGCGACGATCGACTTCGCCATTGGCGACGGCACCCTGGCCAGCATCCTCGAGGAATCGGCCGACGAAGTCCGCACCCTTACGGCAGCCCTGCTGTAAGCTTGCCACGAAGTTAATCCACATCTAGACTGCCTGCTTTTTGCAGGAGTCTTGCCCATGAAGTTAGCACTCACGCTGGCCGCGCTGGCGTTTTCCCTGCATGCCGCCGCCGTCACGCCCGCGATGCCGGAGGGTGGGCAGTTCCTGCTCGCGAACACGGTCGTGCACAGTCTCCATGCCAAGGACCTGAACCGCGACTACCAGGTCTACGTCGCGCCGCCCGCCGGCTATGATCCCAAGGGTCCCAAGCTGCCGGTGGTCTTTGTCACCGACGCGGACTACGCCTTTCCGCTCGTGCACGCGATCCGCGGGCGCGTGCAGCGCCACAGCGACGCCATCGCGCCCTTCATCATCGTGGGCCTGTCCTACGGCGTGGGCGACAGCGGCGCGTACAGCCGCCGCCGCGACTACACGCCGACCGTCCCGCACGATCAGGTCTACCAATCCGACATGCCCGGCCGGCAGGTCAAGTTCGGCGAGGCGGAGGGCTACCGCCGCTTCCTGGCCGAACAGGTACTGCCCATGCTCAACGCGCGTTATCGCATCGACATGCGCCGCTCGATGTTGGTCGGCCACTCCTACGGCGCCCTGCTCGGCGTGCATACCCTGCTCACCACGCCGGACATGTTCAGCCACTACGTCATCAGCAGCCCGTCGCTGTGGTTCGACAAGCGCGTCTTCTTCAAGCGCGAGCAGGAATACGCGGCCAAGCACCGCGAGCTGAAGGCGAACGTGTTCTTCGCCGTGGGCGAATACGAGACTTACCGCAAAGCTGATGCGCGTTTTTCGCAGGACAAGGATGAGCACATGGTCGAGGACATGCAGGACTTCAACCGTCAACTGCTCGGCCACCACTATGCCGGCCTGCGCACCCAGGCGCATGTGCTGGCCGGGCACGACCACCTGACCGGTTTCCCGGACATGATCACCCAGGCCCTCAAGTGGGCCTTCCCGGGCAAATGATCAGCCGCCGCCGATCAGCGAGGCGGCCAGCGGCGAACGCTGTTCGATAAAGCTGCGGGCGCGGTCGATTTCGCGCTGCTCGATGCGCTGCAGGGTGCCATCCTTGCGCATCGCACCGATCTCGCGGTCGAAGCGCTCCAGCAATCCGCGCTCTCCCAAGGACTGCGGCAAGGCGAGGTGGATCGGCAGCACGGCGTAGCGGCGCGGCGTGCCGACACGGCCGATGCGCTGCTCCATGCGGTAGAGCTGGGCCGCGAAACGCGTCGCCAGCGCGAAATCGATGCGCCCCAAAATCAGCTTGCTGAAATTCTGCTCATCGGTAGCCACGTCCTCTACCTTAAAGGCGGCAGCGGCGCGCGCGCGGTCGAAGGCGTCGCCGTAGGACCAGCCGCGGATCACCCCCACCCGGCTGCCGTCCAGGGAAGACAGATCGCGGTACTCGCTCCCAGAGCTCGAGGGGTAGACCAGCAGCTCCTCGTCCTCGTAGGCGGCGCTGAAATCGGCCACGCGCTCGCGCGCCGCGTTGCGCACGGCGGCGCCGAGCGCGCCCTGCCCGGTCCGCAGCGCCTCTTCGCCGCGCCGGAAGGGGCGCGCCTCGATCCGCACCGCCACGCGCAGGCGTTCGAAGGCGGCGCGCACGATCGCCGGGTAAATACCGCAGGCCGAACCGTCCGCGCAGGCGTACTGGGTCGGCACGCTGGCATTGTCGAAATAGACACGCAGCGGCCCGGCGCGCGCCGGCCCCGCCAGCGTACAGCCGGTGATGAACAGCATGAACCAGCGTTTGATGTTCATTCGACAAAAAAAAGCCCGCGGGGGAGCGGGCTGAAGTCCAAAACTAGGGATGTCCTGAAAGAGACAGGTTCATAGTAGTCAAGCAAGCTCGACTCTTCTGTTAGCTGGCGCACATAACTCAGAAGATTTTTGAAGTTTTTTGCCAGCAATCGAGGTTTTGGACCCGTTTGAACCAATTCTGGATATGTACATGCGACTCCAGAGGCAGTTTTCCCTGCTCCATGTACATCAGCGGGGCGGCCAGGGACAGGTCGGCCAAGGTCGGCGCCTCCCCCGCCACCCAGGCGCGGCCGGCCAGGCGCGCGTCCAGCACGGGGGCGAAGCGTTCCAGCTCCAGGGTGCAGCGCGCCACCTCGGCCGGATCCGCTGCGCCGCGGCCCAGCATGCCCTTGATGAAATGCTGGTAGGTCAGGTAGGACAGGTTGGGCGACCAGTGCTGGGCGGACCAGAACATCCAGCGGTTCACTTCGGCGCGCTGGCGCAGGTCTTGCGGCCAGGCCGGGTGGCCGCCGCGCTGGTCGCACAGGTACTGCATGATGGCCTGGGACTCCCACAGCAAGAGGCCGTCGTCCTCGAGCACGGGCAGCTTGTTGTTCGGGTTGATCTCGCCCAGCAGCTTGCGGTCCTGCTCGTTCATGAGGCTCACCTCGACCAGGTCCAGCGGCTGGCCGATCAGGAGCGCCGTCATGACGACGCGGCGCGAATTGGAGGACATCGGATGGTGGTACAGACGCATGGCGCTTCTCCGTAAGTGAATGACAACGACGCCATCTTACGGAGTGGGACTGTCAGTTTCTGTCAGGAGTCCAGATCGATTCCGAGTTCCGCGCGCCAGCCCGCCAGCAGCTCGGCGCGGCGGATCGGGCAGGCCTCGTCGAGCACCACCATGTCGTCGACGCGGTCCACCCGGAAGTGGCGGTGCGCGCCACGCAGCTCGCACCATGCGGCCAGCACCCGCGCGCCCTCGAAAAATGCGAGGGCGAAGGGCCAGATCACGCGTTCGGTGTACTGGCCGTCCTCAGCCCGGTAGCGGATGCGCAGCTTGCGCTCGTCGCGGATGGCGGCGCGCGCCGGCGCCACCCAGCGCTCGCGGCGGCGCTTGCCCTTGGACGGCACCCACAGGCTGGTCTGGTCAATGCGGTCGCGCAGGTCGCGCGGAGTGGCGGTCGCGATCTTGGTCAGCACGCGCGCGGCCGCTTCGGCCAGCACCGGGTCGCCCTGGTGGCGCACCCAACGCGCGCCCAGCACCAGGGCTTCGAGTTCGTCGGCGTTGAAGGAGAGCGGGGGCAGGAAGGTGCCGGGCCGCAGGAGGTAGCCCAGGCCGGCCTCGCCGTCGACCGGCGTGCCCATGGCGTTGAGGGATTGGATGTCGCGGTAGATGGTGCGCTCGGATACGCCCATCTGCTGCGCGAGGGCCGCGGCGGTCACCGGATGCCGGTGGGCGCGCAGGGCGTCCAGCAGCATCAGCAGGCGGCTGCCGCGGCTCATGTCTTACACGACGGCGCCGTCGGTGGTGTCGCGCTCCTTGACCGGCTTGATCAGGTCTTCGCGCTTCACGCCCAGCCACATGGCCACGGCGGCCGCCACGAACACGGACGAGTAGATGCCGAAGCAGATACCGATCGTCAGCGCCAGGGCGAAGTGGTACAGCGTCTGGCCGCCCAGGAACAGCATCGACAGCACCATCATCTGGGTACAGCCGTGAGTGATGATGGTACGGGAGATGGTGCTGGTGATCGCGTTGTCGATCACTTCCTTGACGCCCATCTTGCGCTGCTTGCGGAAGTTCTCGCGGATCCGGTCGAAGATCACGACCGATTCGTTGACCGAGTAGCCCAGCACCGCCAGCACCGCCGCCAGCACCGTGAGCGAGAATTCCCACTCGAAGAAGGCGAAGAAGCCGAGGATGATCACCACGTCGTGCAGGTTGGCGATGATGGCCGCCACGGCGAACTTCCATTCGAAGCGCACCGCGAGGTAGATCATCACGCCGATCACCACCATGGCCAGGGCGTTCAGGCCGTTCTGGGCCAGCTCGTCACCGACCTGGGGGCCGACGAATTCGACGCGCTGCTGCGTCACGAGCTCCTTGCCGGCGGGGTCGAAGCAGCTCCACTTGGCCGCTTGCGCGCCGCCGCCCTGGACGGCCACCTGGCGCGCGCTGCCGCCTTCGGCCGCGCAGATGGCGTTGAACACCTTCTGCGAGCTGTGCGAGCCGGTGTCGGCCTTCTCGACCGGCAGGCGCAGCATCACGTCCTGGGCGGTGCCGAAGCTGGTCACTTCCGGCGCCTCGTAGCCGATGCTGCGCAGGGTGCGGCGGATCTTCTCCTGGTCCGCCGCATGCGGGTACTTCAGCTCCATCACGGTGCCGCCGGTGAACTCCACCGACAGGTGCAGTCCCTTGTGGACCAGGAAGAACACCGCCGCCACGAAGGTCAGCGCCGAAATCACGTTGAAGATCAACGCGTGGCGCATGAACGGGATATCCCGTTTGATCTTGAAAAATTCCATGCTTGTATCCCGTCCTTATTTCTTGGCGGCGGAGGCCGGGGCCGTCCACACCGTGCCGATGGCGAGTTTGCCGAGCTTCTTCTTGCGGCCGTACCAGAGGTTGACGACGCCGCGCGAGAAGAACACCGACGAGAACATCGAGGTCAGGATGCCCAGGCAGTGCACCACCGCGAAGCCGCGCACCGCGCCGGAACCGAACACCAGCAGCGCGAGACCGACGATGAGGGTGGTCACGTTCGAGTCGAGAATCGTGGCCCAGGCGTGCCGGAAACCTTCCGCGATGGCGTTCTGCGGCGTGTTCCCGTTGCGCAGCTCCTCGCGGATGCGCTCGTTGATCAGCACGTTCGAGTCGATCGCCATACCCAGCGCCAGCGCGATAGCGGCGATGCCAGGCAGGGTCAGGGTCGCCTGCAGCGTGGACAGCAGCGCCAGCAGGAGCAGCAGGTTCAGCGCCAGCGCCATTACGCTGAAGAAGCCGAACAGCTGGTAGTAGATCATCATGAAGATGCCGATGGCGATGAAGCCGTACAGCGTGGAGTTCAAGCCCTTGCTGATGTTCTCCGCACCCAACTGCGGACCCACCACGCGTTCCTCGATCACTTCCATCGGGGCCGACAGCGCGCCGGAGCGCAGCAGCAGCGCCAGTTCCGCCGCCTTTTCGGTGCTGCCCATGTTGGTGATCGAGAAGCGGGTTCCCAGCTCGCTCTGGATCACGGGCGCGGACAGCACGGTGTACTTGCCCTTCTCCTTGAGCAGGATCGCCAGTTTCTTGCCGACGTTGTCGCGGGTCGCTTCACGCATCTTGCGGCCGCCGTCGCCGTTCAGGTCGAGCAGCACGTCCGGTTGCTGGTTCTGGTCGAATCCGGCCACCGCGCTCGAGATGTAGTCGCCGGTCAGGACCACGTCCTTTTTCACGATCAGCGGGCCGAACGAGGTGTTGAAGTATTCGGAATCGAGCGGCACGTTGTTCGGCGATTCGGTGCCCGGCGCCACGGAGCTGTCCACCAGGCGCAGTTCCAGGGTCGCGGTACGGCCGATGATGTCCTTGGCGTGAGCGGCGTCCTGCACGCCCGGCAGCTGCACCACGATGCGGTCGGCGCCCTGTTGCTGGATGATCGGCTCGGTGGTGCCCAGTTCGTTCACGCGCTTGGACAGGGTGACGATGTTCTGCTTGAGGCCTTCGTCGATGATGGCCTTGAGCGAGGCTGGCTTGATCGACAGGACCAGCTTGAGGTCGGCGCCGTCGGCGGCTTCCACGTATTGCAGCTCCTGCAGCTGGTTCGAAATCACCTTCTCGGCTTCGGCGCGGGTGGCGGCGTCGCGGAACTTGACTTCGATATTGTCGCCCACGCGCTCGATGCCGGCGTGGCGCACGTTCTTGTCGCGCAGCTGGCTGCGCACGCCCGCCACCAGGGTCTTGACCCGGGTGTCGAGCGCGGCGCGGGTGTCGACCTGCATCAGGAAGTGCACGCCGCCGCGCAAGTCCAGGCCCAGGTTCATGGGCAGGGCGTGCAGGACCTGCATCCAGTGCGGCGTGTTCTTGACCAGGTTGACGGTGACGATGAAGTCAGGGTCGGTCGGGTCGGTGTTCAGGTCGCGCTCCAGGGCCAGCTTGGCCTTGAATTGCGCATCGGGCGTCGCGAAGCGCGCACGCACGGAGGTGTTGGCCCCCGCCTCGTCGAACGTCACGGCGTCGTGCGCGATGCCTTCGGATTGAAGCGCGCGTTCGACGCGCGCCGCGGTATCGCTGGTCACCTTCACCGTGGACTTGCCCGTGGTGATCTGCAGGGCGGGAGTCTCGCCGAAGTAGTTCGGCGCGGTGTACAGCACGCCGAACAGCAGCGCGATGACGATCAGGACGTATTTCCAGACGGGGTAGCGGTTCATGGCCGGGAGATCAGAGGGACTTCAGGGTGCCTTTTGGCAGCGGCATGGTGATCGCGCTCTTTTGCACGACGATCTCCGTGTTCGCGGCCACTTCCAGGGTCACGTAGGCGTCGGAGACCTTGGTCACCTTGCCCAGCACGCCGCCGGCGGTGACGACTTCGTCACCTTTCGCGAGCGCGTCGATCATTGCGCGCTGTTCCTTGGCGCGCTTTTGCTGCGGGCGGATCATGACGAAGTACATGACCACGAACATCAGGATCAGCGGCAGGAAGGTTGCCATGTTGTTGGCCAGGCCGGGTTCGGCCGCTTGCGCGTAGGCGTTCGAAATAAACACGGGTACTCCAATAGGGTCGGTTAAAAAATAGCGCTGTATTCTAGCACCCCGGACCGGGGCAACATGCGGCCTGTTATTGCTTTTTCAAGGTCAGACGCCACGCCCGCGCTCCGCATGGAAGCGCTGGCGGAAGGCCGGGAACTCGTCGGCGTCGATGGCGGCCCGCACTTCCCGCATCAGCTGCAGGTAGTAGTGCAGGTTGTGGATGGTGTTCAGGCGCGCCCCCAGGATCTCCTTCGAGCGGTGCAGGTGATGTAAATACGCCCGCGAGAAGTTTCGGCAGGTGTAGCAGGTGCAGGTCTCGTCCAGCGGCAGCTCGTCGTCGCGGTAGCGCGCGTTCTTGATCTTCAGGTCGCCGAAGCGGGTGAACAGCCAGCCGTTGCGCGCATTCCGGGTCGGCATGACGCAATCGAACATGTCGACGCCGTTGGCCACGCCTTCGACCAGGTCTTCCGGCGTGCCCACGCCCATCAGGTAGTGCGGCTTGTTCTCCGGCAGGCGCGGGCCGACGTGGGCCAGGATGCGCTGCATGTCCTCCTTCGGCTCGCCCACGGACAGGCCGCCGATCGCCAGGCCCGGGAAGTCGATCTCCTCCAGCCCCGCCAGGGATTCGTCGCGCAGGCGCTCATACATGCCGCCCTGGACGATGCCGAACAACGCGTTCGGATTCTCACCTGCGCGGAATTCGTTCATGGAGCGCTGGGCCCAGCGCAGGGACATCCGCATCGAGACGGCCGCTTCCTCCGCCGTGGCGGGGCGGCCGTCGATCTCGTAGGGCGTGCACTCGTCGAACTGCATCACGATGTCCGAGTTCAGCGCGCGCTGGATCTGCATCGACACCTCGGGCGAGAGGAACTGGCGGCTGCCGTCGATCGGCGACTGGAACTTGACGCCCTCCTCCGTGATCTTGCGCATGGCACCGAGGGAGAACACCTGGAAGCCGCCGGAGTCGGTCAGGATCGGCTTGTCCCAGCCCATGAAGCGGTGCAGGCCGCCGAACTTGTTCATCACGTCCGTGCCGGGACGCAGCCACAGGTGGAAGGTATTCCCCAGGATGATCTGGGCGTCGATCTCCTTCAGTTCGAGCGGGGACATGGCCTTGACCGAGCCGTAGGTCCCGACCGGCATGAAGATCGGCGTCTCCACGGTGCCGTGATTGAGCTTCAGGCGCCCGCGGCGCGCGTGCGTCTGGCCGCTCGTGTCTTTTTTCAGGAGGGTGAATTCAAGCATGGTAAATCTCTTTGGTAGTCAGCAGCATGGCGTCGCCATAACTGAAGAAGCGGTATTCGTGGGCGATGGCGTGGGCGTAGGCCTGCCTGATCTCCGCGTAACCCGCGAACGCCGACACCAGCATCAGCAGGGTGGATTTCGGCAGGTGGAAGTTGGTGATCAAGCGGGTCACGGTGCGGAACTGGTAGCCGGGCGTGATGAAGAGGGCCGTGTCCGCGCTGCCGGCTTCCAGCTGGCCGGATTGCGAGGCCGACTCCAGCGCGCGCAGGCTGGTGGTGCCGACCGCCACCACCGCTTTGCCGGCGGCCTTGGCGGTGCGCACCGCGTCCACCGTCGCCTGCGGGATGGTGTACCACTCGGTGTGCATCTGGTGCTGGGTCAGGTCCTCCACGCGCACCGGCTGGAAGGTGCCGGCCCCCACGTGCAAGGTCACTTCGGCGGTATTGACGCCCTTGGCGCGCAGGCGCGCCAGCAGTTCCTCGGTGAAGTGCAGGCCGGCGGTGGGCGCGGCCACGGCGCCCGGCTCCTTCGAGTACACGGTCTGGTAGCGCTGCTCGTCCACCTGGTCCGCCGCGTGCTCGATGTAGGGCGGCAGCGGCAGGCGGCCGTATTGCTCGATCAGCTCGAACACGTCGGCCTCGAAGCGCAGGGTGAAGAATTCGCCCGCGCGCTCGCCGGCCGTGACCCAGAACGCGTCGGCCAGGCGGATCTTCGTGCCCGGCTTGGGCGACTTGGAAGCGCGCACCTGGGCCAGCACGGTGCGGGTATCGAGCACGCGCTCGATCAGCACTTCCACCTGGCCGCCGGTATCCTTCACGCCGAAGAAGCGCGCCTTGAGCACGCGCGTATTGTTCATCACGAGCAGGTCGCCCGGCTCGAGCAGGTCGACGATATCGGTGAAGCTGCGGTCGGTGATGCGGTCCCCGTCCAGGTGCAGCAGGCGCGAGGCGCTGCGCTCGGACAGCGGGAATTGCGCAATGCGCTCGGGCGGCAAGTTAAAATCGAAGTCGGAGAGCTTGTACATGTATAAAGCCAAATCGCTGGGCGAACCCTCTATTTTACGCTCGTAGCGATCAAGACGCAGCAAAATGCCGCCTTCTAAAGCCAACGCCACGCCCAAATCCAACGACAGCAAGCTCGCCCGGCTGGGACTGCGTTCCGACATGGATCTCGTGCTGCACCTGCCGCTGCGCTACGAGGACGAGACCGAAGTCGTGAGCATCCGCGAGGCCTGCCTGCGCGGCGGCTACACCTCGCAGGTGGAAGGCGTGGTGGTGAAGAACGAAATCGCCTATCGGCCGCGCCGCCAGCTGCTGGTCACCATCGAGGACGACAGCGGCAACCTGCTGCTGCGCTTCATGAACTTCTACGGCTCGCAGGTCAAGCAGCTGGCCGAGGGCACGCGGGTGCGCGCCCGCGCGGAACTCAAGCACGGCTTCTTCGGCGCGGAGATGGTGCACCCGTCGTACAAGGTAGTCAACGAAGGGGCGCCGCTGCCCACGTCGCTCACGCCCGTCTATCCATCCGGCGAGGGCTTGTCGCAGACCTTCCTGCGGCGTGCCATCACGGACGCCATGAAGCGTATCGACTGGTCGGACACGCTGCCGGCCAAGCTGCGCGCGCGGCTGGACCTGATGGACTTCGAACCGGCCGTCAAGCTGCTGCACTATCCGCCGCAGGATGTCGACCCGCATGCGCTGAGCGAGAAGACCCATCCGGCCTGGACGCGGATGAAGTTCGACGAGCTGCTGGCGCAGCAGCTCTCGCTCAAGCGCGCCCAGCGCGCGCGCCGCACAAAGGGCGCGCCGGTGCTGGCGGCACCGGGCGAACTGACCCAACGCTTCCTCGCCACCCTGCCCTTCCGGCTCACCGGCGCGCAGGAGCGGGTGCTGCGCGAGATCCGGGCCGACATCGCCCAGCCCTACCCCATGCAGCGACTGCTGCAGGGCGACGTCGGCAGCGGCAAGACCATCGTCGCCGCGCTGGCCGCGGCCCAGGCCATCGACGCCGGCTATCAGGCTGCGCTGATGGCGCCGACCGAGATCCTGGCGGACCAGCACTTCCGCAAGATCGCCGCTTGGATGGAGCCGCTCGGCGTGCGGGTCGCCTGGCTGACCGGCAGCTTGAAGAAGAAGGAAAAGCAGGCCGCCACCGAACGCGTGGAGTCCGGCGAGGCGCAGCTGGTGATCGGCACCCACGCCATCATCCAGGACACAGTGAGCTTTCCCAAGCTTGGCCTCGTGATCGTGGACGAGCAGCACCGCTTCGGTGTCGGCCAGCGCCTCACGCTGCGCAACAAGGGCAGCGGCAACGGCCTGATGCCGCACCAGCTCATGATGTCCGCCACGCCGATCCCGCGTACGCTGGCGATGACCTTCTATGCCGACCTGGAAGTATCGGTGATCGACGAGCTGCCGCCGGGGCGCAGTCCCATCGTCACGCGCGTGATCGACCAGAACCGGCGCGACGAAGTGATCCAGCGGGTGCACGCGGCGGCGCAGGAAGGGCGGCAGGTGTACTGGGTCTGCCCGCTGATCGAGGAATCGGAAGCCTTGCAGCTGCAGACCGCAACCGACACTCACGCCATGCTGGCCGATGCGCTGCCCGATCTGAACATCGGACTGGTGCACGGGCGCCTCAAGCCGGCCGAGAAGCAGGAGGTCATGGATGCCTTCACGGCGCGCCAGGTGCACGTGCTGGTGGCGACAACCGTGATCGAAGTCGGCGTGGACGTGCCGAATGCCTCGCTGATGGTGATCGAACACGCCGAGCGCTTCGGCCTGTCGCAGCTGCACCAGCTGCGCGGACGGGTCGGACGCGGCACGGCGGCCAGCGTGTGCCTGCTGCTGTACCAGTCGCCGCTCGGGCCGGTGGCCAAGCAGCGCCTCGCCACGATGCGCGAAACCCAGGACGGGTTCGAGATCGCGCGGCGCGACCTGGAGATCCGCGGGCCGGGCGAATTCCTCGGCGCGCGCCAGTCCGGCCAAGCCATGTTGCGCTTCGCGGATTTGGAAACGGATCAGTGGCTGGTGGAGCAGGCGCGCGACGCGGCCACCTGGCTGCTGCAGGCCGACGCCGCCGCCGTGGAAGCCCACCTGGCCCGCTGGCTCGGCGGCCGCGAAGAATTCCTCAAGGTTTGATGCGCCACCGTCACTCCCGCGAAAGCGGGAGCCCCTGGTGCGCGGCCTACCAGAGGTCCCCGCTTTCGCGGGGATGACGTTCAGGGGCCGTCGGCAGTGTAGCGCAGGCCGATCTGGGAGCGGATCGTATCGAGAACGCCCATCAGGTGCAGCGTCGCGTCGAGCGGCATGCGCGGGCTTTCGGTGAGGCCGGCGCGTAAGCAGCGCTGCACTTCCAGCGCTTCGTGCACGTAGCCGTTGCCCAGGTAAGGCGCTTCGACGGTGCGCTTGCTGCCGTCGTCCTTTTCCACCGTGATCGCCTGGGCGCGGTAGAACATGCTGTGCACGCGCACGAAGCCGCGCTCGCCCACCACCGTCAGTTCAACGGGCGAGCGGCCGCGCAGCGAGGCGGTGCAGTTGGAAATCGCGCCCGACTCATGCCGCAGCAGGAAACCAGTGTGTGTGTCGATGGCGCCGTCGCGCAGCTCTCCGAACGCGCGCACGTCTGCCACGGGGCCCAGGAACCACGCCGCCAGCGACAAGGGGTAGATGCCCAAGTCGAGCAATGCGCCGCCGCCCAGTTCCGGATTCAGCAAGCGGTGCTCCGGTCCCACGTGCGCGGTGAAGCCGAAATCCGCCGTCAGTTGGGTCACCGCCCCGATCTCGCCCGCTTCAACGATCTGCTTGGCCGCTTCCAGTGCCGGCAGGAAGCGCGACCACATCGCCTCCATCAGGAACAGCTTCTTTGCACGCGCCTTGGCCACCACCGCTTCCGCCTCGCGCCGGTTCATCGTGAACGGCTTCTCGCACAGCACGGCCTTGCCGCCGTCCAGCGCCAGCAGCGCATTGGCGGCGTGCTGGGGATGCGGGGTGCCGATATAGATCACGTCGATGTCCGTGGCTGCGGCCAGCGCTTCATAGGAGCCGTACGGCTGGCCGCCGAATTCATCGCAGAAGGCGGCGGCCTTGTCGGCGCTGCGCGAGGCGACGCCGGCCAGCACGGCGTCCGGCGTGTCGCGCAGTGCCGCGGCGAAGGCGCGGGCGATCTTGCCGGTGCTGAAAATACCCCAACGGATGGTGCTCATGACTCTCTCCTCTTCGGGCGAAACACAGTGGCGTCGGCGTAGAACGCAGCGTCCTGGCCATCCCACCAGCCGGGCACGCCCAGCACCGGCAGCGGCGTGAAACCGGATGTCGTCAACTCCTGCGCCGCCAATTCCTCCGCAAGAACGGTATCGATCCATTCCCTGCGCGCGTCGAAATCCGTCGCGAAAAATCTGCTATCAGCATAGACCACGCGCACGTGGGCCGTAATGGCCGTGCGGGGATGCACCAGCTTTTCCATCAGCGCGTGGCCGAAGGACCAGACCTGGGCACGCGGGCCGAAATCGGCGCGGCGCGCGACCAGGGCCTGTTGCCAGTCGTGCGCACGCAGGGATTCTGCCAGCATGCGGCCGTCCGCGTCGTCCGCCACCACCAGCAGGGCGGCGTTCTCGTCGAAGATGGTGGCGGCGTCCCGCGCGGGACCGCGCGACTTGCCCACGCCGTCGCGTGCGATCTGCGCGGCCTGCAAGGCGTTCAGCTGGCGTTTGGTGCGCGGGAAAGTGAGCCACACCAGGGCGTTGAAGAAGTCGTGCAGGTTCTCGCGCGTGGGCACGCAGCCGGTGGCGCCGATGTGCGCCTCGTAGGCGACGCCGGCCGGCAGTTCGGACTGCGGAATGAAGCGCAGCGGCTGGCCGCGGCTATTGGTCAGGCCTTGCGCGGCGGCGGCGGCATTGAGGGCCGCCAGGACCGGGCCGTCCGGCAGGCGCGCGTGCGCGGGACGCACGGCGTCATACCAGGGACGGCTCCAGTCGATCGGTTCCAGTTCAGGCCACCTTCCAACCGATTTCCTCGCCGGCGTTGAGCGGGGCCAGCGCGGTGTCGCCAAAAGGCACGGTCGCGGGCAGGGTCCAGGACTCGCGCTTGATGGTGACGGTGCCCTCGTTGCGCGGCAGGCCGTAGAAGGCGGGGCCGTTGAAGCTGGCGAAGGCTTCGAGCTTGTCCAGCGCGCCGGCACGGGCGAAGGCTTCGGCGTACATCTCCATGGCGTGCAGGGCGGTGTAGCAGCCGGCGCAGCCGCACGACGCTTCCTTGGCGCCGATGGCATGCGGCGCGGAGTCGGTGCCGAGGAAGAAGCGCTCGTCGCCGCTGGTGGCGGCGGTCACCAGCGCCAGCCGGTGCTCTTCGCGCTTGAGGATCGGCAGGCAGTAGTAGTGCGGACGGATCCCGCCGCGGAAGATCTCGTTGCGGTTGTACAGCAGGTGATGGGCGGTGATGGTGGCGCCGATCGGGCCGTCCGCCTCCGCCACGTACTGGGCGGCGTCCTTGGTGGTGATGTGCTCGAACACCACCGGCAGGGCCGGGAAGTCGCGGCGCAGCGGACGCATGACGCGTTCGATGAACACGGCTTCGCGGTCGAACACGTCCACGTCCGGGTCGGTCACTTCGCCGTGCACCAGCAGCGGCAAGTCCAGGTCCTGCATCGCTTCCAGCGCCTTGGCGCAGCGCGCGAGGTCGGTCACGCCGGCGTCCGAATTGGTGGTGGCGCCGGCCGGGTACAGCTTGACGGCGTGGATGAAGCCGGAATCGACTGCGCGGCGGATCTCGTCGGCTGGAGTGTTGTCGGTCAGGTACAGCGTCATGAGCGGCTCGAAGTCGCTCCCGGCGGGCAGCGCGGCCTTGACCCGGGCGCGGTAGGCGGCAGCGGCTTCGGTCGTGGTGACCGGCGGTTTCAGGTTCGGCATGACGATGGCGCGGCCGAACTGGCGCGCCGTGTGCGGCAGCACGCTGGCCAGGGCGGCGCCGTCGCGCAGGTGCAGGTGCCAGTCGTCCGGACGGGTGATCGTCAGGCTATCGGGGAGTTCGAAATTGCTCATGGATGCCTCGTGGTGGAAGCATCTATTTTACCCGCTTCAGTGGATGATCCGCGCCAGGAACTCCTGGGCCCGCGGCGAGGCCGGGGCGGTGAAGAAGGCGTCCTTCGGGCTGTCCTCGACGATGCGGCCGTGGTCCATGAACACGATGCGGTCGGCCACCTTGCGCGCGAACCCCATCTCGTGGGTCACCACCATCATGGTCATGCCCTCCTGGGCCAGGCCGACCATCACGTCCAGCACTTCGTTGATCATTTCGGGGTCGAGCGCGGAGGTCGGCTCGTCGAACAACATGGCCACTGGATCCATCGCCAGGGCGCGGGCGATGGCCACCCGCTGCTGCTGGCCGCCGGAAAGCTGGGACGGGTATTTATCCTGGTGCGCGAGCAGGCCGACGCGATCCAGGTATTTGAGGCCGTTGGCGGTGGCCTCGTCCTGCGAGCGGCCCAGCACCTTCACTTGGGCCAGCGTCAGGTTCTGGCGTACCGACAGGTGCGGAAACAGTTCGAAGTTCTGGAACACCATGCCGATCCGCGCGCGCAGGCGCGACAGGTCGGTGCCGGGCGCTCCGACCGAGACGCCATCGACGATCACCTCGCCCTGCTGGATCGGCTCCAGCCCGTTGACGGTCTTGATCAGGGTGGACTTGCCGGAGCCGGACGGTCCGCACACGACCACCACCTCGCCCTTGGCGACGCGGGTGCTGCAGTCGGTCAGCACCTGAAACGTGCCATACCATTTGCTTACTTTTTTCAGTTCGATCATCCGCCGTTCCCGTTGTTGCGCGCACAGCCATGCCAGCTTGACATCATACGCGGTCACAAGGATACTGCGGAACCCGCTTGTTTGCACAGGCCAGGGTGTCCCTTCGCATTCCAGAGGAAGCCGCAATGAGCAATCGGAACCGCCTGACCGTCTATATTCTCCTGGCGCTCGTGCTGGGTATCGCCGCCGGCCACATCGCACACGAAAACATGGTCAAGGAAGGTGCGGCCAGCTTCGCCGACTACCTGTCCCTGATCTCCACCCTGTTCCTCCGCCTGATCAAGATGATCATCGCGCCGCTGGTGTTCTCCACGCTGGTGGTGGGCATCGCGAAAATGGGCGACGCCAAGGACGTGGGCCGCATCGGCGCCAAGGCGCTGGGCTGGTTCATCTTCGCCTCCCTGATCTCGTTGAGCCTGGGACTGGTGCTGGTCAATCTTTTCCGTCCGGGCGACGGGCTGTCCGCGCTGCTGCCGGCGGCCGGCGCCACGTCGGGCGTGTCCGCTTCCAGCCTGACGCTGAAGGAGTTCGTCACCCACCTGGTGCCGACCTCGATCGTGGACGGCATGGCCAAGAACGAAATCCTGCAGATCGTGATCTTCTCGCTGTTCTTCGGCACCGCGGCCGCTGCCGTGGGCGAACGCGCCAAGCCGGTGGTCGATGCCTTGGACGGCGTGGCGCACGTCATGCTCAAGCTGACCGGCTACGTGATGAACCTGGCGCCGATCGCCGTGTTCGCGGCCGTCACCGCCGTCATCGCCAAGAGCGGCCTGGAAGTCATCGGCCAGTACGGCATCTTCATGGCGGAGTTCTACTTCGGGATCGTGCTGCTGTGGGCGGTGCTGGCCCTGCTCGGCTTCCTGGTGATCGGCCCGCGCGTCGGCCGCCTGCTGTCCGAGGTGCGCGGCCCGACCCTGCTGGCCTTCTCCACCGCGTCGTCCGAAGCTGCCTTCCCGAAAACGCTGGAAGGCCTGGAGCGTTTCGGCGTGCGCAACCGCATCGCCTCCTTCGTGCTGCCGATCGGGTACTCGTTCAACCTGGACGGCTCGATGATGTACTGCACCTTCGCCTCGGTCTTCATCGCCCAGGCCTACGGCATGCAGCTGTCGATCGGCACCCAGATCACGATGATGCTGATCCTGATGCTGACGTCGAAGGGCATGGCCGGCGTGCCGCGCGCCTCGCTGGTGGTGATCGCGGCCACCCTCAACCAGTTCAACATTCCGGAAGCGGGCCTGCTGCTCCTGCTCGGCATCGACCAGTTCCTCGACATGGCGCGCTCCGCCACCAACGTGGTCGGCAACGCGATCGCCACCGCGGTCGTGGCGAAGTGGGAAGGCGAGCTCGATGCGCCTTCCGAGAAGGACGTGGCCAAGGCCAAGCTGGCCTGACCGCTCAGTACCCCTGAGGCCTTCCGAACCGGGAGGCCTTTTTTTTTAGCAGAAGGAGAACCACCATGTTCCAACGCAAGGCCGCGCAATTCATGTTCGCGCTGCTCGGGTTCGCGCTGCTCCTGTCCACCGCGCAGGCACAGTCCAAGCTCCCGAACGTCACCATCCTCGCCACCGGCGGCACTATCGCCGGCTCCGGCGCCACCAGCACCACCACGGTCGGCTACACCGCCGCCACGGTCGGCGTGCAGCGCCTGATCGAAGCCGTACCCGAGTTGAAGAAGGTGGCCAACGTCACCGGCGAGCAGGTGTTCCAAATCGCCAGCGAGAGCATGACCAACGAGCACTGGCTGACGCTGGCCAAGCGCGTCAACACGCTCCTGGCCAAGCCGGACGTGGACGGCATCGTCATCACCCACGGCACCGACACGCTGGAGGAGACGGCCTACTTCCTGAACCTGGTGGTCAAGAGCGAGAAGCCGGTGGTGGTGGTGGGCGCGATGCGCCCGTCCACCGCGATCTCGGCCGACGGCCCGATCAACCTGTATAACGCGGTGCTGCTGGCCGGTTCGAAGGAAGCCGTCGGCAAGGGCGTGCTGGTGTGCCTGAACGACCAGATCAACGGCGCGCGCGACGTCACCAAGACCAACACCGCGACGGCCGACACCTTCAAGTCGCCAGACCTGGGCATGCTCGGCTACATCCAGGGCAGCAAGCCCTACTTCTACCGCGCCTCGACCCGCAAGCACACCACGCAAACCGAGTTCGATGTGACGAACCTGAAGGAGCTGCCGGCGGTGGACATCGTCTATGGCTACGCCAACATCACGCCGGTGGCGCTGAACGCCTTCGTGGCAGCCGGCGACAAGGGCATCATCCACGCCGGCACCGGCGACGGCAGCCTGGCGGCGCGCATGGTTCCGGCGTTGAAGGAAGCACGCGGCAAGGGCGTGGTCATCGTGCGCGCCAGCCGCACCGGCAGCGGCATCCTGGCCCGCAACGGCGAAGCCAACGACGACCAGCTCGATTTCGTGGTGGCCGACACGCTCAACGCACAGAAGGCGCGCATCCTGCTGATGCTGGCCCTGACCAAGACCAGCGACACCAAGGAAATCCAGCGGATGTTCTGGACCTACTGATCCGCTTCCAGGGCGGCGGGCGAGGCATAGGTATCTTCCTTGCGCGCCTGCTGCCGCTCCCACATCTGCGCATACAGGCCGCCCGCCGCCAGCAAGGCGTGGTGGGTGCCACGCTCCACAATCCTCCCGTGATCGAGCACCAGGATCTGCTGGGCGACCGCCACCGTCGACAAGCGGTGCGCGATGACCAGGGTGGTGCGGCTGCGCGCAATCTCCTTCAGCTGCGACTGGATCGCCTGCTCGGCCTTCGAGTCGAGCGCCGATGTCGCCTCGTCGAAGATCAGGATGGCCGGGTTCTTCAGCAGGGTGCGGGCGATGGCCACACGCTGCTTCTCGCCGCCGGACAGCTTCAATCCGCGCTCCCCCACCATGGTCTGGTAACCGTCCGGCAGGCTCACGATGAAGTCATGGATGGCGGCGGCCCTGGCCGCCGTTTCGATCTCGAATTTCGTCGCGCCAGGGCGGCCGTAGGCGATGTTGTATTCGATCGTGTCGTTGAACAGAACGGTGTCCTGCGGGACGATGCCGATCGCGTGGCGCAAGGACTCCTGGGTCATGCCGCGCAAGTCCTGGCCGTCGATGGTGATCGCGCCGACGTTCACGTCGTAGAAGCGGAACAGCAGGCGTGACAGCGTGGACTTGCCGGATCCGCTATGGCCGACCACGGCGGTAGTGGTGCCGGCCGGGATGGTAAAGTCCACGTCGAACAGGATCTGGCGCTTGCTCTCGTAGCTGAAGTCCACGTGCTGGAAGCGCACCTCGGCGCCGTGCGTGACCAGCGGCTTGGCGTCGGCCCCATCGGCCACCTCGCGGTGCTCGCTCAACAGGGAAAACAAGCGCTCCATGTCCGCCAGCGACTGCTTGATCTCGCGGTAGATCACGCCGAGGAAGTTGAGCGGAATGTACAACTGAATCATGAAGGCGTTCACCAGGACCAGGTCACCCAGGGTCATGGTGCCGGCGATGACGCCCTCGGTCGCGCGCCACAGGATCAGCGTGACGGCCAGCGCGATGATGGCGGACTGCCCCGTGTTCAGCACCGACAGCGAGGTCTGCGAGCGCACCGCTGCGTTCTCGAAGCTCTTCAGGCCCTCGTCGTAGCGGCGCGCCTCATAGTCCTCGTTGCCGAAGTACTTCACCGTCTCATAATTGAGCAGCGAGTCGATGGCCTTGGTGTTGGCCTTGGAGTCGAGCTCGTTCATGGTGCGGCGGAAGTGCGTGCGCCAGTCCGTCACCAGCACCGTGAAGGCGATGTAGCTCACCAGGGCGACGGCCGTGATCGCGGAGAACCACACGTCGTAATGCGTCACCAGGTAGCCCAGCACCAGCGCGATCTCCACCAGCGTGGGCAGGATGTTAAACAGCGTGAACGAAATCAGGGAGCTGATGCCGCGCGTGCCGCGCTCGATGTCGCGCGTCATCCCGCCGGTTTGGCGGTTCAGGTGGAAGCGCAGGGACAGGGCGTGCAGATGGCGGAACACCTGCAGCGCGATAGTGCGCACGGCGCGCTGGGTGACGCGCGCGAACAGGAATTCCCGCAATTCCGTGAACAAGGTCGTGGACAGCCGCAGCAATCCGTACGCTACTAGCGAGGCGACGGGAAGCAGCAGCGCGGCATGCAGATCGCCGGGCTTGATGCTCATCTCGTCCACCAGGCGTTTCAACACCAGCGGCACGCCGACGTTGGCCAGTTTGGCCCCCACCAGGGCGCCCAGGGCGAACAGCACGCGCCATTTGTAGACCCATAGGTAAGGGAACAGCGTCTTGAGCGTGGCCCAGTCGTTGCGCTTGCCGCCGGCCTGGGCCGGAAGCGGGAGGGACGAGTTGCTAGAGTGGCGTCGCATGGCGAGGTTCGGCAAAGTGTGGAACAATTTCAAACGATTGTAGCTTTTCACGAGAATTCAAGATGACCACCACTCAAAATCGCCTCCCCGAAGGCAAAATCCCCACCCTGCGCGTGCTGCCGGCGCCATCCGACGCCAATCTCTACGGGGATGTGTTCGGCGGCTGGATCATGGCCCAGGTGGATATCGCCGGCTCCCTCCCCGCGACCCGGCGCGCCAACGGCCGTGTCGCGACCATCGCGGTGAATTCCTTCGTGTTCAAGCAACCGGTGTTCGTGGGCGACCTGCTCTCGTTCTATGCCGACATCGTCAAGGTCGGCAATACCTCGGTCACCGTGTATGTCGAAGTCTACGCCGAGCGAAACCGCATGCAGGCGGACGTGGTGAAGGTGACCGAAGCCACGCTCACCTACGTCGCCACCGGCGACGACCGCAAACCGCGTTCCCTGCCGCCCATCGAAACCCTGCTGCACGACTGATGGAAGCGGCGCGCCGGCTGTTCCTGGCCAGGGCCGGGCGCCTGGCGGCCCTGGCGTCTTTTGGTGCATCGGCGCTCGCGTGCGCCGCGCGCCAGCGCGCGACCGACGATCCGTTCAGCCTGGGCGTGGCTTCCGGGTCGCCGCTACCCGACTCCGTCATCCTTTGGACACGCCTTATCGTCAACCCGTTCGACCCGGCCAGCTCGCCACGCGTGGCCGTGCCGGTGCGCTGGGAGGTGGCGGACGACGAGGGCTTTCGCCGCATCGTTGGCAAGGGCGCCACTATCGCCGTGCCGGAACTGGCGCACAGCGTGCACGTCGACGTGAAAGGTCTTGCCCCGGACCGCTGGTACTACTACCGATTCCTATACGGCGATGCGGTCAGCGCGGTCGGACGCACGCGCACCGCGCCGGCGGCCGACGCATCCCCGGCCCTGCTCAAGATGGCGGTGGCGTCCTGCCAGCATTGGGAATTCGGCGCCTACGCGGCGCACCGACACATCGCGGCGGCCAATCCGGACCTTGTGCTGTTCCTGGGTGACTACATCTACGAGTGGGGCCCATATTCGCTCGAGCACCCCGCCCAGGCGCGCCGCGCCGACGAAAGCTTCACGCTGGCTGACTACCGCGCCCGTTACGCGCAGTACAAGAGCGATCCGCAACTGCAGCTGGCACACCTGGCCGCGCCGTGGATCTCGACCTGGGATGACCACGAAGTCGCCAACGATTACGCCAACGATCATGACGAGCGGCTCTCGCCCGACTTCGCGCAGCGGCGCGCGGCGGCGTATCAGGCGTACTATGAACACATGCCAATCCGCCTTGAACTGCCCCGCCCAGGCGACTTCGGCAGGCTGCGCATGTACCAGCGCTACGACTGGGGACGGCTAGCGCGCTTCCACGTACTGGACGACCGTCAGTACCGGGCCTACGAGGCCTGCCCGCGGCCGGGCCGCGGCGGTTCGAATTCCGTCGTGCGGCGCGCGTGCGCGGAGCTCAACGATCCGCGCCGCTCGATGCTGGGCGCGGCGCAGGAGTCCTGGCTGGACGAGGGCTTGCGTGGGTCAAACGCGCGCTGGAACTTCATCGCCCAGCAAACCCTGATGGCGCAATCGAGCCAGACGCCCGTACTGAAGCCGGGCGACGGAAGGGTGTGGACGGACGGGTGGGACGGTTATCCGGCCGCGCGCCGCAAGCTACTCGACTCCCTGCGCGGCGTCGCCAATCCGGTCGTGCTGGGCGGGGACGTGCATGGCTTCTACGCGACGCGGTTGCGGGCGGATTTCGACCGCCCCGAATCGGCCGCCAATCCCGTCCTGGCGTCCGAATTCGTCGTCACCAGCGTGACTTCCAGCTCGCGTCCGCAGGCGCGCACGGAGCAGTTCTTGCAGATGAATCCTCACATCACGTTTGGACGCAGCGACCGGCGCGGGTTCACGATAATGGAGGTGCGGCCGCAATCGTCCAGGACCATGTTCATGGCGCTGGACGATGTGCATGATGCGCAGTCGGGCGTCGCCGTGCTGGCGACGCATGTGGTGGAGGATGGGCGGGCGGGGGCGCTGCGCGTTTGACCGTCATCCCCGCGGAGGCGGGGATCCATGGCCAGGTGCTTGACGCCAACGATCCGCTCTGAGGCTGCTCCACGCACCATGGATTCCCGCCTCCGCGGGAATGACACTGTTTTTGCTATGCAGCCTGCTTTTCGTCGCGCAGCTGTCGGCGCAGGATCTTGCCGACGTTAGTCTTCGGCAGTTCGTCACGGAACTCGATGTACTTCGGCTTCTTGTACGCGGTGAGCTGCTCCTTGCAGAACTCCAGCAGATCCTCGGCCGTCAGGTTCGGATCCTTCTTCACCACGAACAGCTTGACCGCTTCGCCCGAATTCGCGTCCGGCACGCCGATGCAGGCCACTTCGGACACGCCCGGGTGCATCGCCACCACACCCTCGATCTCGTTCGGATACACGTTGAAGCCCGAAACCAGGATCATGTCCTTCTTGCGGTCCACGATGCGCGTGTAGCCACGGTCGTCCATGATGCCGACGTCGCCGGTCTTGAAGAAGCCGTCCGGCGTCATCGACTTGGCCGTCTCGTCGTCGCGCTGCCAGTAGCCGGCCATCACCTGCGGGCCGCGGATCGCGATCTCGCCGGCCTGGCCATGCGGCACCTCGATGCCGTCGTCGTCGAGGATCTTCACCTCGGTCGACGGATACGGGATGCCGATGGTGCCGGAGAATTCCTTGATATCGCAGCGGTTGGCAGTGGCCACCGGCGAGGTTTCCGACAAACCGTAGCCTTCGATGATCGGCGTGCCGGTCACCTTCAGCCAGCGGTCCGCCACCGCCTGCTGCACGGCCATGCCGCCGCCGTTGCAGATGCGGTAGCTGGAAAAGTCGATCGATGCGAAGTCCGGATTGTTCAACAGGCCGTTGTACAGCGTGTTCACGGCCGGGAAGATGTTGATGCGGTACTTCTTCAGCTCCTTGACGAAGCCCGGGATGTCGCGCGGATTCGGGATCAAGACGTTCATGCCGCCCAGGCGCATTGCCATCAGCGCGCACACGGTCAGCGCATAGATGTGGTACAGCGGCAGCGCGCACACGAACTGCAGCGGCTCGCCCTTGGGCAGCGTCTCCAGCGTCGGCGCCAGCCAGGCCTCGTTCTGCAGCACGTTGGCGATCACGTTCCGGTGCAGCAGCACGGCGCCCTTGGAGACGCCCGTGGTGCCGCCGGTGTACTGCAGGAAGGCGATATCGTCATGCCCAAGCTTGACCGGCTTGAGCTGCATGCGCGCGCCCTCGGCCAGCATGGCGTTGAAGGAGATCGCGCCCGGCAGCGAGTACGCGGGCACCATCTTCTTCACCCGGCGCAGCACGAAGTTGACCAAGGTGCCCTTGACGAGGCCCATCAGGTCGCCCATGGCCGCGACGATCACGTGCTTGACCTTGGTCTTGTCCAGCACCTGTTCCACGGTGGTGGCGAAGTTCTCCAGCACGACGATCGCTTCCGCGCCCGAGTCGTTCAGCTGGTGCAGCAGCTCGCGCGGGGTGTACAGCGGATTGACGTTGACGATGGTGTAGCCGGCACGCAGGATGGCTGCCATGGCGACCGGGTACTGCAGGACGTTCGGCATCATGATCGCGACGCGCGCGCCCTGCTTCAGGCCGCGGCTTTGCAGCCAGGCGCCCATCTGCTGCGACATGCGGTCCACCTCGGCGAAGGTGATCGACTTGTCCATGCAGACGTAGGCCTTGCGGTCCGCGTACTTGCGGAAGGCCTCTTCGAGCAGGTGGGTCAGCGACCGGTACTGGGTCCAGTCGATCTCGGCCGGCACGCCGGGCTGGTACTCCTTGAGCCAGAATCTATCCAATTTCGCCTCGTCTTTTTTGATGTGATTGAATCGGTCAGGCCGCGCGCTTTTCGTCGCGCAGCGCGCGGCGCAGGATCTTGCCGACGTTCGTCTTCGGCAGCTCGTCGCGGAATTCGATATGCTTCGGCTTCTTGTAGCCGGTCAGCTGTTCCTTGCAGTAGTCCATCAGCTTGTCGGACGTGAGGTTCGGGTCCTTCTTCACCACGAACAGCTTGACTGCTTCGCCCGAATGCTCGTCCGGCACGCCGATGCAGGCGCATTCGAGCACGCCGGGATGCTGGGCCACAACCGCCTCCACCTCGTTCGGGTACACATTGAAGCCCGAGACGAGGATCATGTCCTTCTTGCGGTCCACGATCTTGACGTAGCCGCTTTCGTCCATCACGCCGATGTCGCCGGATTTGAAGAAGCCATCCGCCGTCATGACCTTGGCCGTTTCGTCGGGGCGGTTCCAGTAGCCGGCCATCACCTGCGGGCCGCGGATCGCGATCTCGCCCGAAGTCCCGAGCGGAACCGGGTGATCGTCGTCGTCCAGGATGGCGATGTCGGTCGACGGAATCGGCAGCCCGATGGTGCCCGAGAAGCGCGTGATGTCGCCGCGGTTGCAGGTGGCGACCGGCGCGGTCTCGGACAGGCCGTAGCCTTCGATGATCGGGCAGCCGGTGGCGGCGAACCACTTGTCGTTGACGGCCTGCTGCACGGCCATGCCGCCGCCGTTGCAGATCTTGAGACCCGAGAAGTCGATGCTGCCGAAGTCCGGATGGTTGACCAGCGCGTTGTACAGCGTATTCACGGCCGGGAGCATGTTGATCTTGTACTTGCGCAGCTCCTTGATGAAGCCCGGGATGTCGCGCGGATTCGGGATCAGGATCGACAGCGCGCCGACGCGGGTGCCCCACATGGCGCAGGCGGTCAGCGCGAAGATGTGGTACAGGGGCAGCGCGCACACGGTGACGATCTGTTCCAGCTGCTCGCGCTCCAGCACGGGCGCGGACCAGGCCTCGGTCTGCAGCACGTTGGCAATCACGTTGCGGTGGGTGAGCGTGGCCCCCTTGGACACGCCGGTGGTGCCGCCGGTGTACTGCAGGAAGGCGACGTCGGACGCGCTGGCCGCAGCCGGCGTGAACGTCATGCGGCGCGCGTGGGACAGGGCGTCCTTGAAGCGCACGGCGTTCGGCAGCGAGTACTCGGGAACCATCTTCTTCACGTTGCGCACGACGAAGTTGACGATGGCGCCTTTCAGGCCGCCCAGCATCTCGCCCATGCTGGCGACGATGATGTGCTTGACCGGAGTCTTGGCGAGGCATTGCTCCAGCGTGTGCGCGAAGTTCTCGAGCACGATGATGGCTTCGGAACCGGAGTCGTTCAGCTGGTGTTCGAGTTCGCGCGGGGTGTAAAGCGGATTCACGTTTACCACCGTGTAGCCGGCGCGCAGGATGGCGGCGATGGCGACCGGGTACTGCAGCACGTTCGGCATCATGATCGCCACGCGCGCGCCCTTCTTCATGCCGCGGCTTTGCAGCCAGGCGGCCAGCAGGCGCGAAGTGCGATCCAGCTCCCCGTAGGTGAGGAACTTGTCCATGCAAACGTAAGCGTTGCGCGACGCGTACTTGGTGAAGGATTCTTCGAGCAGCTGAACCAGGGAGGTGTACTGGTCGGGGTTGATCTCAGCGGGGACGCCGGGTGGATAGGACTTCAACCAGAGTTTGTCCATGCGTGAGCCTCATTGTCTCGTGATAGTTATCGTTGTAATAGGCTGGAAGCCTCCCTCATGATCCTATCGGGCGCAAGTTCCCCGCGCAAGCGTTTTTGGCCGAATTTGAGCAATGTTTCTAGTATTTTCCCGCGTGTTGCAGCGCAACAGTGATCTGCTTTAAGCGGCGCTCGCGCTCCGGTTTGTCGAAATCGGCCAGGGTGCGCACGGCGGCGTAGAAGCGCGGGTAGCTGCCTTCGCGCGCCAGCATGGCGCGGAAAGCGGGCACGTAATCGTGGTAGGTGGCGATCGAGGCCAGGTGGGCGTTCGATAACGGTTCGGCAAAAAAGCGGTCGTAGCCGGCGTAGCCTTCCCACTGCGTTTCCTTGATCACCTTGTAGCGCGCCTTGAGCTGCTCGAAGATGCGCGCCTTGCCGCTCCGTTTCGTGGCGGTGTCAGCGTCGGACTTGTACAGCGCCTCGAGCTCCCGGCGCGTGGCGAGCAGCAGTTCCAGGAAGTCCTGCTTGCGGGCGGCATAGCGCGAATAGGTTTCGCGCAGGCGCACGTCGTTCTGCGCATCCAGCCACTGCTGCACGCCCGCCTCCTCTACCGCGGTGGCGAAGGACTCGTTGAACTGCGAGTCGCCCGAGATGTACACCACCTGGTGCGCCAGCTCGTGGAAGATCAGGCGCGCCAGTTCCGCGTCGGGATAGTTGATGAAGGTGGAGACCAGCGGATCGTTGAACCAGCCGAGGGTGGAATACGCGGGCACGCCGCCGACCTGTACGTCCATGCCTTCGGCGCGCAGTTCCCTGGCATAGACCTGGGCATCGTCCTTGCTGTAGTAGCCGCGGTAGGCCACGCAGCCGGCGATCGGGAAGCACCACTCCATCGGCTTGAGCGACAGCTCCGGCGTGGCGACGACGTTCCACAGCACGAAGGGGCGCTGCAGGGCGGCGTAGTTCTTGTAGCTCTTGTTGTCGGGCAGGGCCAGCTGCCTGGCCGCATAGGACCGGATGGCGCGCGCCTTTTCCAGGCGCGTGCGCAGGCGCGCGTCGGTGTGCTGGTCGGAGAGCCAGTCATCGACCGGGCGCGCTTCCGCCAGCAGCGCGAGCTGCCCGTGCGCGGCCTGGGCGTAGTAGTTCAGGGTGGAGCAGCTGGCCAGGAGGCCCGCGGCGGTGGCCGCAAGCAGCATGCGGCGCGTGGTACGGCTAAAACGGCATTCAGGCGACCAGCTTTTCAACTTCAACAAGCGCGTCATAAAACGTGGGGCCGCGCCCCATATCGGTCAGGTTTTGACTGGTGACTTCGTTGGCGTTCTTGCGGTCCGCGGTGAGCTTCTTCCACCACACCGACAGGCCGACCACCAGGCCGCGGCGGGCCTTGTCGGTCACGCGCGCCTTGGCAGTGAAGGAACCGCGGTCGTTGAAGATGCGGACCATGTCGTCATGCGCGATGCCGCGCGCGGCGGCGTCGCTCGGGTGGATGTCGAGATGCGGCTCGCCTTCGGCGGCGCGCAGGCTCGCCACGTTCACGAACGTCGAATTCAGGAAGTTGCGCTGCGGCGGAGAGATCATCGAGAGAGGATACTTCGCGCCCAGCGCCGGATTGGATGCCACCGATTCGTGCGGCGGCAGATAAGCCGGCAAGGGGTCGAATCCGTCCGCGCGCATCTGCGCGGAATAGAACTCGCACTTGCCGGATGGCGTGGGAAAGCCCCCTTCGGCGAAGGGTGCGGCCGGCATGTTCAGCTTTTGCCAGCCCTTGGCCTTGAGCGACTCCCAGTCGAAATGCACGGCGCGCACGTCCTTCTTGTCGAAGGCCTGGGCAGCCAGCTCGTCGTCGGTCTCGGCGAAGCACGGGTCGTCGAAGCCCATGCGCGCGGCCAGCAGGCGGAAGATTTCCGTGTTCGGCTTGGCCTCGCCGAGCGGGGCGATGGCGGGATTATTCGCCATCATGTACAGGTGGCCGTAGGCAGTGTGCGTGTCCAGGTGTTCGAGCTGGGTGGTGGCGGGCAGCACGATGTCTGCGTAGTCCGCGGTGTCGGTCTGGAAGTGCTCCAGCACCACCGTGAACAGGTCCTCGCGCGCGAAGCCGCGCATCACCTTGTCCGATTCCGGCGCCACGGCCACCGGGTTCGAGTTGTACACCACGACCGCTTCGATCTTCGGACCAAACTGCGGCGAGGACTCGCGCAGCAGGTCGTCGCCGATGGTGACCATGTTGATGGTGCGGGCCGGATGCTTCAGAAGATCCGGCCGCTGCAGGGCGATCTTGTTCGACGGGAAGGAGCCGGAGGTCGACAGCTGCGCGCCGCCGGCCGCGTGGCGCCACGCGCCCACCAACGCGGGCAGGCAGGCGATGGCGCGCACCGACATGCCGCCGCCGTGCACGCGCTGCACGCCGTAATTGAGGCGGATGGCGACGGCCTCGCCGCGCCTGGCGGTCTGGCCGTATTCACGCGCCAGCTCCACCACTTCCGCTTCCGTGATGCCGCAGATGGCGGCCACGCGCGCCGGCGGATATTCGGCGGTGCGCGTTTTCAGCTCTTCGAAGCCGAGGGTGTGGCGGGCGATGTAGTCGTGGTCGAGCAGGTTCTCTTCGATCAGCACGTGCATCATGCCCAGCGCGAGCGCGGCATCCGTACCTGGCATCAGGGCGATGTGCTGGTGGCACTTCTCCGCCGTGAGCGAGCGATAAGGATCGATGGCGATCAGGCGCGCGCCGCGGCGCTTGGCTTCCTGCGCGCGGGTCCAGAAGTGCAGGTTGGAGGCGATCGGATTGCCGCCCCAGATCAGGATCAGCTTCGCGTCCTGGAACTGTTCGAGGTCGGTGCCGATCGAGGCGCCGATGGTGTACTTATAGCCGGTGGCGCCGGCCGTCGCGCAGATGGTGCGGTCCAGCAGCGAGGCGCCCAGGGTGTGAAAGAAGCGGCCCGACATGGCTTCACCCTGCAACAGCCCCATGGTGCCGCAGTAGCTGTACGGGAGGATGGCTTGCGGGTCGCGCGCGGCGATCTCCTTAAGACGGGCCGCGATGGTGTCGAGGGCCTCGTCCCAGCTGATGCGCTCGAACTTGCCTTCGCCCTTCCTGCCCACGCGGCGCAGGGGATGCAGCAGCCGGTCCGGATGATAGGTGCGCTCCGTGTAGCGCGCCACCTTGGTACACAGCACGCCGCCGGTAGGCGGATGGTCCGGGTCGCCCTTGACTTCGAGCGCCACGCCGTCCTTGACGGTGACGAGCAGGGCGCAGGTGTCTGGACAGTCGTGGGGACAGGTGGCGCGGACCGTGGTGGTGGTCATGATCGGAGCACGAAATGCTGTGGGTCAAGGCACTACTGTAAACCAATCCGTGCCCTTGTGCTGGGCTGGCTTTCTCTGAATGGCAAGGGCTACAATAGAAAAATCGAAACGACAACAAGCAGGCAGCGCCCCGGCGCGGAGACCGCCATGAAACTCGTCGAACCTATCCTCGCTTTCCAGCATGAACTGCAGCTCATCCGGCGTGACCTGCACGCCCATCCCGAGCTGTCCTACGAAGAAAACCGCACGGCCGACATCGTCGCCGCGCGCCTGACAGAATGGGGCATTCCCATCGTACGCGGGCTGGGCGGGACCGGCGTGGTCGGCATCGTGAAGAACGGTAGCTCGCCGCGCGCGATTGGCCTGCGCGCCGACATGGACGCGCTGCCGGTGCAAGAGCTCAATACCTTCGCGCACGCATCCAAGCACAGCGGCAAGATGCACGCCTGCGGCCATGACGGCCACACGGCCATGCTGCTGGGCGCGGCCCATCACTTGGCCACGCACCGCAACTTCGACGGCACCGTGTATCTCGTCTTCCAGCCGGCCGAGGAAGGCGGGGCCGGTGCGCGCCGCATGATCGAGGACGGGCTGTTCGAGCAGTTCCCGATGGAAGCCGTGTACGGTATGCACAACTGGCCGGGCATGCCGACCGGCAGTTTCGGCGTCTGCGCCGGGCCGATGATGGCCTCCAGTAACGAATTCCATGTCGTCATCAAGGGCAAGGGCTGCCACGCGGCCCAGCCGCACAAGGGCATCGACCCGATCATGGTGGCGGTGCAGATCGCGCAGTCGTGGCAGACCATCGTCTCGCGCGAGCGGAATCCACTCGATACGGCGGTGTTGTCGATCACGCAGATCCATGCGGGCAGCGCGACCAACGTCGTGCCGGACGAGGCGGTGATGGTGGGCACGGTGCGCACCTTCACCACGCCGGTGCTGGACCTGGTCGAGACGCGCATGCGCGAGATCGCCACGCACACGGCGGCGGCGTTCGGCGCGCAGGTGGCGTTCGACTTCAAGCGCAACTATCCGCCACTCATCAACCATGCCAAGGAGACGACGTTCTGCGTCGACGTGATGCGCGCGGTCGTGGGGGAGGATAGCGTCGATACGCAGACCGAGCCGACCATGGGCGCGGAAGATTTCGCCTTCATGTTGCAGGCCAAGCCGGGCTGCTACGTGTTCATTGGCAACGGTGAAGGGGGGCATCGCGCGGGCGGGCATGGACTTGGGCCGTGCCAGCTGCACAATGCCAGCTACGACTTCAACGACAATCTGCTGCCGATCGGCGCGAGCTATTGGGTGCGGCTGGCGGAGATGGCGCTGCCCGCGCAATAGCCGGCGGCCCTCTCGCTACCAGGGGTCCCCGCTTGCGCGGGGATGACGGGACTATTGCTCCGGCAGCCGGTCCGGAGCGGCGCCGACGCGCTGGCCCGGGTTGCTCCGCTCGAGCGCAATCAGCGCGGCGGCGTGATCGGCGCGCGGCAGGTCGTCTTGCAGACTACGGAAGTGTTCGAGCACAAGCGCGGTCACCGGCAGCTTCAGCCCCGCCTCGCCCGCCGCCGCCAGCACGTTTTCCATATCCTTGATCTGCGTCTTGAGTTGCCCGCCCGGGATGAAGTTCCGCTCCAGCATGCGCTGGCCGTGCACTTCCAGCACGCGGCTTTCGGCGAACCCGCCGCGGATGGCGCTGCGCACGGCAGCCGGATCGGCGCCTGCCGCCTGCGCCAGCAGCAAGGCTTCCGCCACGATGTCGATGGTGCAGCCGACGATCAGCTGGTTACACAGCTTGGACACCTGGCCGCTGCCTGCCGGTCCGACCAGGGTCGGACGCCCCAGCACTTCCAGGACCGGCACCGCGCGCGCGAAATCGGCCGCGCTGCCGCCCGCCATGATCGCCAGCGTACCCGCTTCGGCCCCGGCCACACCGCCCGACACGGGCGCATCGACAAAGGCCGGCAAGGCGCGGCTGAACGCGAGCGCCTCCGCGTGCCGCGTCGAGCTCATGTCGATCCATAGCGCATCCGGCGCCAGCGCAGGGCGGGCGGCGTCGATGCAGGCTTGCACGGCCGCGCCGTCCGCGACCATGCTGATGACGATCTGCGCGCCGGCGACCGCCTCGGCGGCGCTGCCGCAAGACGTCGTTCCAACCACGCCGGCGCCGGGCGTGCGGTTCCAGGCCCGCACCGCGTGCCCGGCCTGCGCCAGACGGCGCGCCATCGGACGGCCCATCAGGCCAAGGCCGAGGAAGGCGATCGTGGTCATCTTTCATTGCTCCTTCAGCATGCCCTGGTGGACATGAGTACAATAACCGGGGTTCTTAATTCGAAAGCCATTATGTCCTCTACCTGGAAAGCTTGGAAAGTCCTGACCGCCGGCGCGGCACTGCTGGTCGCGCAAGCCGCGGCGGCCGCGGATGGTTATCTCGACGGCGCATCCTTCGAAATCGCGACCGGCAACAAGACGCAGATCGCGCGTTTCGGCGTGCAGCGCGGTTTCGAACACCGCTGGTTCGAATCGAACGGCACCCAGCTGTCCGGCTACTGGGACTTCACCATTGCCGCCTGGCGCGAGAACGCCTACCGCAACCAGCCCGGGGTGACCGCGCACTTGTGGGACATCGGCGTCACCCCGGTGTTCCGCTTCGAGAACGCCAACCACAAGGGCTGGTATGGTGAAGGCGCGATCGGCGCCCACCTGATGTCGCACCTGTATAACAACGACGACAACCGCCTCTCGACCGCGTTCGAGTTTGGCGACCACATCGGCGCCGGCTACGTGTTCGACGGCGGCACCGAGATCGGCATGAAGATCCAGCACTACTCCAACGGCGGGATCAAGCATCCCAACAGCGGCGTGAACACCCTGGTGCTGAAGATCGCCACCCACTTCTGACGGACCTAGACGTGCGGCCGTGGCTGGTCCCTTGTGGGAGAATCGGCCGATGACCAGTCCTGCCGCCAGACGCTATCTGCCTTGGCTCGTCGCGACGGCGCTGTTCATGGAGCAGCTGGACGCGACGATCGTCAACACCGCCGTTCCCGCGATCGCGGCCAGCCTGCAGGTCACGCCGCTGTCGCTCAAGGCGGTGGTGGCCAGCTACATCCTCAGCCTGGCCGTGTTCATCCCCGTCAGCGGCTGGATCGCGGACCGCTACGGCACGCGCCGCGTGTTCGCCACCGCGATCGCCATCTTCACTTTCGCTTCCATTCTGTGCGGGCTATCGGTCAACACGCCAATGATGGTGGCCGCGCGCCTGCTGCAGGGCGTGGGCGGGGCCATGATGATGCCGGTCGGGCGGCTCACGATCATCCGCACCTTCGCCAAGTCCGAGCTCTTGAACGCGATGAACTTCGTGATCATCCCTGCGCTCATCGGACCGCTGCTCGGGCCCACGCTGGGCGGCCTGATCGTGCACTGGCTGTCGTGGCGCGAGATCTTCTTCGTCAACGTGCCGGTCGGGGTGGTGGCGCTCTACTTCGTCTGGCGCCACATGCCGGACTACCAGGGCAGCGAGCGGCGCCGGCTCGACCTCACGGGCCTGATCCTGTACGCATCCGGCACGGCGATCCTGTCCTGGCTGCTGGAAGTGTTCGGCGAGCACACGCTCGATCCCATGACCGGCACCCTGATGCTGGTGCTCTCGGTCGGGCTGCTGCTCGGCTATGTGGTGCATGCGCGCGGACGCGTGCACCCGCTGCTGCGGCTGTCGCTGTTCAAGGTGCGCACCTTCCGCGTGGCCGTGCTGGGCGGCTTCGTCACGCGCCTGGGCGTGGGCGGACTGCCCTTCCTGCTGCCCTTGCTGTACCAGGTGGGCCTCGGGCTGCCGGCTTGGGAGTCGGGCCTGCTGATGATGCCGGCGGCCGTCGCGGCCATGGGCATGAAGGCGATCTCGGCGCGGGTGCTGGCGCGCCTGGGCTACCGTCAGGTGCTGGTGCTGAACACGGTGCTGATCGGCGCGACGATCGCCTTGTACGCCCTGGTCGACGGCAACACGCCGCTGTACTTCATCGTCGGCATCGGACTGATGCAAGGTTTCTTCAACTCGCTGCAGTTCTCGGCCATGAATTCCCTGGCCTATGCCGACGTCGAGGAGAAGGATTCGAGCATGGCCAGCACCATCTCCAGTTCCTTCCAGCAGTTGTCGATGAGTTTCGGCCTGGCGGCCGGCACCTTGGTGACCGCCTGGTTCCTGGGCCATGTGCCGCAGACCGACCGGGCCCAGGTCACGTTCGCCTTGCACCGGGGTTTCCTGGCGCTGGCGGTGCTGACGGCGCTGTCCTCGCTCATGTTCTGGCGCTTGCGGCGTAACGACGGGGAAAGCGTCAGCCGCGGCAAGCCGTCGCCGGCCACCGAACCGGCCACCGTCACGTCGAGCGACTAGGCCGCGAGAATGCGGCGCTGCTGCGGGCCCGGCAGGACGCGCAGGCGCTGGCCCAGGGCGGCGGTGAAATCGGTGTGGTCGGTGCGGTCGACGAAGTGGTAATCGACGTGCAGGTCCTGCGCCGTGGCGGTCAGCACCAGATAACCGCGGCGGCTGGTTTCGGCGTAGCGCAACGTGGGAATCATGGCGCGGTACATCGCCGCCACGTCCATCGGCGTCAGCTCCGGATAGCAGGCTTCCAGCCCCGGCGAGGAGACCGAGGGCGCGGCGAACTCCACGCCCACGCGGCGCCCCTGCGCGTCGAACAGCTCGCTGGCCCAGGCGTTGTGCGAATCCCCCGACAGCACCACCAGGTTCTTGCCGCGCCCACGCATGAGGTCGAACACCCGCTCGCGTTCGGCCGGATAGCCATCCCAGGAATCGTCGTAATACGGCAGCGTGCGCGCCGCGAGCGCGGCGTTCTGCGCGGCCGTCAGGCGCTCGGGCACGGCGCGCTGCAGCTCGCGCAGGGTCTGCAATTCTTCCATGCTGAACTCGCCTTTGACCACGCATTCGGCGTGTTCCATCCGGCCCATCAGCACTTGCTGGCCAAGCACTTGCCAGCGGGCGCCGGAGGCGGCAACCTGCGCATCGAGCCAGGCGAGCTGGTCGCGGCCCAACATCTGGCGGCTGGGATCGTTCAGGTCGGCAAGGTAGGCGTCGAAATCGGTGTAGTTGTCCGAGTCGACCTGGCGGTCACGCCCGATCACGCGGGTATCGAGCATGTGCAGGGAGAGGACGCGGCCAAACTCGAAGGAACGGTAGATGCGTAGCGGCTCCAGGGGATCCGGCTGGCGGATCGGCAGCCACTCGAAATAGGCGCGCGCGGCGGCGATCCGACGGTCCGCGAAGGGCAGCTTGCTGTCGTCGTGGCCGGGGGCGCCGCCGCGCCAGGTGTCGTCCGTGAATTCGTGGTCGTCCCAGACGGTGATGAAGGGCACGGCTGCGTGCAGGGCTTGCAGCGCCGGATCCTGGCGGTATTGCGCATAGCGCGCGCGGTAGTCTTCCAGGCTCATGAGCTCGGCCGTCGGCTGGGGCATGCGCCCGAGTTCGGCGGCATGGCCTGTGCCGTAGCCGCCCTGGCCATATTCGTAGATGTAGTCGCCCAGGTGCAGGACGGCATCCAGATCGTCGCGACGGGCCGCGTCCGCGTAGACATTGAAGAAGCCGGCCGGATAGTTCGAGCAGCAGAATGCGGCCAGGCGCACCTGGCGGGCGTCCGGTCCGGGCAGGGTCCTGGTGCGGCCCACCGGCGAGACGGCGGCGCCGACGCGGAAACGGTAGTAGTAGGTGCGGCCCGGCTGCAATCCGGCCGCGTCGACCTTCACCGTGTAGTCATGCTCGGGCGAAGTGGCAACAATGCCGTTCGCCACTTCCTGGTTAAGCTCAGGGTCCAGCGCGATCGTCCAGCGCACCGGCAGGCTGCCCTGCCAGCCGGCTTGCGGCGTGACGCGGGTCCACAGGATCACGCGATCCTGCAAGGGGTCGCCGCTGGCGACACCGTGCTCGAAGTGCGGGTCGGCGCGTGGGTCGGGGTCGTCCTCCACGCCTGCAGTGCCGAGCCCGGCGGCGCCCAGCAGGCCGCCCGAGAACAGTTGCAGGAGTAGACGGCGGCGCGGATCGTGTGATTATTTGCACGAAATCCGCCACCCGTTCGCATCACAAAACCGCCATCCGTTCGCATACGAATTCCGCCACCTGTTCGCATCCCAAAACCGCCAGCATTTCGCATTTAAGAACCGCCACCTTCAGACCTTGGGCCCGGCTTCTCGAACTGGTTCACGTCGGGCCGTCACGCTCGTCCTACCGGCGCCAGGGGAATGTGGATTAATTCCACCACTTGGCCGCGAACGTCTCTGCTTAGTGGCGGACAGTCTGTGTAGATTCCATAGCTTGCTGCCGTTTCATGAAACTGTGCTGCCATTTTAGGGAAGTCATAGTCCTCAAGGACCATTCTCGCCCTCCAAAAACTGACAACTCGGCTGAAGACGCGCTGGACAAAGAGCTGGAATATTTTCGTACTCAACTCGTCGGTAATGAAATCTGGCTGCACCAACATGAGCGTTCTGAATATCGCACAGGCAAACAACCATGGTCGGAAGGCTAGCGGTTGGTTGTCGGCAGCTTGGGCTTGCTCCTGTTCGTGGCTCATTCGGAACAGGATCGTCAGCGCCGCCAAGCTATCCAGACTGAAGCGGCGCTCCAGCATGTCAAGCGTTCGGTCACTTTCACCTATTTCGTAGCCTGGCCGTAGCAGTGCCTTTTGGATGTCGGGGTCAAGTAACCTCACCCAGGCCCGCACTTGCTTTTCGACAGGGCTCTGCGCCCGCAAGATGTCCCAGATCACGTGGTCCAGCACGTATGCCGCATGCGGGACCATCTGTGCCGCGCGCTGAACAAGCGCCGCATTTGGAACATGGGCCCCCTTTGAGTATCCGAGGAATTTGTTGTTCTTGATGGCACCGCCAAGAGCGTCCTTTTCTGGCGCAGGGGCGATAGCACGTTGAACGGTCCGAGGACGAAATGAGCCAACGTGCTCTCCAAGGCACTGGAACCAGTAAATGGTCCTGACTTCGTCGATCGCGTCGTCACGCCTGGCTGACCTTTGCTTCTTCATTGCAAACTCATTTGCGACTTATCACGGTGCGATTTTACAAAATTCTATTTAAATCAATTGGTTACACATGAAAGACACTTCGAAAAAGAGCAACTTTAATAGCAAACGTTTAGGTTTCTCAAGAAACAATTGCTAAGTAGCATTGGCGACTATGTTTTGCGTGACTACATGTGACCTGATGACCACCACCTCCCCGAACCCGGCAGAGCCGTTAGCAACGCTCCTTGAGCGCGAATTGGCACAACTGCACGGGCCGATGATGACAGGAGAGGCGCTAAGGGGCGCGTTGGGCTATCCATCTAGCGACGCATTTCGGCAAGCCGTAGCACGCAAAACCACGCCCATTCCGATATTTCCGATCGAAAAGCGAAGAGGGAAGTTTGCATTGACCAAGGACGTAGCGGCCTGGCTTGCGGCCCAGCGCGAACGGGCGCTTGCGCTGTCAGGTTCACCTGGGGCAGGAGGTTCGTCATGAGTTGACCCGCGACAAGCGGAGGCAGAAACGAAAAGGGCCTGCGAGGTACGAACTCACAAGCCCTTGTAAAACGTGGAAATTATTACCCTTCCACGTCAAAGTATCTTCCTTCCGATTCCCACTGTCAATCCCTATCCCTCATGGGAAGGGCCTCTTGCACCCCAAGCGTTGGCACCTCCATCGCGGTCGCGCCGGCGCGTTTGCAGTCGTGCTCAATTTGTCATGGCTAATAGGAGAATCGAATTGCGAAAAATTCGCGACGTGCTCGCATGCCTGTTCGACAGGAATCTTTCGAACCGGCAGGCCGCACGGTCTCTTGGGCTTCACCATTCAACAGTCAACGAGTACCGTGTCCGCTTCGCCGCGTCAGGACTCTCCTGGCCGCTCCCCCCGGGCCAGGATGATGCTGCGCTCGAAGCCAGCTTCTTCCCCGATAAGCGAGGAAAGCAACAAGCGCACTCTTCGTCCAACATCGAATTTCCTGAAGTGCACATTCAGCTGCAACAAAAAGGGGCGACCCTGATGGCATTGCATGCTGAGTGGTTGGAACAGACACCGCCGGAGCAACAGCTGAGTTACTCTCAGTTCTGTCGAGGTTATCGTGCTTGGCGGAAGGCGCAACGGATCTCAATGCGTCGCGTGGAGGTCTACGGCGAGACCGGGTATGTCGACTACTCGGGCGCAACGATCAACATCACCAATTCCGAAACCGGGGAAGTCAAAACTGCCCAAGTATTCGTCGGCGTCCTTGGCGGTTCGAGCTACACCTACTGTGAAGCGACCTGGACACAGCGATCGCGTGACTGGATTGGCTCACATGTGCGGATGTTCACGTTTTTTGGCGGCGTGCCACGCATGATCGTCCCAGACAATCTGAAATCGGCCGTCACCAAAGCTGATCGGTATCAGCCCATTATCAACGAGAGCTACCACGCGATGTGCCGCCATTACGCAGTCACGCCGGTGCCGGCGCGCCCGTATCGGCCAAAGGACAAGTCGCGTGCTGAGGGTGCCGTGTTACTCGCGCAGCGCTGGATTCTCTTCGCACTTCGCAAGCGGAAATTCTTCAGTCTCGATGAAGCGAACCGGGAAATTCGCCGACTTCTGGACCGGTTGAATCACAAAGCCTTCCAGAAACGCAAAGGTAGCCGGTTCACCCGTTGGCAAGAACAAGAACTGCCCGCCCTGCAAACGTTGCCGGCTGTGTCCTATGAGATCGCCGAATGGGGCAAGGTGCGCGCCGGGATCGACTACCACGTTCGGATCGACAACCATAGCTATAGCGTTCCCTATCAGCTCCGAGAGCGCGAGTTCGAGTACCGGATGACTGACACGGTAATCGATTTGATCTACCGGGGCGCATGCATTGTCCAGCATTCGCGCAGTTTCGATGATGAAGGGACAACTACGCTCGACGCGCATCGGTCTCCGGCCCATCAAGCCGTGCAGCTATCCGATGAAGACGCTTTGGCTTGGGCGGCGGAGGTGGGCCCGAGCACGGCGGCATTAATGCGCATACAGCTCGACAAAGGAAACGGTCACCTCATGAGTTACCGCCTGGCGCAGGCGATGAAGTCCTTGGCCAAGGCGCATACGCCCGGGCGCCTGGAGGAAGCCTGCGCTTACGCGCTAGCCAATAAGGCATCGGGCATCCCAGACATTCGCAACATCCTTTCCAAAGGGCTTGACAAGCTTTTCGGGCCCGACGCCTCACCGCCTCTGGCGTCGGCGGCTCATGAAGTGGTCCACGAAAACATCCGCGGTGCCGATTATTACGACCGCATTCTGAATTCCGACGAGGAGGAACAACCATGCTGAACAATGCCACCATCGAAATGCTGCACTCTTTAAAACTGCCGGGCATGGCGGAAGATTTTGCACGTCAGCTGGCGACGCCGGCCGCCAATAGCCTCCCTTTTGAGCAGCGTTTGCGCAGCCTGGTCGATCATGAGATCAGTTTGCGTGCCAATAAGCGCCTGCAACATCTGCTCAAACGGGCAATGCTCCCGGTGAACGCCTGTGTTGAAGATATTGATTACCGAACGCCGCGAAACCTGGACAAGGCGGAATTTCAGTCCCTGACTTCACTGGACTGGATTCGGAATGGCCACAGTCTGGTTATCACTGGTCCGACCGGAACTGGCAAGTCGTGGCTGGCGTGCGCGCTTGCCAATCAAGCCTGCCGCGAAGGCTTGTCGAGCCACTTCTTGCGAGTCCCGATTTTGATGGAGAGCCTGACTGCTGCCCGCGCTACGACTACCTTTGTGCAGCGCTTGCAGCAGCTTGCAAAGTTCGATCTCCTGATTCTCGACGACTGGGGCATTGAGCCCTTTGCCAAGCGTACCGAGAACGATCTGCTGGAATTGGTCGACAATCACCTTGGCAAGCGTTCGATACTGGTCACCAGCCAAATGCCCATGAACATCTGGCACGACACTTTTCACAACAAAGCCGTCGCCGACGCGCTGATGGATCGCATAGTCCATGGCTCATACCACATCCAACTCTCCGGAGAGTCGTTGCGCAAGGCGCAGGGACCGAGCCTAAAGGGGGGGCGCAAGAAGGCGAAGTAGGTCGTTCGCCACGGTTCATCCTGAGCGCGCTCGGAAGCCGTATTAGCGATAGCAAGCCCAGGACGCTCAAGCCAAATGTGAGGGCGGAGGCGCCGTTCCTAGCCGCAGCCGAACTCGACCACGCCGCCGGTCTTCCCGTAGCTGGGCAGCTATTGGTCAAACGCCTCTTCCGGTTCAAAAGCCCACAGCCATTATGCCTTGTCAGACATACCGCCTTCACGTCCCTTTATGGCCGTTCGTCCACATCTTACTCATGAGGTTTGTTTGACTAAGGTTTCGTTCATCCGCACAACAACGATCACGCCAGACAGGAAGGTGAGGCCCGAGATTAGCCACACGGCTGACGCCAGCCCGAACAAGTCGGCGGTGACGCCGGCCAGGAGTGCGCCTATCGCGTAGCCGAGGTCGCGCCAGAGCCGGTAAACACCTACGGCCGAGGCCCGCCATGCGGGATGCGCCACGTCACCAATAGCGGCCAGCAGGGTTGGATAGACCATCGCCGTTCCAACTCCGAGGAAAACGGCACCCGCACCGAAGCCCAGGAAACCTTTGCTCAATGCCGTGACCGCAATGCCTGCCGCCTGCGTCCACATCCCCCAAGCGATCAACTGTTTGCGGCCAACGCGGTCGGACAGGACTCCAGTGAAAATTTGCGTCAAGCCCCAGACGGCGGGATAGATCGCGGCAAGCATGCCTATCTGCGCCAAGGACATGCCGGCGGCAGCGAAAACCAGCGGGAACAGTCCCCAGGCCATGCCATCGTTGAGATTGTTGACCAGTCCAGCCTGACTGACGCTGGACAAATTGTGATCAGTCAGCGAAGCGCGTCGGAAGATTTCTCCCTGGCTGAGCAACGCACCCTGATTTCCAGCATGATGCGACCGAACTTCGTGAGCCACGTAATGCCTGGTTTCGCGAACCGCCATTGCCGAAAGCATCAAGCCCACGGCAACATAGGCGATACCTAGGTAGAACGGTTCTGGCCGCAGCCCATATCGGGCCGCTAGCCAGCCTGTGGCGAGCGCGCTGCACGCTACAGCGAAATAACCGGAGAATTCGTTGAGTCCCATGGCCAGGCCGCGCTGCTTGGGGCCAACCAGATCGATCTTCATGATGACCGTGGTAGACCAGGTAAGCCCCTGACTGACGCCCAGCAAGACATTTGCCGCGACGATCCAGTTCCAATCAGGTGCCCACATCAGGACGAAAGGCACCGGCACCGCCACCAGCCAACCAGCGACTAGGACATGCTTGCGACCGTAGCGATCGGACAACCGACCTGCGAAGTAGTTGGTCAACGCCTTGGTCACGCCGAAAACGACGATGAAGGATAGGATGGCCGCCCGCGCCGCGATGTGAAATTCGTGCTCGGCAATGGCCGGCAGAATGCTGCGTTCAAGTCCTACCATCGCCCCGACAAAGGCGTTCACCAGCACAAGCAGCGAGAACTGGCCCAGGTTCTCACGCAATCCGAGGCGGATGGCAGGCGCGTACATGGTTCAGCACCCCAACCCGAGGTTGAAGCGTTGCATGGCGTCCATCCCGGCCGGACGCGGCGGAATCTCTTGCGTCAATTGTTCGATGAAGGCCGCCCGTGTCATCACGAGCGCCGGATTCCAGCGCTTCTCGAAGCCGAGCGTCGAAGCAGGCTTGCCTGACAGGCCGGCTCCGCAGGAGCTGCCCGCCTGATGCCCGGGATAGATCTCGATTTCGTCGGGCAACGGCAGCAGTTTGGCGTGAAGGCTGTCAAAAAGCATGCCAGCCATCTCCCGTTCTTGCCCGGCCAGATCGGGACGCCCCACGGCGCCGACAAAGAGTGTGTCGCCGGTCAGGACGAACCAGGGCGCTTCGCCGCGCCGCTTGTCCGTCACCAACAGGCACAGGCTATCCGGTGTATGTCCTGGCGTATGCAGCACTTTGATCTTGACGTTGCCTATGTCGAGTACCTGACCGTCCTGCATCGGCAGAAAGGCGTGCTTCACGCGGCCGACATTGGATTCGTGCAGGCAATACGGGGCATGGCTTCGTCGGGCCAGATCAGGGCCGCCGGAGTAGTGATCGGCGTGCACGTGCGTGTCGATTACGTGGGTGATTTCGACCTTGGCCTCACGGGCCGCCTCGATGAACCAGTCCTCGTCGCCAGCCACCACGTCCACAGCGACGGCCTTGCCCAACCCCGCGCAACCAAAGAAGTACGACAGCGTCGAGTCCTTGGTAGGAAATTGTTTGAAGAACATCGTAACCGCCTCACCCAGTTAGAACACCAGAACCTTGTCGGCCTCGGCCGTCCAAGCGGTCAACTCGCTTAAGGTGCTGCGGCGGGTTCCCTCGATAAGTTCATCCTCGTTGAGCCCACGAGCATCGAGGCAGGTGCCGCACAATCCCACTTCACCACCGACCATGCGCAGCATGTCGCCCGCGTTGTAATAGCCTTCGGGGACGTGCTGGCCGGTCTTGGCGCAGGCTACGGCATCTCCCATCAGGAACAGTCGAACCGTCTCGCCCTCACGCTTTGCCAGCGCTTTGGCGAGGCGCAGAGCGTTGTAGCTGCGCTCGTTCCCATAGGGGGCGTCATTGAGAATGAACAGGGTTTGCATGGTGGTCTCCGGAATATGGCAGATTCGTGTTTATTTCGCTTGGTGGCTCATTCAGTCGATGTTTCGATCGGAAAACCACCCGCAGCCCATTCGCTGACGCCATCGCTGATCTTTGCGGCATTGAAGCCGCGATCGCGAAGCAATTGCACCGCCTCGTCGGACATGAGACAGAACGGCCCACGGCAGTAGGCGACGATGGTGCGGTCCGCCGGCAAATCGGCCAATCGCTTTTCCAGTTCGTCCAGGGGTAACGAGCGGGCGAAGGGCAGATGGCCGGCGTTGAACTCGCTGGTGGGGCGCACGTCGATGACGACGATCTCCCCTCGCCGCGCCTTATCGAGCAAGGTCTCTCGGCGCTCCGAAATCAGGGTTTCTGGATGAGCCGTGATCTGCGCCAGGGCGACTTGCAGCTCGACGAGGTGTTCTTCGGCGGTTTCCCGCAACGTGACCAAAAGCTGCGACACGTCCCGGCCGCTCAGGCGGTAATAGATGTATTTGCCGTCGCGTCGCGCCGCGACCAACCGCGCCTCGCGCAAGGCCTTGAGGTGGGCACTGGCGAGTCGCACATCGATGCCGGCCTGAGCGGCCAGAGTCTCGACGCTCTTCTCGCCTTGGGCCAGGAGCTCGACCAGTTCCAAACGCTTCGGGCTGGCGAGGGACTTGCCGATTCGGGCGACCTGCTCGTAGAGAAGGTCTTTTAATAATCGCTTATTCATACTCTCAATCTAACGAGTATTGGATTGATAGTCAAGTGCCTGGCTGAACTGACGTGATGGAAGGCGTGCGCGGGGAGCGCGGAGGGAGGTCTTCACCACGCGATGGTGAGAATTTTGGAAGATAAATTGCTGGCGGTCTTGACGTGCGAAAGGCTGGCGGGATTCGCATGCGAATCTTTGGCGGTTTTGGGATGCGAATCGGTGGCGGTTTTCAGCTGCGAATCCCTGGCGGGCTTAATGCGAATATTCATCGTGGCTGGGCATACGCTTTCCTCTGGCTGTGGCGCTGAGGATCACGGTACGCCGTTTCCATGACCGGCGCGTGACGATACAGGCCAGAAAGCGGGAGGCTTGCGCTGGCTCAGAGGAGCGGAAAAAGCAAAAAGCCCGCTAGTGGATTCACTAGCGGGCTTCTTCAATAACTAGCCTGACGATAACCTACTTTCACACTGGTTGCAGCACTATCATCGGCGCAGAGTCGTTTCACGGTCCTGTTCGGGATGGGAAGGGGTGGTACCGACTTGCTATGGTCATCAGGCATA
>Ga0208514_100151_pt1 | contig 60110 bp, 51 predicted proteins | sample LakWasMet70_HOW9_2_FD_183900 | JGI IMG/M metagenome (GOLD analysis project Ga0208514, IMG submission 183900) | Freshwater sediment methanotrophic microbial communities from Lake Washington under simulated oxygen tension - Sediment Metagenome... | ecosystem: Environmental > Aquatic > Freshwater >...
CGCCGCCCACAGCCGCAGCGCGGCGGGCGAAGACTCGTCTTGGGCCTGCTCGGGGCGCAGCACAAACAGCAGCTTGGCGTACTCGGCGGCGGCCATCTGCAGGCGGCGCAGTTGCTCCGGGCGCACCGGCGCCAGCCATGCCAGCACGGCGTCCACATCGGCGCAGCGCAGCGCCTGCTCGGTAGCCCACAGGCGCTGCGCCCCGCCCTGGCCCCCGGCAGGCGCTGCCACCCACAGCAGGCGCTGCGGCAGCAGGCCTTGCGCCCCCAGGGCCGGACCAAATGGCAGGTGGGGCGCGCCCACCAGCACCACGGCGCCCGTGCCGCAGCGCTGCAGTGCGGGCAGCAGCAGGCGCCATTCGCTGTGGACACCGGGGGGCTGCAAAATTTCGCTCAAGGCCCCCAGCGGCCAGCCTCCACCGGGCAACTGGGCATCGAGCAGGGCATCACCCGTGGCCACCACACGCCCCGGTGCCCCGGCCAGCGCATCGGCCTGCCAGACGTCCAGATGGGCGCCCGTACGGGACAACAGATGGGCAGGGGCAGACATGTGTAAGCATTCGTAAAACTGTATTTTTATACAGTATAGATCAATGCACTGCACTCGTACACTGCAGCTCTCCGCCACCCGCACACTAGGCATGCCCTTTACTTTTCGTCCTCTGGCTGGTTTGCTCGTGTCCCTGGTGCTGATGTGCCCGGCCCTGGCCGACACGGTCCCCGTGCTGGATACCCGTGCGCTGGCTGACCAGGCCATCCCGCTGAACCGCTATATCGAGGTCCTGGAAGATCCCCGACAGTCTTTAACCCTGGCCGATGTGCAAAAGCCAGCGCACGCAGAGCGTTTCAAGACCGTAGCCGAACCAGACCGCCAGTTGGGATTTGGCGTGACCGATTCCGCCTACTGGCTGAAACTGCGCCTGCACAACAGCAACCCGGCGCCGCGTCAGGTGATGCTGGAAATTGCCTATCCCCGCCTGGGGCATCTGGACTTCCATGTCCTGTCGGCAGACGGCCACGTGCAAAGCAGCCAGACCGGGCAGCTTCTGCCTTTTGCACAGCGGCCCTACCCCCACCATTTCTTTGTATTGCCCATCCACCTGCCAGCGCAATCCACACAAGCGGTGTACCTGCGCGTGCAGACGGGCAACACCATGAACGTCCCCGCACGGCTGTGGTCGCGCGAGGCCTTTGAGATCTATGAGCGCCACGACTATGTCAGCCAGGCCCTGTATTTCGGCATGGTGATGGCAATGGCCCTGTTCAACCTGCTGCTGTTCCTGGCCTTGCGTGACATCAACTACCTGCTGTACGTCGCCTTCGTGGCATCCATCGCACTGACCATGGCGGCCTTCAATGGTCTGGCCTATGAATTCCTGTGGAGCAACTCGCCCACCGTGTCAACGGCCGTGACCTTCACAGGCCCCTCGATGGCCATGATGACCCTGTTGCTGTTCACCCGGCGCATGCTGAACACGGCCACCCTGATGCCACGGCTGGACATCGGGCTCAAGATCTGCATGGCGCTCAATCTGCTGGCCCCTTTGGGCCTGTTTTTCGCGTTTGCCGACGCCATCAGGCCAACCTACCTTTTTGTGGCCCTGTCAACGGTGCTGATCCTGCTGTCCGGCATCGTCGGCTCGATCCAGCGGCAACGCAGTGCCTACTTCTTTCTGACCGCCTTTGCCGCGCTGTGCGTGGCCCTGTTCATGGCCCAGTTGCGCGGATTTGGTCTGGCGCCTAACCTGGAGACCACGACCAACTACATCCAGTTTGGCTCGGCCATCGAAATGCTGTTGCTGGCGTTTGCCCTTGCCGATCGGTTCAACGTGCTGCGCCAGGAGAAGGAGCACGCCCAGAACGAGGCGCTGCAGGCCCAGCAGGCGGCGGTGCAAACCCTGCAGACGTCAGAGCGCCTGCTGGAAGCCCGCGTCAACGCGCGCACCGTGGAATTGACCACGGCCCTGGAGCATTTGCAGCGCACCCGTGACGACCTGGTGCAGGCCGAAAAGCTGGCCTCGCTGGGGGCTCTGGTCGCCGGCGTGGCGCATGAGCTCAACACACCCATTGGCAATGCTTTGACCACGGCATCCACGCTGCAACACCGCATGCAGACGTTCGGCGACACGGTATCCCGGGGTGAGCTGCGGCGCTCTGCGCTGGACGACGTCGTGCGGGACAGCCAGGAGATGGCCGACCTGATTACCCGCTCCTGCGAGCGTGCCGGCCAGTTGATCAGCAGCTTCAAGCAGGTGGCGGTGGACCAGACCTCCGAGCAGCGCCGCCACTTTGACCTGCGCACCCTGGTCGAAGACAACATCGACGCCCTGCGGCCCAGCTTCAAACGCGCGCCTTGGGTGATCCAGATCGACATCCCGGACGGGCTGGACTGCGACAGTTACCCTGGCCCGCTGGGTCAGGTCATTGCCAACCTGGTACAAAACGCCGCTTTGCATGCCTTTGCGGACCGCCCCCGGGGCCTCTTGCAGATCAGCGCCCGTGCAGTGGATGACAGCATTGATCTGCGCATAGAAGACGACGGCAAAGGCATGGCCCCCGCCACGCTGGCACATATTTTTGAGCCGTTTTTTACGACCCGCTTGGGGCACGGAGGCTCGGGTCTGGGGCTATCGGTGTCGCGCAATATTGCAACCGGCATGCTGGGCGGCCATCTGACCGCCCGCTCGGAGCCGGGGCATGGCAGCTGCTTCAGCCTGCATTTTCCAAAGGTGGCTCCACAGTTTGCGCATCCGCCACGGGGCCTATGACCTCGACCAACTCGACCATATTGGCCTTCAGCGCTGCCGTAATGTCGCGCTCCAGCACCGGCATCACCAACTCGAATGGCGCCAGCAGGCGGTTCAGGCCATAGGCGCGGTTGCGGCCATTGACCTTGCCCAGGTACAGCGCCATGTCGGCGATTTGCATGGCTTTTTCCCAATTGCAGTCGACCTCGGACAGGCCGGAAAACGGCAGCGACAGGAAGCCGCCGGTCACGGTAATCGGCATCATCCTGTCACCCACCGCAATCGGTGTGGAGCCAATTGCGTGCAGCACGCGCTGCGCCAGACTCTTCAAATGCGCGGCATTGGCTTTGGGTGAAAAAATCAGGAACTCCTCGCCGCCCCATCGCATCACCATGTCGGTGTCACGCACCGTGGCGCGCAGGCGTTTGGAAATCTCGACCAGCACCGCGTCGCCTCCGGCATGGCCCAGGGTGTCGTTGATGTTCTTGAAGTGGTCAATGTCCAGAATCATCAAGCCATCGGGTATCTCGTCTTCGCGGCGGGTTCCATTGGCGTTGCTGGTGCGGCCCTTCATCAATTCAAAGAACGACCGGCGGTTGTACAGGCCGGTCAATGGATCGCGCACCGCGTGGAACTCCAACTGCTTGTTGGCCTCGCGCAGTTTCAGGTTGGTCTTGCGCACACGCCGGTACAGCAGGAATACAAAAATACCCGCCATTACCGTCACGACAGCGCCCAGCAGGGTGATGATTTGCTGCAGGCGCCGGTTGCTGATTTCAGCATCCTTCAGGCTGTTTTCACGGGCCAGCAATTCAATCTGCTTTTGGCGCTGCACGGCGTCAAACTGGGCCTGCAACGTGGCGACCGACTTCTCGCGGTCCGCACGGAACAATTGCTCCGTCAACACCTGCTGCTCGCGGATCGTGGCAACCGCCTCGCGGTAGAGCCCGGCCTGCTCATACATGCGCCCGAGCTCGCCCAGAATGCCCTCCTGGTCGGTTTTGGCACCCATCTCCTGGCTAAGCCGGATGGCGGCACGTACCTCGGCCACCCCTTCATGGATACGGCCTTGCCCCATCAGGGCGAATCCTATGTTGCTTTGGGCCGTCGCAACGCCACCGAGCTCGCCAGCCTCCTTGAATTTGACCATGGCCTGGCGGGAGAACACTTCGGCCTTGGGGTAGTCCTTGCTGATCAGGTAACTGTCACCGATGTTGTTGAGCGCCGTGCCCTGCAGGCCGACCATCCCGGACTCACCACCGATCTTGAGCGCCTTCTCATAGGCGGCCACAGACTCCTTGGCGCGCCCCAGGCTGGCAAAGGCGGCACCCTGGTTCAGGTAGAGCGTGCCCTTGAGTTTGCTGGACCCCACCGCATCGACAACCACCAGCGCGTCATCAATGACTTCCAGGGCCTTGTTCCAGTTCAACATGGCCATGTACACGTTGCCCAACAGGTTCAGTGAACGCAGGTGGGACGTCTGCGCGTGTGCGGCGCGCTCCTTGGCGTATTGCAAACTCTTGAGCGCGCTCTCCTGGGCTGCCTCGAACCGGCCCACCGTTAACTGCGCACTGCCCAAGGTCAAATAAAAACGCCACAGAGCGTGCGCTTCCGCTGTGCGCAGGGCGGTCGCCTCGATGGAAATGAGTTGCGCGATGGCGGCATCCGTCTTGCCCGACAAGGCCATGATGGACGCCGATTTGCTGGTGGCCAGTACCACCCCGATATCGTCGCGGTTGTCCTGTGCCAGTTTCGACAGCGCAGCAATCGTCGCCTGCGCCGCCTCCATTTTGGCGGCATCCACTTGCACGGTTATCAGTGCGTCCAGGTACTCCCGACGCACCGCATATGGCGTGGCCGCATCCAGGGTGGCGCCCATGGCCTGTAGTTGCTCCAGGGCTTGCTGGTTGTCATTTTCGGACAATAGCTGGATCGCATCGATGCGATCCATGGCGCCCGACTGGGCAACGGCAACGCCGTGCCAGCCCATGAGCACCCACATCACGCCAACGACCAGCAGCCCCAACTTATGCATGACCAATCTTAAGTCCGATTTCGGGCCAACGGTGTCGAATGTAGGCCCACGACAGCTGCCCCAGGGCCAGCATGGCCAAAGACGCCGTGGCCAGTGCCACAGTGGAATGCATCACCAGTGGCGAGATGACCCCTGCCACGATGCCATTCGCGCTGGAGCCCACAAACATCTGCAGGCTTGACGCCATGCCGCGACGTTCGGGATGCAGGTCCAGCACCAGCAGGGTGACGGCGGGCACCATCATGGCCCAACCGAATGAAAATATGCCCAATGGAAGCAAGGCCCAACTGACGTGCGCCTTGAACGCCAGGTTGGCCGCCAGGTTGACCAGCGCAATGACCAGCATGATGTTCAAACCGATCCGGATCTGGCGTTTGGGCGCAATTTTGCCCGCCATGCGGCCACTCACCAAAGCCCCGCCCATAATGCCGCCAATGGTGATCAGGAAACACCAGAAAAACTGCTGCGGTGCCAGTTGCAGATGCTCCCCCAGAAAAACGGGTGCACTCAGGATGTACAGGAACATGCCGTTGAAGGGGATACCGCTGGCCAGTGCGAGCAGAAAGAAGCGGGGGTCGGAGCCCAGCTGCCAGTAGCCAGCCATCAGATTCCTGGGATGGAAGTGCTGGCGCTGGGTGATGTGCAGCGTTTCTGGCAACAGCCGAAAAATGGCAATCCACAAAACCACACCCACACCGGTCAAGAACCAGAAAATGCCGTGCCAGCTGACGTGCACCAGCATCCAGCCCCCCACCATGGGCGCAATGGCGGGTGCCACGCCAAAAAAGATGGTGACCTGGCTCATGACTTTTTGCGCCTGTGACGGTGCAAACATGTCGCGGATCACGGCCCGCGACACCACAATGCCGGCCCCGGTGGACAGACCTTGCATGGCGCGAAACAGAATCAGATGGCCAATGTTTTGGGACAGGGCACAACCGGCAGAGGCCACGGTAAAAGCAGCCAGCCCCCACAGCACCACGGGACGGCGGCCAAAGCTGTCGGAAATGGCGCCATGGAACAGGCTCATGAAGGCAAAGCCAAACAGGTAGGCGGACAGGGTTTGCTGCATCTGCACCGGGGTGGCGTCCAGCGACCGTGCGATGTCGGCAAAAGCTGGCAGATACGTGTCAATCGAAAACGGCCCGAGCATGCCCAGCAGCGCCAGCAGAATGGCAAATGCCCATTGCGGGGCGAGCCATAATTTGTGTGCGTCGGGGTTCATGCTGCTATTGGAACACGGCTCTCTATTCCTATGCGGCTGCGTGCATACGCTACGATGGCGACACCCGATCAACATCCGTGCACTGGAGTCAGCCGTGAAGTTCTTCCCTTTGTTCTCTTCCGCAATTCTGGGTTTGGGAATGGTGGCGTGCGGCCAGTCCAGTGGTCCCAACGTGACCACAGTGGCGACGCCGGCCTCGGCACCAGCCCCGGCGGCCCAGCCGTCGCGACAGATTGGTTTGGTCATGAAAACACTGACCAATCCATTTTTCATTGAAATGGAAAAGGGCGCGCGCCGGGCTGAAAAGGAATTGGGCGTGACCCTGATCGTCAAGACGGCGGCACAGGAGACATCCATCGAGCAGCAGATCCAGCTGGTCAACGACCTGGTTGCGGCCAAAGTCGACGCCATTGTGATTGCACCCGGCGACTCCCAAAGCCTGATCCCGACGCTCAAGAAAGCGGCCGGGGCCGGCATCAAGATTGTCAACATTGACAACCGCCTGGACCCCGCTGCGCTCGCACAGGCGGGACTGGGTGACGTGCCCTTTGTCAGTGTCGACAACGATGCAGGTGCCTATAAGGCAGGGAAATTCTTGGCCAGTATGGCCACCACCCCCACCCAGGCAGCCATTCTGGAGGGCATACGCAGTGCGGACAACGCCCGCCAGCGCATGGAAGGCGCCAAGCGCGCGCTGACCGAGAACAAGCAGGTCAAACTGGTCGCATCTGAAACGGCCAATTGGAAAATTGACGAGGCGTATGCCGCCACCAAAGCCATGTTTGCCAAACATCCCGACATCGGCTTGCTGTTTGCCGCCAATGACATGATGGCGATTGGTGCCATCAAGTACCTGCAGGAGTCCGGCAAGACCAAGGTCAGCGTGGTGGGCTACGACGCGCTGGCCGAAGCGATGACAGAAATCAAAGGGGGCCGCATGGCCGCCACTGTGGACCAGCAGGCCGCCGAGCAGGGATACCAGGGCGTGGCCCTGGCGCTGCAGCTGATCAACGGGGGCAAGGTGCCGACCATGACATTGATTGACACCCGTCTGGTGACAGCAGCCGATCTGAAATAAGCACACGACCGCGGTAGGGCTGTGAACCTGCGCTTCAACATTACCGTCAAGCTGCTGGGCTATCTGTTGGTGGCGGGCATTGTCCCGCTGACGGTTTTGGGATTCAGTGCGCTGGAGATTGCCAAACGCGTCGTTCTGCAACAGGCGCAGGAAGAGAATGTGCGCGCGTTGGGTGGCTTCGCGTCCTATCTGTCGCTCTACCAGGACCAGATTGAAGACCTGGCCACCAACATTGCCGGTAATGAAACCATTGGCAATGCCTTGCACCAAGCCGACGCAGCATCCAGCAGCGGCTACGAAGCGCTCAATGTGCGCGCCCAGATTGGCTACACACTCAACAGTTATGTGCGCGTCAAGGGGCTGGTATCGCTGGACCTCTTCTCTGTGGGTGGAGCGCATTTCCACGTGGGCGAGACGCTCAGTTCCAGCGCAGTCGCGCCACAGGCGGCTCGCGCGTTACTGCAAATGGCCGTGGAGGCCAAGTCGCCCACGCTGTGGCGCGGCATGGCGGACAACATCAACAGCAGTTCGCGCTACCCCAGGGTGACCAGCGTCGTGCGGGCCATTCGACACTTCTCGCCACAGTCGGGACAGTCCGATGTGGTTGGCGTGCTGGTGATCAGTCTGACCGATGACATCATGCAGGAGTATTTGCGGCGGGTGCCGCTGCCCGCCGGTCAACGTCTGATGCAGATCGATGCCCAGGGCACCGTGGCGTTGCACTCGGACCGGCAGCAGGTGGGGCAACCAATCGCGCCAGCGCTGATGAGTCTGATCCGGCAACACACGCAGACTCAGCAGCTCACGCTCGATGGTCAGGAGGTCCTGTTGGATACCGATGCCAACAATCTCGAGCATGGCTTCCTGGTCATGATCACCCCGCGCCAGCTGGTGACTGGGCGGGTCGATCAGCTGACGCTGGCGACCATTGCCTTACTGGCCCTGGGACTGGTGGGAGTGCTGGCACTCACCTGGCGGTTTGCCCACACGGTCGTGGCACCCATCCGGGCCGTGTCGGCGGGCTTTCGGCGCCTGAGCCAGGCACCTGCAGAGAACCACACACCGCTGCCAGAACCGCGCACCCATGACGAAATCGGCCAGCTGGTCGAGGGCTACAACAACCATCTGCTCTCTCTGAACGCCCAGCGGGAGAGTGCCAGCGAACTGCTGCTGGCCGAAGTCGCGCGCGACGCGACCCAGACTATGCTGATCGCCGCCATCGAGTCCATCGACGAGGCCTTTGTGGTGTTTGACGCCAGTGACCGACTGCTGTTCTGCAATGACAAGTACCGCGACATCTACAGCGGGGCGGCCGAAGTCATGGTGCCAGGCAATACCTTTGAGACTATTCTGCGTTACGGTGCCGAGCGCGGCCACTACCCGTCAGCCATCGGTCGCATGGAGGAGTGGGTTGCCGAACGCCTGGCCATTCATCGCAGCGGCAACATACGCATGGAACAAAAACTCGACAACGGTCGCTGGCTGCGCGTCGTCGAGCGAAAGACCCAGTTGGGACAGACCGTGGGCTTTCGGGTCGACATCACCGATCTGAAACAGGCCCAGGAGGCGGCAGAATCCGCCAGCCGTGCCAAGAGTGAATTTCTGGCCAATATGAGCCATGAAATCCGCACACCCATGAACGCCATCCTGGGCATGCTCAAACTGCTGCAGAACACCGATCTGGACCGACGGCAGAAAGACTATGCGTCCAATGCCGAGGGTGCTGCACGTTCCCTGCTGGGCCTGCTCAACGACATTCTGGATTTCTCCAAGGTCGAGGCCGGCAAGATGACGCTGGACCCGCGGCCTTTCCATCTGGACCGGATGTTGCACGACCTTGGCGTGGTCCTTTCATCCAATCTGGAGGGCAAGCCCCTCACGCTGCGCTTCGACGTGGCGCCCGATGTCCCCCGTGGCCTGCTGGGTGATGACATGCGCCTGCAGCAGGTGCTGATCAATCTGGGCAGCAACGCGATCAAGTTCACCAGTGAGGGAGAAGTGGTGCTGGCGGTGAGTCTGCTTGACAAGACCGACCGCGACGCACTGATACGGTTTGCCATGCACGACAGTGGCATCGGCATTGCGGCCGACAAGCAGGCGCACATCTTCAGCGGTTTCTCCCAGGCCGAGTCCAACACCACGCGCCGTTTTGGGGGCACGGGTCTGGGCTTGTCCATCTCCAAACGCCTGGTGGATCTCATGGGCGGGGAACTCAAACTCGACAGCACGCTGGGCGAGGGCAGCACGTTCTATTTTGACGTCCGCTTGGCCTTGAGCCCTGAATCCGAAGCCCAGGACATGAAACAGCCAAAGGGTCCGTCCGAAAAGGTCGACAGGCCCCAGCGCCTTTCGGGCATGCGCCTGTTGGTGGTCGAAGACAACAAGATCAACCAGCTGGTTGCCCAAGGCCTGCTGCGCCAGGAGGGTGCCGACGTCACACTGGCCGAGAATGGCGCTTTGGGTGTGGCCGCGGTGGCGTCTGCGCAACCGGCATTTGATGCCGTGCTGATGGACGTGCAAATGCCGGTGATGGACGGCTACACCGCCACCCGTGCGATCCGCAACGAGCTGGGGCTGACCGCGCTGCCCGTGATCGCGATGACGGCCAATGCCATGGCCTCGGACCGCGAGGCCTGTCTGGCAGCAGGCATGAACGACCATGTGGGCAAACCATTCGAGCTGGACCATCTGGTGGCCTTGTTGCTGCAACATACCGGACGCGTGGTGACTGAAAACACCGATGCGCGCCCGCCGATACCCCCGCAGTCGGCAGAACTGGACATAGACGCGGCGCTGCACCGACTGGGGGGTGACGCAAACCTCCTGGGGGTGCTACTGCAGTCCTTTGCGCAGGACATGGCGCAAATACCGCAGCAGCTCAAGGTCCAACTGGAAGCCGGCCGGCAAGAAGAGGCGGTTCGCGCCATGCATACCCTCAAAGGACTCGCCGCCACGGTAGGCGCCAGCCGCCTGGCGCAGATGGCGATCGAACTGGAGACGCGTTTGCGCAATGGTGTGCCGGTCGAAGCACATGCCGATGTTGTGCAACACCTGCAAGACACCATCGACACAACTGCCCATGCCCTGCAACCGGTGCTGCAGCGGTATGCGCCAACCGTCACGCCGGGCAGTGTTCCGGTGCCAACCACTGCGTTGCCCGCGATAGACGCCAGCCAGAGGATCAAGGATTTGACAGCGCTGCACCAGTTGCTGTTTGATTCGAATATGCAGGCGCTGGAAGTGTTCGCCCGCATGCAGCAGACCTATGGGAGCACTTGGGATGCGGCGTTTGCTCCAATGGCGCGCGCTATCGCGCAGCTGGATTTTCCCCTGGCTGCCGGCCATTGCCAGTCGCTATTGGATCAACCGTCAACACGCTGACGAAGTCATCATGAACGGGGCGTGGTCGTGCTTTCTTGCGCGACTGCACCGAACCAATGCTGAGGAAACACAGAGCGTGCTCATGGGGACCCAGACCGAATAGCCTGCACAAGACGGTCGACTTCAGCGCTTTGCCACTGGTCAGTGCCGACCCAAAGCCCAATGCCGTGGCCATGAGCAGGACGTTCTGGACAGCACAACCGGCCGAGACAATGCGCTCATGCAAATCGATCTCGGGATCTCCACGCATGGCATCGACAACCACCAGCGTCAAGAACGGGGACCGGTAGGCCTTTTCCTGTGCCTGCAAAACCTGATCACCCGTGGCCTGTGGATCGCGCTCCAGAAGGGCCTCTCCAAACACCTGGGCCAGCGTGGCGCGCGCGGCGTCGGGCACCGTCACAAAGCGCCACGGTAGTAGCTGTCCGTGGTCCGGAGCCGATGCCGCAGCTTCCAGTATCAAGCGCAGTTGGGCCGGATCGGGGCCGGGCTGCATCAGGCGCTTGGGCAGTATCGTCTGGCGCACCTGCATCAATGTGGCCACGGTGTTGACCAAGTCCATGTCGGTTGGGGTGGTATCCACTTTAACCAGCCCGTCCATCGGTGCGAACACGTCCATACCAATTCCCCAAACGCACGCCCCATACCGCCATCGTGGCGGCCCACATCAGTGCCGTGGGCAGCAAGAGCCAACTGGCCAGCGTACTCTGGGCGGCAGCGGCAATGCGCAGCAGCGCCGTGATCTGCAACAACACAAACAAAGACCAGACGGTGCGATCAGCCACCAGCGCACGCCCACTATGCCCGCAAGACACCCGTGTCACCATGGCCAGCATCAACGAGGCCAGGCAGCCTATGGTGACAGCGTGCAGCGACCCAAGGCTCAACACGGCGGTGTCTTGCATGACTCCCAATAGTTGCGCAAGGCCGCCCAGCACGAGCGCAAGACCCAGCCACAAGAATCCAATGTGCAGCATGGCCAGCAATCGATTCTTGAGGCTCTGCAACAAGCCCCAGACGGAAGCCAGCCACAACAAAATACAGCCGCATCCCAATTCGAATGCGCCTCGGGCCAGCATCCAGACCGGAGCCATGGCCCCATGCAGTGGGCCATCAATTTCCACCCACACGGCCGCGACTTCCACAACCGCGGCCAGCACCATCAAACCCAGTGCCCAAAAAGGGCGCCACGTGGTGATGAATGGCATGGCGCCAGACGTGAAGAATGGAATCATGCGGTGGGCCACGGTGACAAACACCACGACAACAAACCCCCATAAGCCGGTCAGCACGCAGGCCTGGGCAACAGCCGTTGCACCCACCACCAGATTGGCCAGCAGGCCGCCCAGACTCGCGCACCCCACCAGAAAGGCCACGCCGACTGTACGGGCGTGCAACTGGTCGGGCTCCCGGCTGCGCCAGACCAGACGCCAAAGCAGCCAGGTTAGGCGAGCCAAGCCACTCCAGGCCAGGGCCAGGCCTCCCAATGCGACCAGCATATGGGTGTGGACACCCATGAGCCACAAGAGCCACCCAATAGCCTGCATCAACAAGGGAATCAGCAACACGCGGACTTCCAGCGGTTCAACGCGCAGCCACTTGGGACCTGCGGTAAACAGAAAGCCGGAGAAGAAGAGCGGAACAAAACCAAAGGTCATCACCGCAGCGTGGACCAGGGTGGGAGACATGACGTAGGGCAACACCACGGCAATGCTCACGCGATCCAGTTGCACCAGCGCCCACCAGACGCCGGACGCGACCAGGACCACCATGGCCAGAAAAAAACCCAAACGGTGCGGAGCCAGCAGCAGGTAGCGGACGCGCCAATGGCGGTCCAATGCTGCCAGCACCTCAGCCGAGGGCTTGCCTGGATTCACCCACAGCTTCCCACATGGCCACACTGGGTGCAGTAGTCGCAACCGTCCTTGCGGATCACGGCATGGGCACCACATTCACCACACTTTTTTCCCGCCATCACGGGCAGAGGGGCGGTGGCCAGCGCACTTTCCTGTTGCGGCAGGAGGGCGTCCGTCTCGCTCTGGGTATCGGTGGTGCGCCGGTTGTAGTCGCCGGTCAGCAAGCTGTTGCGCTGGGTCTGGATGTTCTGGATGGCATAGGCCACAGCCGCCACCTCGGAGTCGTGCCACATGGGCACTTGCGTGCCGTCTTCTTTTTGATGCATGCCCAGGCGAACCGGGCCACGGTCCCAGGCCACCTTGCGCATATCGCTGAGCGCTCGCTCCAGAAAGCCGCCACGCGCAGCCAGCGACAACAGCCGCATGCTGGAGGTAATCCACTGCTGCGACTCGCCGCTTTGCCCCACGGGCATGAAGAACTCGATGGCACGGTCGACCGTTCCACCATTGGGCAAGGGCATCGGCAGGAACGACACCAACAGGTACAGCGTCTTGTGACCTTCTTGGGTCCAGTAGTCAACCTTCTCGGCGACCGCCGATAGTGCACCTTTGGGACGCCGTTCGATCACCGTGCGCATCGGGTCGACCACGGGTACCGGCGCGGGCTTGACGGGCTCTGGCTTGGCAGACTCCACGTGCAATACCGAGCCCAGAATCGCATTCGGCCGGTACGTGGCAAGGCCCTTGAGACGGGCGTTCCAGGCCTGCTGGTAGAGGCCCTTGAAGTCGTCGTAGGGGTAGTCAGCCGGGACATTCACGGTTTTGGAAATGGCGGTGTCCACAAAGGGCTGCACCGCTTCCATCATGGCGATGTGGTCGGTGGCCGACATCTCCAGCGCCGACACAAAGTAGTCCGGCAACTTGTTCACATCGCCGCCCAGTTCATGGTAGCGGCGCCAGGCATGGTCTTCCACCGAATACTCGGTATAGCTGCCATCACCCTCGCGCTTCTTGCGCTTGTACATCCAGGAGAACGGCGGCTCAATGCCGTTGGAGGCGTTGTCGGCAAAGGCCAGGCTCACGGTGCCCGTGGGCGCAATTGACAGCAAATGGCTGTTGCGGATGCCATGCGTGCGGATGGACTGCTGCAACGCGGCAGGCAGGCGGCTGGCAAAAGTGCCGGGTTCCAGATAGCCATCGGCATCGAACTTGGGGAAGGCGCCTTTCTCCTGGGCCAGCGCCACGGAAGCGGTGTAAGCCGCATCGCGCATGCTGGTGGCAATGCGCGTGGCCATTTCGCGACCTTCGGGCTTGTCGTAGCGCAGGCACAGCATGGCCAGTGCATTACCCATACCGGTAAAGCCAACGCCGATGCGGCGCTTGGCCGCCGATTCGTCGCGCTGCTGCTGCAGCGGCCAGAACGTCACATCCAGCACGTTGTCCAGTGCCCGGACCTGAATCGCCACGGATTTTTCGAACGCCTCAAAGTCGAACGCGGGAACGCCGTCAAAACCGAATGGATGGCGAATGAAACGCGTCAGGATGATGGGGCCCAGGTCGCAGCAGCCGTAGGAAGGCAGCGGCTGTTCCCCGCACGGGTTGGTGGCGGCGATGGTTTCGCAATAGCGCAGGTTGTTGTCCTTGTTGATGTGGTCCAGGAACAAAATGCCGGGCTCAGCGAAGTCATAGGTGGAGCGCATCACGGTGTCCCACAGCGCGCGCGCCTGCAGGGTCTGGTAAACCCACTTGCCATCGGCGCGCTGGAATGCGCCCTTCTCCATCAGCGCGGCGCCGGGCTTGGCCGGATGCACCAACTCCCAGGGACCGTCTGAAATCAGTGCTTCCATGAAGGCATCGGTCATTCCCACCGATACGTTGAAGTTGTTCCAACGCCCCGGTGTGCGCTTGGCGGTGATGAACTCCATCACATCGGGATGGTCCACGCGCAGCACACCCATCTGTGCTCCGCGGCGCGCACCGGCGCTCTCGACCGTCGAGCAGGACTGATCAAACACATTGATGTAGCTGCAAGGGCCGGAAGCCATGGAGGCCGTACCTTTGACGGCCGCTCCGCGCGGGCGGATGCGCGAGAAGTCATAGCCCACACCGCCGCCGCGGCGCATGGTCTCGGCGGCCTCACGCAGGGCTTCGTAAATGCCGGGGTAGCCTTCGGCGTCCAGGCCCTGGATGCAATCGCCCACGGGCTGCACAAAACAATTGATCAGCGTGGCCTGGATGTCGGTTCCGGCGGCGCTCATGATGCGCCCCGCACCAATCGCTCCAGCGTAGAGGTTCTCCAGAAAAATCGCCTCGTATTTTGGGCGGTCCGCCTCCAGCTCGACCGAGGCCAGTGCGCGTGCCACGCGGGCGAACAAATCCTCAATTCCGGTTTCGCCCGGTTTGAGGTATTTTTCGGCCAGCACATCGTGGCTGATGGGCTGAATCACGATCTGCTGGTGTGGTGGATGAATGGGGTCGCGTTTCATGCTTTTGATCTCCTCGGGAAACTGATTTTTGGGGTCGCTTGCGGGTTACTGCGGCTATGCAGTGAACCCATGCAGCATGGGGTTGGGTCTGGTGAAAACCAGATTCGCCAGAATGGAAGTTGTCATCATGCTCCGACAGGTTTCATGTTGGGGGCTGCCGATTTGAACTGGCGACACACCGCTGCCGGATGCTAGCGAAGTAAAGAAATCTTTCTTTGCTGTGCATCAATGATGCGGGTTTCACTTCGCCGCCATCGTAGCAACAGATTGGCGGAAAACCGCAGGTCGACTGAAAGAAAAAAAAGCGTCCCGGACACCGTCACCGCCCCCAAAAATCCCACATACCAAAATGGGGTGGTAGCCCTCGAATTGATTGGTTTAGAAGCTACGATTTTGGTAGCGCGGGACGAAAACCCGGGGGAATGCGTCAGGCCAGCCAGGCCGCGTCCTGTTGCCAGCGAGCCACCCATTCCCGGACTGCGTGTGCGGGCATAGGACGGGCAATGCCGTAGCCTTGCGCCAGTTCGGCCCCCAGGGCCAGCAACTGGACCCCATGCACCGCTGTCTCGACGCCTTCGGCAAGCACCTCGCGCTGAAAGGCAGCGGCCAGTCCGATGACCCCTTTCACGATGGCCAGGTCATCCGGATCGGTCATCATGTCCCGCACAAAGCTCTGGTCAATCTTGATCAGCTCTGCAGGCAAATGCTTGAGATAGGTCAGCGACGAATAGCCGGTGCCAAAGTCATCCAGCGCAAATCGCACACCAATGGACTGACAGGCCCGCATGATGTCGGACACGTGGCGCATGTCTTCCAATGCGCTGGTCTCCAGGATTTCCAGCTCCAGGCAATGGGGTGGGATATGCGGGTGCTCTGCCAGCAACGCGCCCAGGCGCTCGACAAAACCCGCTTGCTGCAATTGGCGCGCGCCAATGTTGACACTGACCGGCAACTCCAGCCCCGCGGCATGCCAGGCCGTCATTTGCGCCAGCGCGTTGGCAATCACCCATTCCCCAACATCCACACTCAGGGGGTGTTCCTCAATGATCGGCAGGAAGGCCGCGGGCGACAACAGCCCCCGTTGCGGATGTTGCCATCGGATCAATGCCTCAACGCCTATCACACGCCCCGTCTTCATATTGACTTTGGGCTGGTAGAAGAGCACGAATTCCTCGCGATCGAGCCCCAGGCGGATGTGCTCCAGGCTTTCCCGTTGGGTTTGCACCGCCACGTCACGGGCCACATCAAACAGGTGATAGCGGTTTTTGCCGGCCTGCTTGGCCAGGTACATGGCCTGGTCGGCGTGGCGCATCAATTGGTCGGCGCTGGCGCCATCCTGCGGGTAAATGGTGACGCCCACGCTGGCGGACACCTGCAGCACGGTGTCGGCCGCCTGGACCGGCATGGCCGCAGCCTCCAGCAACCGGGCCACGATCGGCTGGAACGCCGGGGTCGGATCCAGGTCCACCAGCAGGGCCACGAACTCGTCACCGCCAATGCGGGCCAGCGTATCACCATCACGCAGTATCGATTTGACATTCCTGGCCACCGCGATCAGCAGTTCATCTCCCGTGGAGTGGCCATGGGCATCGTTGACGGCCTTGAACCCGTCCAGATCGAAATACGCCAGCACCAACGTATGCCCCTGGCGCTGGCATTGCGCCATGGCCTGCTGCAGCCGGTCGGCCAACAGCACCCGGTTGGGCAGGCCCGTGAGCACGTCAAAGTGGGCAATGTGCTCCAACTGACGCTGGTGTTCCTTGATGTGCGTGATGTCGGTAAACAGCCCTACATAGTTCTGGATGGCGCCGCTGGCATCACGCACCGCACTGATGTTTTCCAGCCCCGCGTAGACCGCGCCATCCTTGCGGCGATTCCAGATTTCTCCCGCCCAGAAGCCCTTGTCGACCAGCGCGGCCCACATGGCTGTGTAGAACGCAGCCCCCTGCCGACCGGACTGCAGAAAGCGAGGGTTTCGGCCCAGCGCCTCCGCACGGCTGTAGCCGGTGATGGCACAGAAGGTGTCGTTGACATCGACGATGAGCCCTTGGGCATCGGTAATGAGTATGCCCTCGCGGGCATGGGTGAACACGCTGCCGGCCAGTTGCAGGCGCGCCTGGGCTTGTGCGCGCTCAAGCTCGCCCGCTGCGCGCACGGCGACCATTTTCAGCACAGCTTCTGCCTGCGAGGTGTGCGGCATGGCCTTTCGACTGATCACGGCAATCAAACCGATGGGCCTGTCGCCGGCGCCCCACAGCGTGACACCAATGTAGCCTTGCGCCTGCAATTCCTGCAGCACCGCGTCATCGGGAAACCGCTGGCACACCCCCCCGTGGAACACCGCCATGCCGTTCTGCACGACATCCCCACAGGGCGTCTGTGCGAGCGCATGGTGGACGTTGTCCTGCAGCTTGCCGTCGTGGAACACGGCCACGTTGTGGGCCACCAAACCGTCGTCCGACAACCGGTCCACGCACACACAGTCAGCGTCCAGGGCGCCGGCCAGGTAGGCAGCCAATGCCGGGAAGAAGCCCTCGCGGCCATTGGCGCCGCTGTGATCGGCCAGAAAGTGCAAAGTGCCCTCGAACAGCTTGCGATTGGTGATGTCACGAACGAAGGCATTGAACTCGCGCGCACTATCCACCGCCAAGGCGGTTATCACCAGCTCGACGGGAAACAGTCGCCCATCCCGGTGCATGGCCTGCACTTCCACCACCGTCCCCAACATACTGGAAGTGCCCGTTGACAGGTGCCGCTTCAGCCCTGCCTGGTGGGCCTCACGGTAGTGCGCGGGGATGATGGTGTCGTGCATGGCCCGCCCCATGGCCTCGGCGCGTGTCCAGCCAAACAGTTGCTCGGCCTTTGGATTCCAGCCCGTGATCAGCCCCTGGGCATTCATCTGAACCACGGCATCCATGGCGGAATGGATGATGGCCCGTGCGCGCTGCCTGGCGTGCAGCATGCGGCGGTACTGCACGGAAAGGCCCGCACCGGCACACACGAGCAAGCCCGTCAGCACACCCAGCGCAACCACCCAGCCCCGGTATTGCATCCACAGGTCAGCCAGAACAAGGTCACGGGGCGCGTCAAAGGGCGGCATGCGCAAACTGCGCAACAGCGCTTCGACACCTCCATAGTTGGCCGGTGGCATAAAGCCGCTGAGCCCGGCGGCGATGGCGGTGGGGCTGTCGCGCGGCAATCCCAACAGGGCAATGGCCAGGCTGCGCGCCACCTGGGGGTCGACGGTCGCCAGCACGGCAACCGGCCACTCCGGAACCAGGGGGGTGGAGCTGGCATATGGAAAACGCCCGAGGTTCTGGCGATGGATGACCTTGAACGCCGTGGGGTCCAGGCGCCCTTCCTGCACCATGGATTCCAGTATGCCGGTCCGCACAAACCCCACCTCGGCACGACCCGACATGACGGCTGTGACGACGTTGTCCTGCGGCATCCCGGTCACCACCAGCATGCCCTGTTCGAGCACCGGCAGGCCGGCTTTTTGCAGGACAAACGCCTGCAACTGGTAGCCCCCCAGAAAGTCGACGCTGGTGACCGCGACACGTTTGCCGGAAATGTCGGTCAGTGATGCAATCTTCGTGGCCTCAGCGCGCGTGAAAATGACCCCGCCAAATTCCGACACGTTGTCAACACCCACGGCATTGACCTGGGTGGCCAGGGGGGCCGACAGGGCGTAGCGCTGGTTCAGCAGGATGTAGTGCCCGGGATTGGTAAACACCACATCCAGGTCGCTACGGGCCACGGCTGCCTCGAGCTGGGACAGATCATGTACTGACAAGTCTACCGGCCGTTTCAGGGCCGATTCAAGGTAGCGCGCCAGCGGCTGCCATTGCGCCAACGACTGCGTGTCGGAACGAAAGGACAACACGCCGAACCGCAAAGGCGACTGGGCCCACGCCACATCCGAAAACAGAAGACTGAGCAGCAACCAAAGGGCTGCCAGCGCGTGCTTCATGGCGGGATTCAACTGGCGCGCAAAGCCAGGCGTGTCCGCCCGTGCGCAGCCCCGTCGGCGTCGAGCTTGAAGACGCTGACGGCATCGACCAGATCACTGGACTGGTTCTTCAGGCTGCTCGCAGCAGCGGCCATTTCCTCGACGAGGGCTGCATTTTGCTGGGTCACCTCATCCATCTGCTTGACCGCCTCTCCCACCTGGGCCACTCCCAGAGCCTGCTCATTGCTCGCAGCGCTGATTTCACCCATGATGTCGGTGACGCGGCGAATGCTGCCCACAACCTCCGTCATCGTGGCGCCGGCCTCGTCCACCAGCGTCGTACCGTGCTCTACGCGCTCTACGCTGGCATTGATCAGCATCTTGATTTCTTTCGCAGCGTCCGCGCTGCGTCCGGCCAGCGAACGCACCTCGCTGGCCACGACCGCAAAGCCGCGCCCCTGTTCACCGGCACGTGCCGCTTCAACCGCGGCATTCAACGCCAGGATATTGGTCTGAAAAGCAATGCCGTCAATGACCTGGATGATGTCGGAGATTTTTCGTGAAGAATCGTTGATGCCTCGCATCGTGTCCACTACCTGGGCAACCACTTCGCCGCCTCTGACAGCCACCGTAGACGCGCTGACGGCCAGCTGATTGGCCGTTCGCGCGCTGTCCGCATTCTGGCGCACTGTGCCGCTCAACTCTTCCATGCTGGCCGCCGTTTGCTCCAGCGCACTGGCCTGGCTTTCGGTACGGGCGGACATGTCGTTATTGCCCTGGGCGATCTCAGCGCTGGCGGTGGCGACCCCTTCCGAACCCTGGCGAACGGTCGTCACGACTTTCGCCAGACTGGCCTGCATCTCCGCCAAGGCGCCCAGCAGATGGCCCATTTCATCGTTACCCCGGGCCTCGATGCGCTGACTCAGATCCCCGGCCGCCACAGCGCGGGCGAGTTTCAGCGCCACGTTGACCGACGATGTCGTGGTCCGGGTAATCAACACCATGATCCATACCGCCAAGGCTGTCATCAGGGCAACGGTTGCGCTGCCCCAAAACAGTTCGCGCTGGGCTTCTGCAGCCGTGTCGTCGAGTTGCTTGCGCAATGCGTCAAACGCCACCGTGATGAGGCCAAACTGCACGTCAATGGTCTTGGTCATTGCCGAAAAGTAGTCCGCTGAAGGATGGGTCAAGGTCTCCGCCCGCAAAATCTTGTCATCCACCAAGCGCATGCCGTCCTCGGTTGCGCTGACTGCCTTGGACAGCGCGTCAGCGACCAGGGAATTCAGCGCCGGATTGGCGGCGGTCGCCAGCTCGATGTTTTTGCGGGCGGCGCCCAAGCTGCTGCGGATACCGCTGCCCAGCCCTTCGATACGCACCTTGTCCTCGGGCGTGGCACTGGCACGAACCAGCAACGCGGAACCCCGCGCCCGCAACTGTCCCAAACCTTCTGTCACCCGGGGCATGTGCTGCAGTACGGCCAATTGCAGGTAATAGCCCGCGGCGGTGGGATCCAGCGCGATGCCGGACGCATTCACAATGTCTTCCACCAGGGTCAACTCGTCGGCAATCAGGGCCGTGTGCCGCGCAAAACTCTCGGGGCCGGCGATGGACTTGCCGGCAACGGCGGCGGACAAGGATTTCCAGTCGGTGCTGATTTTGGCCACCAGCGCGCCCAACTTGGGATCGGCCAGCGCGCTTAGTGAAGCCTGTACCTTGGCGATGGCCTGGCTCACTTCAGCCTCTTTGGCCTGCCGCGCCGGGGCCTGGGCCTCGCTTCCAGCCAGCAGAACGGCTGACATGCCCCGGTGTTGCTGGGACAGCTGTGTCAGCTTCATGGTGTCCTGGATCGGACCCAAACCCCGCACCTCCTGCTGGGCCGACGCGATGTGCGCGAGGTTGACACGGACAAAGATGACGGTCGGTACGACCAGCATCAACACCGCCAGCAGTGAAATGAGAAGAAACTTGTGCGCAAAGCGCAAGTTACGGATAAACAGACCCATGACAAACTCCCTGTTTGAGAAACGTCGGTCTATCCCGGGCGTATCGGAATACACCCTCGCGCCGCTTATGTTTCATTACCAATGAAGCACAGAAACTGAACACTCCAACGCCCCCGGAGCCAGTCTAGTGGAGACCGAAGTAATTATCATTAAGATGCATCAAGATTTTTTGGCCAGAACGGTATAGCGCGTGATGCCGCAAGGGTTCGTCTATCACCCCGATTGAACTAATGGATTAGCACTCGCTCCAAGAGAGTGCTAATATTCAGACATTGAACACAAGGAGTTCTGGTATGACACATCAAATTGCAATGGCTATCCCCACGCCCGCCTTGGCCAATCCTTGGTCGGTCGTGCCGTCGCTGGGCAATCTGGATGCTTATATTTCGGCAGCCAACCGCTTGCCCATGCTCACGCTGGAAGAAGAGCAGAAGTTTGCGCGCCAGTTCAAGAACGATAACGATGTTGAAGCCGCCGGTAAGTTAGTGCTCTCTCACTTGCGCTTGGTGGTGTCGGTTTCCCGCCAGTACCTGGGCTACGGTCTGCCCCACGGCGACCTGATCCAGGAAGGCAATGTGGGCCTGATGAAGGCCGTAAAGCGATTTGACCCCGACCAGGGCGTGCGTCTGGTGAGCTATGCGCTGCACTGGATCAAGGCCGAAATCCACGAATACATCCTGAAGAACTGGCGCATGGTCAAGGTGGCCACGACCAAGGCGCAGCGCAAGCTGTTCTTTAATCTGCGCTCCATGAAGCAGCGCTACAAGAGCGACGACGCTGCGGCCGACCTGGGCACGCACCGCGACACGCTGAACCCCGAGCAGATCGAGGCCATGGCGCGCGAGCTCAAGGTCAAGCCCGAAGAAGTGATCGAAATGGAAACCCGCATGTCGGGTGGCGATGTGTTGCTGGACCCCAGCCCCTCCGATGATGGCGAAGATGCCTTCGGCCCCATCGCCTACCTGACCGATACCAGTCACGAGCCGATTGCCATGATCGAGGCGCACCAGCGCGACGTGCTGGCCACCGACGGCATCGCCGCCGCCCTGGATGCGCTGGATGCCCGCAGCCGTCGCATCGTGGAAGAGCGCTGGCTCAAGGTCAACGACGACAACTCCGGTGGCATGACGCTGCATGAACTGGCCGCCGAGTATGGCGTGAGCGCCGAACGCATCCGCCAGATCGAAGTGGCGGCCATGAAGAAAATGAAGACGGCACTGGCGGACTACGCCTGATACGTTTCACTTTCGTAATGCTATTGGTTTAGTAGCACTACATTCAATATCCACGAGGGCTAGGAGCATGAAATGCTCCTAGCCTTTCTGTCAAAACCGTCCGCGAACGTCTACGCGGTGGCCCAGCTTACGAAGCCTGTTTGAGCAGGATACGGATGTCGTCGGTCAGCGCCTTGGGCCCGCTGCCGTAGCGGGTGAACAGGCGCAACTGGCCCTTGGTGTCGTAGACGTAGCTGCCAGCCGAGTGGTCCATAGTGTAGCTGCTGGGGGTTTTGCCGTCGACCTTCTTGAAGTAGATTTTGTATTCCTTGGCCAACTCCACGAGCTTCTCCGGCGTGGTGGTCAGCGCCAGGAAGCTGGGGTCAAAGTTGGCCATGTAGCCCTTGAGCACCTCCGGCGTGTCGCGCTGCGGATCGACCGTGACAAACAGGGCCTGCAGCCGGTCGCCATCCTTGCCCAAGGCTTTTTTCACCTCAGCCAGCTCGGTCATGGTGGTGGGGCACACGTCGGGGCATTGGGTGTAGCCAAAAAACATGACAACCACCTTGCCGGCAAAGTCCTGTATGCGGCGCACCTGCCCGTTGTGGTCGGTCAGTTCAAAATTCTTCGCGTACTCGGCGCCGGTGACATCCACCGAAGCAAACGCTGCCTGCTGTGGGGAGCAAGCTGAAATCAGGACTGCAGCCCCCGTAAACAATGCGCAGGAAGCTATCAATTTAGTAGCAAATCTTCTATTCATCGTGGACTCAAAGTAAATAGTGGTCAAGCAGCAGCGCGGCAAACAGCGCGCTCAGGTGGATCAACGAAAACCGGAAGGTGCGCCGGGCGAGCTCGTCGGAGTACTCCCGCCAGAGTTGCCAGGCGTACAGGCAAAACCCGATTCCCAGCACGACGGCCGCCACCAGGTAGAGCCAGCGGCTCATGCCGTACACGAAGGGTAGCAGACAGGCCGCAAACAGCACGAAGGTGTAGAGCAAAATCTGCAAGCGCGTAAATTCGCTGCCGTGGGTTACCGGCAGCATGGGCAGGCCAGACTTGCGGTAGTCCTCCACCCGGTACAGGGCCAGCGCCCAGAAATGCGGTGGCGTCCACAAGAAGATGATCAGAAAGAGAATCAGGGCTTCAGGGCCCACATCGCCCGTCATGGCCGCCCAGCCCAGTACCGGCGGCATGGCCCCCGAGGCGCCGCCAATCACAATGTTTTGCGGGGTCAGGGGTTTGAGAATCACGGTGTAGATCACGGCGTAGCCGACAAAGGTCGCAAACGTCAGCCACATGGTCAGCGGATTGACCCAGACATACAAGAGCACCGATCCTGCAACACCCAGCATGGCAGAAAACATCAAAGTCTGTGTGTTGCTCAGTTCGCCGCGCGCCGTGGGGCGCCAAGCGGTGCGCTTCATCTTGGCATCGATGCCCTGCTCCACGATGCAGTTGAAAGCAGCAGCCGCTGCCGCGACCAGCCAGATACCGGCGCACGCGACGGCGGCCAGGCCAATCTGCGGCAACGTGGGCATGCCAGGCACGGCCAGCACCATGCCGATCAACGCACAGAACACGATCAGCTGAATGACCCGGGGTTTAGTCAGCGCATAAAACTGCCGGAACACGGAGGGGGTTGACAAGGAATTGGTAGCGGTCATGCGCGAAATCCAGATGGGGAATAGGTAGCGACCAACAGCCGAACCAGAACAACGACCAGTGCACCGGCTCCACCCGTGTGCAGGACTGCCGCCACGATGGGCCAGTCCAGCACGACATTGCTCATACCGGTTAGCAACTGAAGGGTCAACAGGATGCCAAGTGCCCGCGCGTGGCCGCGCAGGGCCGCTGTTTTCGACAGGTGCCAGGCCAACGCGGCCAGTGACACCAGGGTCACTGCGGCCAGCAAGCGATGCGTGTAATGGATGGCTGTGAGCGCCTGAAAGCTGATGTGGCTGCCATCCTGGTTGTAGCCCAGTGGGCGCCAGATCTCAAAACCATGGCCAAAGTCCATCTGCGGCCACCAACTGCCCTGGCAGTTGGGGAAATCCGTGCAGGCCAGAACCGCGTAGTTCGTGCTGACCCAGGCACCGGACACAGCCTGCAGGATCAGCAGAGCCAGAGCCACAGAGATGGCCTTGCGCAGCAACGCGGACACGGTGGTCGGTGCAAGCAGGTCTTGCTGACGCGCCAGCAAGATGGCTTGAACGGTCAACAGGGCCAGCAAGATATATCCACCCAGCAAGTGCAGCGTGACGATGGCTGGAAACAGCTTCATGGTCACGGTCCAGGCACCGAAAGCGCCTTGTATGCAGACCCACACCAAAGTCGTCGTTGCCCACCAGGGGTTGATGGGGCGCCGGTTATCCACGGGTTTGCGTCCCAGCCAGGCTGCAACCGCCAGAACCATGATCAACACACCAACCCCCATCGCGAGGTAGCGGTGCACCATTTCAACCCAGGCTTTGCCGGGTGTCACCGGTCCTGTCGGCATGGCCTGCTGGGCCGCATCAATTGCCGCACTGGCCCCCAGAGGGCTGGCATTGCCGTAGCAGCCCGGCCAGTCCGGGCAACCCAATCCGCTGTCGGTCAGCCGCGTGAACGCGCCAAACATCACCAAGTCAAACGTCAGAAACAGGGTCACCAGTGTCAACGCATGCAGGCGCCCCAATGGACTCGCGCGCCGGTTGCGCAAATAGACCATCAGCAAAGGGCCCGAGGCCAGCAGCACACCCATCACGAGCATGCGCACGAGTGGAGAGAAGTCGTAAAGTGGAGCGTTCATGGAAACTTGTCCTGGGCGTCAGCGGCCCGCTTTATCCCAATGGGAGGACGCGCGCAACAACCGATCCAGGTCACGCCTGACCTTGACTGCGCCCTGCGCGTCAATTTGCGCGGGAAAACGCATCATCCAGTTGCCCAAAGGGTCGACCAGATACAGATGATCCTGCAAAGCATGGCCAGCCTGGGGGGCCAACCATTCTGCCAACGCCGGCTGTGCGAGCCTGAGTACCGTTGCGTCCTTCAACGCAGGCACGAGCGCATCCGCCACCGGGGCTGCATCATCGATCAACCAGACCCAATCCAGGCGCGCCTTGTCCTTGCCAAGACCTTCCCGCAATTGGCGCTGCAAATACAAATGGTTTGCACACAGCGCGTCGCAGCGCCCCGATGAGACGCTGACCAGTAGCCACTGGTCCTTGAGCGAGCGCAAGTTCACGGACTTGCCTTCCAGGTTGGTGGCGACGAGATCAGGCAGAGCCCGTTGCGGCTCAACCAACTCGCCAAAATTGCGCCGCCCCTCGGGGCGCACCACGTAGAAGGTCAGGTACGACGCAATCACCGGGGCCGCACAGATCAGCATGACCGCCAGCATCTTCCAGCGTCCGGCACGGGTGCGACCATTTACGAGGTCGCCCATGTCTCGCGCATTCGGCAGTGTATGCACCGTCAACCCCAATGGGGTGTCGTCGGAAGGATTTGCGCTAGACATCGGGACTTGTATCCTTTGGGCGATCAATAAAACGTCGAACAACCTGGAACCACAGGTACAACATGGAAAACAGGAGTGCCAGACCAAACCACTGCGCGGCGTAGCCGTAATTCTTCTCGACCCCCAGATTGACAACCGGCCAATCACGCACCAAGGCCTCTCCGGTTGCTCCCATTTGCTGCAGCGTAATCGGAAGCAACGGCAACCCGGTTTCAGAGCTGAATTGTGGCAGGTCGAGATTTTGCCGTATTCGTCCCGCCGTAGGAGCACCAAGGGCATACAGATCGGAGGGCGGCAAGGCCATGCGGCCTACTATTTCGACCACGCCCGCAGGTGTTTCAATCGGGGGCAACAGCGTGCGATCCTCGAATCCGCGGGGAGCCCAGCCGCGTTGAACTGCCAACGCGCCACCGCCCTCCAGTCGCAAAACCGTCACCACCACGAACCCCACCCTCCCATCCATGGGCCGGTTCTCAAGGAATGTGACGGACTGTGGTACCCAGGTACCCCGCAGACGCGCACGCTGGTGGAGCAATGTCAACGGGTCAGTCGCGGCACGGACCGCGGCGGCATCAAGCGGCGATTTGGCACTTTGCGCATCCAGCGATGCTTGGCGCGACTGCTTTTCGGCCGCACGCGACAATTGCCAGAATCCAAGGCTCGCAGTGGCCCCCACGGCGGCGAGCGTTGCCACTGTGATGAGTACAAATTTCAATCGCCCATTCACCAGATAATCCTGCTCATGACATACCTTGTAACCATTGCCTTTTTGGCCATTCTCGCAAGCCTCGGTGCAGCATTGTTCTACATGATGCGTGGTGGACAGAAGGGGAATGAAACATCCCGAAAAATGGCCCGCGCCCTCGGTCTGCGCGTTGGCTTGTCAATCCTGCTATTTGCCTGCATTCTGATCGCGTGGAGTTTGGGTTATATCCACCCGACGGGCATTCCACAGGGGCGCTAATCCAGAAAAAAGGCACCGCGTGCGGTGCCTTTTTATCCTGCAATGCAAGATCCAGTCAGAGCCAGTACACCAGGATATAGAGGCCGAGCCAGACCACATCCACAAAGTGCCAGTACCAGGCAGCCCCTTCAAAGCCGAAGTGGCGTTGGGGGGTGAAGTGGCCTTTCTGCAGGCGCAGCGTGATGAACAGCAGCATCAACATGCCCACAAACACGTGGAAGCCGTGAAAGCCGGTCAGCATGAAAAACGTGGAGCCAAAAATGCCCGAGCTGAGCTTCAGGTTGTACAGCGTGTAGGCATGGTAGTACTCGTAGCCCTGAACACACAGGAAGGTCGCACCCAACAATACCGTGATCCACATGAACCCGATGGTCTTGCTGCGATTGCCCGCCACCAGTGCATGGTGGGCGATGGTCAATGTCACGCCGGAGGACAGCAGCAATGCCGTGTTGATGGTAGGTAACCAGAACGGGCCCATCGTCATGAAGGGTTCCACAATGCCGGCAGGGGATGCAGTTGCACCTGCGGCCAGACTGGGCCACACGGCCTTGAAGTTTGGCCAGAGCAGCGCGTTATCCAGACTGCCCAACGCTGGCACGGAATGCGCACGCGCCCACCACAACGCTGTGAAAAAGGCGCCGAAGAACATGACCTCGGAGAAGATAAACCAGGTCATGCTCCAACGGAACGAGATGTCGATCTTGTGGCCGTATTGGCCGCCTTCGCTCTCGGCGATGGACTGACTGAACCACTGGTACAGCACGAAAAGCCAACCGATCAGACCCGCCAAAAGCGAGAACTTGCCCCATTCAACGCCATTGATCCATTGGCCCGCGCCCAGGATGACGAAAAATAACCCCAACGCGGCCATGGCTGGATGGCGCGAAGGGCCGGGGATAAAGTAGTACGGTGTTGCGCCGTGTGTTGTTGAACTCATTTCTTTCTCCTATTCCAATCAGTTGAGGACAGAGCTTGCCGCCGTGCGGCTAGGGTCTGTCCCACAAGTTATTTACTTCGCAACGACCCAGTTGACCAGGATAACCAAACCCACAACCAGCATCAGCACGGCCAACAGTCCTACCGCCACAACGTGCAGGGGGTTGACCTTGGCCAGATCCTGCTGGTATTGCGTGTTGCTGCGGATACCCAAAAACGACCAAGCCACCAGTTTGACACTGCGCCACACCGAAGGGGTTTCGGGAGCGCTCACAGACACCGGGTCCGTCATGAGCGACGCTCCTGGGGCGCGCCGACCGTCACAGCAGCAACAGGAGCCGGGGGTGTCTTGCCTCCCACCTCAAAAAAGGTGTAGGACAAGGTGATTGTCTTCACGTCCTTGGACAACTTGGGATCGATTACAAAGGCGACAGGCCAGGACTTCTTTTCGCCCGGATCCAGTGTGTACTGGTTAAAACAAAAACACTCCAGCTTGTTGAAGTGAGCCGCTGCCTGCTGCGGTGCGTAACTGGGAATAGCCTGTGCCGACATGCGCCGGTTCTGGGTGTTCTGGAACTCGTACATGACGGTGGTCAGTTCACCAGGGTGGACCTCCACGGACCGTTGCGCAGGCTTGAACTCCCAGGGTCCACGGGCGTTGGCATCAAATTCGACGGTGATGCTCCGGCTCAGGTCCACCTGGGTATTCGCGGCTAGTGCCGGCGTGGCTCCCGGAATGTTCCGGTCACCCAGTGCCAGAACATTGATACCAGTCATTTCACAGATGGTCTTGTAGATGGGCACCAGCGCATAGCCAAATGCGAACATGCAGACGGTTATGACCGCCAGCTTGCGCACCATCAGGAAATTCTCGCGCCGCAGTTCCATCACTTACTTGCCCAGCAACACCATGCGGGCCATGAAACCGACAAAGAACAAGGCGGCGATGGATGCCAGGATCAAACCCATGCGGGCATTGGCCTTTTTCTGTTCGGGTGTCGTCATGGCGATTAACCAATCACCTTGGTGGCGGTTGCATCCAGCTTGGGCGGTGTCTCAAAGGTATGGAACGGTGCAGGCGATGGCACTTCCCACTCCAGACCTTCAGCGGCTTCCCATGGCTTCTGCGGGGCCTTTTCACCCTTGCCTTGCATGGCAGGCAGCACGATGAACAGGAAGAAATAGACTTGGGCAAAACCAAACAGGAAACCACCGACCGACGCGACCGCATTGAAGTCCGCAAACTGCATGGGGTAGTCAGCATAGCGACGCGGCATGCCGGCCAAGCCCAGGAAATGCATCGGGAAAAAGGTGATGTTGAAGGCGATGATGGACCACCAGAAGTGGATCTTGCCGCGTGTCTCGCTGTACATCACACCGGTCCACTTGGGGGCCCAATAGTAGAAGCCGGAGAACATTGCAAACAGCGAGCCGGCCACCAGCACGTAGTGGAAGTGGGCGACGATGTAGTAGGTGTCCTGCAACTGGATGTCGATGGGCGCAACCGCAGGCATCAGGCCGGTGAAGCCCCCGATGGTGAACACGAAGATGAAGCCCACGGCAAACAGCATGGGGGTTTCAAACGTCATGGAACCCTGCCACATGGTGGCGATCCAGTTGAAGATTTTCACGGCGGTTGGCACGGCGATCAGCATCGTGGCGTACATGAAGAACAGCTGTCCGGTCACCGGCATGCCGGTGGTGAACATGTGGTGCGCCCAGACGATGAAAGACAGGATGGCAATGCTGGATGTGGCATACACCATGGAGGCGTAGCCAAACAGCTTCTTGCGGGCAAAGGCTGGCACCACCTGGCTGATGATGCCGAAGGCCGGCAGAATCATGATGTAGACCTCGGGGTGGCCGAAGAACCAGAAGATGTGCTGGTACATCACCGGGTCGCCGCCGCCGGCGGGGTTGAAGAAGCTGGTGCCAAAGTGACGGTCCGTCAGCGTCATGGTGATGGCGCCGGCCAGCACGGGCATCACGGCGATCAGCAGGTAGGCGGTGATCAACCAGGTCCAGCAGAACATGGGCATCTTCATCAGCGTCATGCCGGGTGCGCGCATGTTCAGAATGGTGACGATGATGTTGATCGAACCCATGATGGAGCTGGCACCCAGGATGTGCATGGCAAAAATGCCGGCGTCCATAGAGGGGCCCATCTGCAGCGTCAACGGTGCATACAGTGTCCAGCCGGCAGCGGGTGCGCCACCGGGCATGAAGAAGGAACCCACCAGCATCAGGCCAGCCGGAATCATCAGCCAGAAGCTGAAGTTGTTCATGCGGGCAAAGGCCATGTCAGCCGCGCCGATCTGCAGCGGAATCATCCAGTTCGCAAAGCCCACAAAGGCCGGCATGATGGCGCCGAAGACCATGATCAGACCGTGCATCGTGGTGAGCTGGTTGAACAGCTCGGGGTTGACCACTTGCAGGCCGGGCTGGAATAGCTCGGCGCGGATGATCAGGGCCAGAACACCACCCACCATCAGCATCGTGAAGGCGAACAGCAGGTACAGCGTGCCAATGTCCTTGTGGTTGGTGGCGTAGACCCAGCGCTGCCAGCCCGCGGGGGCGTGGTCATGGTGGTCGTCATGGGCATGGTCGTGGTGGTCTAGAACGGCACTCATCCTGATTTCCTTCTCAATTCACTAATCTTGGTCTGTCGGGTCTTGCGGTCTGGTGCGCTCTACTTGCGCAGAGCCAGCACATCCGCAGGTTGCACGACCTGACCGGTCTTGTTGGACCAGTTGTTCTTGGTGTAGCTGATTACGGCTGCAATGTCGGTGTCGCTAAGCTGCGCCCAAGGAGGCATCACATTGCTTTTGCCATCCGGAAGCGTGACGATCCGACCCTTGAGAATGACCCCGATTTGCGCGTCTTTGTTGGCATCCAGCACAACGGGTGAACCGTCCAGGGCCTTGATCGGGCCAGCGCCCTTGCCGTTGGCCTGGTGGCAAGCTGCGCAGTTGGCGGCATAGACCTTTTCACCACGCTTGGCAATATCGGCCAGCGCCCAGACTTTGGCAGGATCATCCGCCTTGGCCGCCATTTTCTTCATTTCTCCTGCAACCCAGGCCGAGTAGTCCGCAGCCGACAACACCTTGACATGGATTGGCATGTAGGCGTGCTCTTTGCCACACAACTCCTGGCATTGCCCATGGAAGTCACCCGTTTGTTCTGCACGGAACCAGGTGTCACGCACAAATCCAGGAATCGCATCCTGCTTGATACCAAAGGACGGCACGGCAAACGCGTGGATTACATCATTGGCGGTAGTGATGATGCGGATCTTCTTCCCCACTGGCACCACCAGTGGATTGTCAACCTTGAGCAGATAGTCATCGACTTTCGCAATTTCCTTGAGGTCGCCAACGTCAGACATGGTCCGCTGCGTACCATCGAGTGTCGAGATAAAACCAATGCCTTCGCCTTCACCCTTGAGGTAGTCGTAACCCCATTTCCACTGCATACCAGTGACCTTGATCGTCAAATCGGCATTGGTGGTGTCTTTCATGGCAACCACAACTTTGGTGGCAGGCAGCGCCATCAGGATCACGATGATGAACGGAATGATGGTCCACACGACTTCCACAACGACCGATTCATGAAAGGTGGCAGCCTTGTGGCCCACTGACTTGCGGTGCTTCCAGATGGAATAGAACATGACCGAAAAAACCGCCACAAAAATGACGGTACAGACAATCAGCATGAACCAGTGCAGCCAGTGCTGCTCCTCGGCAATTTTGGTCACCGGCGGATGCAGGTTCAACTGATTCACGGCGGGGCCGCCTGGCAGGTCATTGACCGCATGCGCCACTGTGAATGCCGCAGTGCCTGCCCACGCGCTTGCCGCGAGGAGCAGTGAAGCCAATTTATTGAAAATGCTCTTCATCTTGGTCATTTCTTCGTCGAATCAGATTAAACAGTGCCAAAACCTGACCGCACACGCGCCAATGGCAACGGGTGGACAGGAAGGGCCAGAACTCGGTTTGCCGGTTATTGTAGCCGACCCATCTCTCTCGAAATTAGCATCGGCGGCACATGTCAAGCCCTTAAGTCAACCGGATGCGTCATTTTTCTTGACCTGACGCAAGGTCGCTCGCATTTCGTCCAGAGATACCCGGGTTTCCGGGCCAACCGCCATGCGCGGCGGCGCCTTGAAAGCATGACCATAGACGACCTCAAAGGTCAACCGAAGCTGACCGTCACTGTCGGGCTGGGCCAGGGTGGCCAAACGGGACAACAATTGCGCATACCAGCCCCGCCCGCGCAACGCGCCAAAGCGCTGCGGATGCAGGTTGCGCCCCAACTCTCGCAACTCGACCAGCAAACGCTCAGGCGTTGCGAACGTCAGGGTGATGCGCTCCATATCCATCACCGGTTCGGAGAACCCGGCTTGCACCAGCATGTCGCCCCAGTCGTGCATATCGGTAAAGGCATGCGAAGCGGGCGGCCAACCCATCACACTGTAGAGAGAGCGGATCTCTCGCAAGGTGTCGGGGCCCAGACAGGAAAACATCAAAAAACCCGTTGGCTCCAGCAAGCGATGCCACTGTGCGATCAGCGCCTGCGGATCGGCCGCCATGTGCAAAGCCATATTGGCCCACAGCATTTGGGCGGGTGTGTCGGGTGTGCCGATGTTTAGCTTGGGTGCGGTCCAGCGTTTGGGGTGCCACCACGGACTCGCTATCAATTTATGAGCTACCCGTGCGTGTTCTGCGAGGGCTAGCACCACAAAACACTCAGACGTCGGATACCGCGCGGCCAATAGCGCGTGCGCACCCAGACCACCCAGGAGCGGCTCCCAATGCACCCACCGCCGGGGCTGCAGGGTCATCCACTGCAGGCGTTCTTCCATGCGGCGCGCCACCTCTTCATGCAACCATGGGGAAGTGGCCGGCAGCCGGGCCGCCCAGCGCGCGGCGGCGCGTGGCGCGATGGTGGGGGGTAGTTGGGACGGCATGGGAATCGGCAACGACGGGTGGGCAAGAGCGCGGCCCGAGTATATTGGCTCGGTGTTTCGCCAACTGCTCCAAGGGATATCGCGGCGCCTGCCCAGCCAGTGCGCGGTATGCCATGCCTGGCCCGCCCACAGCATCTGCGAGGCCTGCGTGGGCGCGTTCGCGCAACCGGTAGCACGTTGCACCACCTGTGCCCTGCCGGTCGCGCCCGGCGTGCGCCAGTGCGGCGCCTGCACCCTGCAAGTACCGCCATTCGATGTCTGTCTGGCAGCCCTGCCCTATGCCTACCCGTGGTCGGATCTGGTTGCAGACTTCAAATTCCACCAACGCCCTGGCTGGGCCGTCAGTTTTGCGAGCCTGTTACGCGCCGCGCCCTGGGTGGAGCCCGCGCTGGATGCGGCCGACCTGTTGCTGCCCATGCCACTGTCTGCGCAGCGGTTGCGCGAGCGCGGCTACAACCAGGCCGATGCGCTGGCCCGCGCGCTGGAGCCATCCAAAGTAGCGCACGGGGTGTTACTGCGCGTGCAGGACACGCCACCGCAAAGAACACTGGCGCGCAACGAACGCCTGCGCACGGTGGAGAACGCGTTTGCCGTGGACCCGCTGAAGGTCTCCCGCGTTGCTGGCAAACGGCTGGTCCTGCTTGATGACGTGATGACCAGCGGAGCGTCCCTGCATGCGGCCGCACGCGCGCTGCGCGGCGCCGGCACTGCCCACATCACGGCCCTGGTGCTGTGCAGAACGGAGTAAGCCAGCCACGCCACGGCGGCGACAATACCGCCCATGTTTCATATTGTTCTGGTCGAGCCCGAAATCCCGCCCAACACGGGCAACATCATCCGCCTGGCGGCCAATACCGGTTGCACGCTGCACCTGGTCGAACCGCTGGGCTTTTCGATGGACGACAAGCACATGCGCCGGGCCGGGCTGGATTACCACGAGTACGCCACGCTGCACAAGCATGCCAGCTGGCAGGACTTTCTGGAGACGCAGCGGCCCGCGCCGGATCGCCTGTTTGCGTTGACCACCAAGGGCAGCGGCCAGGTATTCGCGACGGCGTTCCAGCCCGGCGACTGGTTGGTCTTCGGGGCGGAGACGCGAGGACTATCAGAAGGGGTGCGGTCCCACTTTGCGCCACACCAGTGCCTGAAGCTGCCGATGCTGGCGGGCCAGCGCAGTCTGAATCTATCCAACGCGGTGGCGGTTACCGTGTTCGAGGCCTGGCGGCAGAATGGATTCCTTCAGGGATAGTGGCGCGCGATCGATTCGGCAATGCACACCGGTTTGCTGGCGCCCTCGCGCTCGGTCGTGACTTCCCAGGTCATCTGCATGCCCTGGTTGTCGATCGGATCGCAGGCCAGCAGTTTCATGCGTGCACGCAACCGGCTGCCCACGGGCACCGGGGCGATGAAGCGCACCTTGTTCAGGCCATAGTTCACGCCCATGCGGGTTTCTTCGATGCGCAGGGATGACTCAAAAAACCGCGGCAATAGGGACAGCGTCAGGAAGCCGTGGGCGATGGGCGCGCCAAATGGCCCGGCCTTGGCACGCTCCACGTCCACGTGGATCCACTGGTGGTCGCCGGTGGCCTGTGCAAACAGGTTGACCTGCTCCTGGGTGATGGTGATCCAGTCGCTGACAACGACTTCCTGCCCGATCAGGGGCAACAATTCCGATAGTGTTTGAAAGGTTTTCATGCTGCCCACTGTAGGCCCGGATCGGCTGTCCGGGTGTCAACCCCGGGACAAACCCACAACACAGTCATTCACGCATCCAGCCACTCGCACAGCGCGCGCCATTGCTCCAGATCTTTTTCCACCCGCCCCGGGGCCACATCAAACAGCGTCAGACCACGCGCGGCCAAGTGGACGTAGTTTTGCGTGTCACGCAAATAGCCCAGCACCGGAACACCCAGGCGGTCGACAAATTCATGCAAGTGGTCGGCCGCAATGGTGCGGGCATCCACCCGCATGCCGACCAGCGCAATCTGCGTCTTGGCGGCATGTTTGTTGTGCACCAGCTCGTCCAGAAAGGCACGGGTGGCAAAAATATCAAACACGCTGGGCTGCAGCGGCACCACGATGCGGTCGGCCATCTTCACCACGTCATTGAGGCGCTTGCCGTGCAGCCCGGCCGGCGTGTCCAGCACCACATGGGTTGTGCCCTTGGGGGGCCGGACGATGTCGTCCGCGTCCGTCTCCCAGCTTGCAATCGCACGCGCAGCCGCGGGGCGCAGGCCCAACCACAGACGCGACGACTGCTGGCGGTCCACGTCGCCCAGCATCACGGCGTGCCCGCGCGAAGCGTAGTAGCCCGCAATGTTGGTCGACAACGTGGATTTGCCGACGCCGCCTTTGGGGTTGGCTACAACTACGATTGGCATGCGCTGTCCTCTCTGGTTGAGATTTCTCAGTAATGCTATGTTAGCGCCATGGAACATCTGCCCACCTGGTTAGTCAACAGCTTCATTTACCTCAGCGCCGCGGTCATCGCCGTGCCCCTGAGCCGTGCTTTGGGTCTGGGCTCCATCATTGGATATCTGGCTGCCGGCATTGCCATAGGCCCCTGGGGGCTGGCCTTTGTCACCAATGTGCAGGACATTCTGCATTTTGCCGAATTCGGCGTGGTGCTGATGCTGTTCATGGTCGGACTGGAGCTGGAGCCCAAACGCCTGTGGAGCCTGCGCCGCCCCATTTTTGGCTGGGGCAGCGCCCAGGTGGCGGGCTGCGCCGCCGCCCTGTTTGCAGTGGCGCTGGCGTGTGGGCTGGCGTGGCCGATCGCCCTGGTGGGGGCACTCGGGCTGGCACTCTCCAGCACGGCCATTGCGCTGCAGGTCATGGGCGAGCGCAACCTGCTGTCCACCGGCAGCGGCCAAGCCGGTTTTTCCATTCTGTTGTTTCAGGACGTGGCCGCCATCCCGATTTTGGCCCTGTTGCCGTTGTTGGGCGGATCGCTTGAGGAGAATCAGCCGGTAGCCCTCGTGGAACGGGCGCAGGAAGCTATAAAAATAATAGCAGTCATTACTGGCATCGTGGTCGGCGGGCGCCTGGCCTTGCGCCCCTTGTTGCGCTGGATTGCCCGCAGCAAGACGCCCGAGATCTTCACCGCCGCCTCGCTGCTGCTGGTCGTGGGCATTGCGGCGTTGATGCAAATCGTCGGCCTGTCCATGGCACTGGGCGCCTTTCTGGCCGGTGTGCTGCTGGCGACCAGCGAATATCGGCGCGAACTGGAAACCAATATCGAGCCTTTCAAAGGCCTGCTGCTGGGCCTGTTTTTCATTGCGGTGGGCATGGGGGTGGACCTGGGCGTGCTGCGCGCGGCGCCGTTGCAAATGGCGGTCATCGTGCTGGGCTTTCTGGCCGTCAAAGGCCTGGTTATCTTCACGATTGCGCGCTGGATGGAATTGCCGTTCCAGGAACGCCCCGTGTTCACCTTGCTGCTGGCACAAGGCGGCGAATTTGCATTTGTGGTGTTCCAGGCGGCGGCCGGTGCCAATGTGCTGCCGGCGCAAACCGCATCTTTGCTGGTGGGCGCGGTGGCCGTATCCATGCTGGTCAGCCCCTTGCTGCTGGTCGCCATCGACAAATGGCTGCTGCCGCGCTACGCCCATTGCGGCGTTCCGGTTCTTGACGAGATTTCGGAACTGCAAGATGCCCCCATCCTGATTGCCGGCTTTGGCCGCTACGGACAAATCGTGTCACGCGTGTTGTTGGCGCAAGGCCAGCCCTGCACTGTGCTGGACCATGACGCCGAGATGATCGAGGCCGCGCGCAAGTTCGGCTACCGTGTGTTTTACGGCGACGCCACGCGCCTGGACTTGCTGCGCACGGCGGGTGCGGCACACGCCAAGGTCCTGGTGGTGGCTGTGGATGACGTGGCGCAGTCGCTGGAGATCGTGGACCTGGCGCGTGAGCACTTTCCGCAGCTTCAAATCGTGGCCCGTGCCCGAGATGTGACGCACTGGAACCAGCTGCGCGACCGCGCGGTGATGCTGGTGCAACGCGAATTGTTCGAGTCCAGCCTGCTCAGCGCCCGCAGCGTGCTGGAGCTGTTGGGCCAGGCGCCAGACGCCGCCCAATCGACCATCCTGCGTTTTCGCCAGCACAACCTGGAACTGTTCGAGCAGTTGCACCCACACTACAAGGACAGCGCCAAGATGATCTCGGTCGTCAAGCAGGGGCGCCAACAACTCGAAGAACAGATGGCCCGCGAACGCGGCGAACCCATCCGAAAAAGCTGAGTCCCCTTACTGGGGTGGTGGTGGCGGGGGAGGCGTCTGGGGCGGGGGTGGTGGCGGGTAGTACGGCGCTGGTGCGCTTTGCGGTGCCACAGTTGCGGGCTGCGGTACGTAGATCACCGTGCCCTGCCGGTAGTAGTGGCGCGACGGCTGGTTGTTTTTGGACACCATGCATTGCTCGTAGGCGATGTCGTAGCGCTGCTGGGCACTGCGCCCGTCTGCTCCATTGCTGCTCGCGCCGATGGCCGTCCCCATGACCAACCCGGTTGCCGCACCGGCGCCGGTATTGTTGTAGCGACGACCACTGGTGGCGGAGCCCACTGCGGCACCCAGCAACGTCCCCACGATGGCAGAGCCGACTATGGCCTCGCCGCGCGTATCCGGCCCCAACGACTGCTGCGCATAGCTTCTGCAGAACTGGTCTTCTGCGGCGAAAAGATCCAGGGGCTTACCCGGAGTCGGCATCACTGCCACACGGGGGCCCTGGGGTGCCGATACGCAGCCGACCAAGCCGATCAGGCAGGCCGACGCAAGGGCGCCGCGCCAATGGGTGAAAGGTGTATTCATTGTGGAGCTCCTGGGGGGGTTGCGGGCACCGTTTTCCAGCCGCTGGGGCACGACGCAACATAGGGGTAATAGCCTCGGGCGGCGTCGCAGTAGTACCAGAACTGCGCACTGGGCTGACCGGCAACCGGCGGCACAGCGGGCTCAACGGGCACCACTGCCGGGGCCGGCATCTGGATGATCACCGGCGGGGCCTGCTCCACCACGATTGGGGGACGGTAGGGGTCCGGATAGGGATAGACAGGTTGCGAATGGAAATACCAGACGCCACCCACTACCCACCACCACCCCATTTGCCCCCGGTGCCAACCATGCCGCCACGTACCCGAACGCCAGTGGTACAGATCATTCCGCTCAAAGTGGCGGATATCGCCATGCCATCCGCGGTCGTGATCCCGGTGTTGCGCCTGGGACGCAAAAGGTGTCATGCCGAGCAACGTAGCAACCGCCAAGGTCCAACCAACAATCGGTTTCATGGAATCGCCTTCTTCAATGTCTCTCAAACGAACTGTGCACAAGTCCACACAAGGTTGTCAACGCCCCAACGGGCCTATTCGCTGACGTGGTTACCGATCTTTACTTGGAGTTCACCATCGCATAACAGTTCCAGCCAAACTGCCGCTGGGCGCGCGGTCTGCAATCAAGCCAATCCGTCCCACAACAGCTTGGCGCCAGTCAAAAACATACCGACGTACAGAAACCGGTAAAACAGAACCTGTCCGATACGCCTCGCCAGGCGTACCCCAATCCACACGCCCAGCGGCGCCAAGGGCAACAAGACCAGTGACGTGGCCATGTTGCGCCAGTCGAGCAGCCCCAGCAACCCGTAGGGAATCCACTTGGACAGATTCACCACGAAGAAGAAAAATGCCATGGTGGCGGTGAACTTCACCGGTGAGAGGCGCAGCGGAATCACGTAGGCGGTGATCGGCGGTCCCCCGGCGTGGGCGATGAAACTGGTAAAGCCCGACGTCGTCGTCAGCAAGGCGCCCAACCAGCGCGGCGGCGGTGCACTGTCGGGGCGCGGCGGGAATAACAGCCGCTGGGCCAGAAACAGCAGCGTGAAGGCACCCACGATGGCGGCTACCGTGTGGGGGTTCAAGACCTTGAACAGCAGCGCACCCATCACAATCCCCAGCACCCCGAATGGCAGCAAAAACTTCAGCAGCGCCGCGTCAAAATCCTTGCGAAACGCGGCCATGCCCAGCAGGTCCATGACCAGCAACACCGGCATCAGAATCGCCGCGGCCTGCGGCACGGAGATGGCCAGCGCCATCATCGGCACCGCCAGGGAACCAAATCCGGCACCGAAGCCGCTTTTGCTGACCCCCAGCAACAGCACTGCGGGCACGGCGACAGCATAGAAGAAGGGGTCGGTAATGATGGGCAGGGTCACAGGCCTGCCATGTTAACCTTGCGGCATGTTCAGTCCCTCGCAAGCCGATGTTCGCCGTTTTTTTTGCTCAGTCTATGCCAAAGCCCGCGCAGGTACTGCGCTGGAAGCTATTGAAACCATAGCAAGCCAGTGGATGGACGAGCACCCGGAATACGCCGAGGATTTCAGTGACGTAGACGCCGCGCTGGCCAGCATGACCGAAGTCCAGGAGGGGCGCACCAACCCGTTTTTGCACCTGTCCATGCATTTATCCATCAGCGAGCAGTGCAGCATCGACCAGCCGCGTGGCATCCGCCAGGCCATTGAACTGCTGACGCACCGCCGCAACTCGCTGCACCTGGCCCACCACGAGGCCATGGACTGCCTGGGCAAGATGCTGTGGGAAAGCCAGCAGGCCGGGCGCCCACCGCAAGGAGACGCCTACATCGCCTGCGTGCAGCGCCAGGCCACGCGCGACTGACCCACCGTCTGGACGTAAAAAAGCCGCTGGTTCAGCGGCTTTTTGTGGTGCACGGAAGCGTTTTGTTACTTGAACTTCTTCTGCGGCACGGTCTTCAGCTCGCCGGGCAGGCTGCCAATGTACTGGGCCAGCTCTTTGAGCTCTGCATTCGAGAACTGCTTGACCATACCGCCCATGATGGCGTTGCCGCGACCGATCAGGGGGTTGCTTTCTGTTTTGTACGCCTTCAGGGCCACAAACAGGTAGTCGCTGTGCTGACCGGCAATCTTGGGGTAGGTTGGATCAATGGGTTTGTTGAAGCTGTCACCATGGCAGGATGCGCAACCGCCCTTGGCCACCAGTGCCATGGCCTTGGCCGAGCCATCGGCCGCTTTGCCTGGAGCGGCAGCACCTGCCACCACGCCGCTGGCTTCATAGTAGGCCGCCACATCGGCAATGTCCTGGTCACTCAGGGAATCCGCAATACCACGCATGGTGGGATGCTTGCGTTCGCCCTTTTTGTAGGCATTCAGGGCCGAAGCGATGTACTTGGCGCCCTGACCCGAAATCATCGGCACCTTGTGGACTTCAGGGAAACTGGCCTGGTAGCCAATAATGCCGTGGCAACCAATACACAGCGAGACTTTGCCCTCGCCCTTTTGTGCGTCACCCTTGGCTTCTTGAGCCCAGGCGGTGAAAGTGGTCACTTGAGCGACAAGAGCAACGAGAATGGGTAGCAACAGTTTGTTCATTTTGCAAGGACAATTAGACAATGTTTGATGTAAATCTAAATTTGATTATATAGACCAGCATTTCTCACCCTCCGCAGCCGCCACACTGCGTGTTTGCTCTTCACCATCGCCCAATGCGTCCCACACCATGAAATTCCACGGAACCAAGAATTACGTCGCCACCCAGGATCTGATGCTGTCGGTCAATGCCGCAATCACGCTGCAACGCCCCCTGTTGGTCAAAGGCGAGCCGGGCACCGGCAAAACCATGCTCGCAGAGGAAGTGGCCCAGGCGCTGGACATGCCGCTGCTGCAATGGCACATCAAATCCACCACCAAGGCACAGCAAGGTTTGTACGAGTACGACGCGGTGAGCCGTCTGCGCGACTCGCAGCTGTCAGACATCGACGGCGGCGAACGCGTCAAGGACATCCACAATTACATCGTCAAAGGTGTGCTGTGGCAGGCCTTTACCGCCGACAAGCAGGTGGCGCTGCTGATTGACGAAATCGACAAGGCCGACATCGAATTCCCCAATGACTTGTTGCGCGAAATCGACCGCATGGAGTTCTATTGCTACGAGACGCGCCAGCTGATCAAGGCCAAGCACCGTCCGCTGGTGTTCATCACATCCAACAACGAAAAAGAACTGCCAGACGCCTTTTTGCGCCGCTGCTTCTTCCACTACATCAAGTTCCCCGATGCCGCCACCATGCAAAGCATTGTGGATGTGCACTTCCCCGGTTTGAAGAAAGAGCTGATCAGCGCCGCGATGAAGACCTTCTTTGACGTGCGCAACCTGCCCGGCCTGAAGAAAAAGCCCTCCACCAGCGAACTGCTGGACTGGCTCAAGCTGCTGCTGGCCGAAGACATCCCGGCGGAAGCCCTGCACACCAAGGATGACAAGATGGCCGTACCACCGCTGGTCGGCGCCCTGCTGAAGAACGAGCAGGACGTCACGCTGTTTGAAAAGCTGATGTTCATGCAACGCCACAACCGTTGAACCCCGCGCCATGAAAAACAATCTGTGGCTGGAAGGCGTGTCCGACGCAATTGGTTTTGTAGGCGGCGCACTGCTGGGTTTTTGGGTCGGTCGCCTGCTGGGTCTCGACATTTTTGCCCCCGGCTATGGCAATGCCAGCATTGGCGCCATTGTGCTGGTGGGCTTGGGTGGTGGTCTGGGTTTGCAGGTGGCGCGCCGCTGGCGCGCACGGCAAGCCGCGCAGGCCAAAGACGCCAAGGAGTGAGCATGGCCTTTGTGGAACCCGTCACCCTGTCAGCCCGTGGCGTCGATCTGGTGCCCTTGGGCCTGGATCACGAAGAAGGCCTACGTGCCGCCGCGGCCGACGGTGCGCTGTGGAACATCCGCGTCACCTCGGTTCCCGAGCCGGAACAGACCCGCAGCTACATCGAAAACGCGTTGGCTATGCGCGAAGCGGGTAACCGCTTCGCATTTGCCGCCATCGACAGTGCCAGCAAAAAGGTATTGGGCTGCACCAGCTACCACGACATCGTTCCAGCCCTCAGGCGCCTGGAGATTGGCTGGACCTGGTATGGCAAAAGCAGCCAGCGCAGCCACGTCAACACCACCTGCAAACTGCTGTTGCTGACCCATGCTTTTGAAACCCTGGGCTGCCATGTGGTGGGCTGGCGCACCGACAATTTCAACTTCGCCTCCCAGGCTGCCATCGAGCGCCTGGGTGCCAAAAAAGACGGCGTGCTGCGCGGCCATGCCTTGCGCCGCGACGGCACCATACGCGACACCGTGATGTACAGCATGCGCAGTGGCGAGTGGCCCGAGGCCCGGGCCCAACTGCTGTATTTGCTGGACAAGCCACGCTGATTGCCGGAGGGACCACCCCATGTTGCTCGATTTTTTCTACACCCTGCGCTCCGCCAAGTTGCCGGTCTCCGTCAAGGAATACCTGACACTGCTCGAAGCCCTGAAGAAAGGCGTGGTCGGCCCCAATGCGCCCTCGCCCGAGGACGACTCTGAGCCCTCCGGCTACAAGATCGACGACTTCTACTACCTGAGCCGCACCGCCCTGGTCAAGGACGAAAAGCACTACGACAAGTTCGACCGCGCCTTTGCCGCCTACTTCAAGGGCGTGGAGATGGTGGCCGACTTCACCAAGGACATCCCCGCCGAATGGCTACGCAAGAACCTGGAGGGCATGCTGAGCCCCGAAGAGTTGGCCAAGCTGCAGAAAATGGGCTGGGACGAGCTGATGGAGACGCTCAGGAAGCGCCTGGAAGAACAAAAGGGACGCCATGAGGGCGGCTCCAAATGGATTGGCACGGGTGGCACCTCGCCGTTTGGCGCCTATGGCAATAACCCGCAGGGCATTCGCATCGGCCAGGACAAGAGCCGCAACAAGAGCGCCGTCAAAGTCTGGGACCAGCGCGCCTACAAGGACTACGACGACACCCAAGAGCTGGGCACCCGCAACATCAAGGTCGCACTACGCCGCCTGCGCAAGTTCGCCCGCGAAGGCCATGAGGACGAGCTGGACCTGGACGAAACCATCAGCAAGACGGCGGCCAATGCCGGCTACCTCGACATCAAGATGCGGCCCGAGCGCCACAACAACGTCAAGGTGCTGTTGCTGATGGACGTGGGCGGCACCATGGACGACCATATCCAGCGCGTGGAAGAGCTGTTCAGCGCCACCAAGACCGAATTCAAGCACCTGGAGTTCTATTACTTCCACAACTGCGTCTACGACTTCATGTGGAAGAACAACCGGCGCCGCTTTGCCGAGAAGTTTGAAACCTGGGACATCATCCGCAAGTACAACAAGGACTACAAGCTGATCTTTGTGGGCGATGCCACCATGTCGCCGTATGAGATCCTGCAACCCGGTGGCAGCGTGGAATACAACAACGAAGAGGCCGGCGCCGAGTGGCTGCAGCGCCTGATCCATGCCTTCCCCAAGTTCGCCTGGATCAACCCGGAGCCGCAAGGCGTGTGGCAATACCGCCAGAGCATCGCCGTGGTGCAGCAGATCGTGCACAACCGCATGTACCCGCTGACGCTCAAGGGGCTGGAAGAGGCGATGCGCCATTTGACTAAATAATGTCTTTGCGGGACAGATCTTCAGCTCTGTCCCCAACTGATTAGAGCTTTGCGGGATGGATCTTCAGCTCTGTCCCCAACTGACTAGAGAACGACCCTTACAATCCCCTGCCCCCTCGCCATAGTTCAATGGATAGAACGAGTGCCTCCTAAGTGCTAGATGTAGGTTCGATTCCTACTGGCGGGACCAATTCACCGTTGTTCGGTCCCTAGATGCCCAGAAAGACGGTCCCCTTGAACCCCGACGATGACCACACCTCCCGCGCAGCGGCGATGGCCGTTCCCAGTGGGCGCGGCGCAAGACTCGTCCGACTGGGGTGGATGGCCACGGGCATCGCGGGTGGCATGCTGGCCGAAGGCGCCCGTCAACTGGCCCAGGGCAATCGTCCCCAAATCAAAGACTTGTTGCTGACGCCCGCCAACGCGCGGCGAATGGCCGACCAGCTCGCCAAGTTGCGGGGAGCCGCCATGAAGGTCGGGCAGCTGTTGTCCATGGAGTCAGGGGATCTGCTGCCGCCCGTCCTGTCGGACATCCTGGCCCGCCTGCGATCGGACGCCCGCGCCATGCCCAAAGCCCAGATCAAGGCCGTGCTGGAGGCCAGTTGGGGCAAGGGCTGGGAAGCACAATTCAGTCACTTTTCATTCACACCGCTGGCGGCGGCGTCCATAGGGCAGGTCCACCGTGCGCAGACCCGCGACGGTCGGGACCTGGCCATCAAGATCCAGTACCCGGGGGTGCGTGAGAGCATAGACAGTGATGTCGACAACGTCGCCGGTTTGCTGCGCCTATCCGGGCTCCTGCCCAAGAACATGGATATCAAGCCACTGCTGCGTGACGCCAAACGGCAATTGCACGATGAGTCCGATTACCTGAAGGAAGGCGGTTTCCTGCAGCGCTATCGCGACCTTTTGGTCGATGCGCCCGCGTTTGCACTGCCCCGGCTTCACGCCGATCTGACCACCCACAGCGTTTTGGCCATGGACTACATGGCCGGCGTACCGATTGAGTCGTTGATGGACGCGCCGCAGGCCGTTCGCAACCGCGTGATGGATCTGTTGTTTGACTTGCTGCTGCGCGAGGTCTTTGAGTTCCGTCTGGTTCAGACCGACCCGAATTTCGCCAACTACCGCTATGACCCCGGTACGGGCCAACTCATTCTGCTGGACTTCGGAGCCACCCGCGTCTACAAAGCCGCCATGGCCAACCACTTCAAGCAACTGGTCAAGGGGGCCATGCTGCACGACCGCGCTGCGATGCGCGCTGCCTGTCTGGCGATCGGCTACTTTGAAGCATCGACGCAGGATCGCCATGTCCAGACCGTGCTGGATATCGGTGCGCAGGCCCTGGAGCCCTTTAGCCGAAAAGACGGCTACGACTTTGGTACATCCGACTTGCCCGAGCGCATCCGCTCCGGTGTTATCGCGCTGGGAATGGACCGGGAGTTCTGGACAGTCCCCCCAACCGAAGCCATGTTGCTGGAGCGAAAGTTCGGCGGGCTGTATCTGCTGGCGATCCGGCTCAAGGCACAGGTCAATCCGTATGCGCTGGCAGAGGCGGCACTGTTCCCACGCAAGCCGCGTTTGCGGGGTTCGAACCAAGTTTGATCTGGCGCAAAGAAAAAACGCGCAAAAGCGGCATAGTTCAGTCAGGCGATTGCCTCACGCGAAGCGTGCCCTGTACTCAGGGGTTAACCCGGCCCAAGGCCGGGTTTCTCGTTTTTACGCTACCAAGATGGTAGCAAACTATCCATATGCCACGAGGGCCAGCGGCACATTTTGCCGCAGGTTTTCAGAAAATACCCAAAACGGGTATATACAACACCTTAGCGGGCGCCAAACAGCCTGGCAAAGAACCCGCGTGATGCTATGGTCGTTTGCACCACGGGCGCGTGGGCGGGCGGGTGGGCTGTGGCGTGGCTGGTATGCCACTTTCCAAAACGCAGGTCGTGGGTCATGATGTGGCCGATCAGCCATTTGTTCAGGAAGCGGCGCAACTCCTGGATTCGATCTTCCGTCCACGCCTCGCCATTGCCCAAAAAGTCCGCTACCTGAGCCGCAAACTCCTCATGCAGGCGCAGGTGCTGCTCGAAGGCCGGATAGCCGCTCTTTTCCATCAGGTCCTGTTCGTTGGAGAAGTGCGTGACCACGTAGTCCAGCAGCTCTTCAACGGTCTGGTCCACGGAATTCAGGTTCAGTGCCCGCACCAAGGTGAACAGGTGGCGGTGCTCTTGGTCCACCTGTGCTACACCGATCTTGAATCCGTCACGCCACTCAATGACATAGGGGGCTTTTTTGACTTCAGTCGCTTCCATCACGGGTACTTCCTTGTTGAAATAGGAAAACTGTACGCTGCAATGCAGCATAGGGTAAGTACCAATTCGTGATTTATGCAGCGCCATTGCGCTACATCAAGATATTTCCGGGTCTCGCGTTAGCGACCGGCCACACGCAGGGTCCGGCTGAGCAGCATCACCGGCAGCAGCCCGACCAGCACCAGGGCCAGGCACGGGAGGGCGGCCTCCCCCAGCCGCTCGTCGCGCGCCAGCTGGTAGGCCACCACCGCCAGGGTGTCGCTATTGAAGGGGCGCAGCACCAGCGTGGCGGGCAGCTCCTTCATGACATCCACAAACACCAGCAGGGACGCGGCCGCCACGGAGCGGCGCAACAGCGGCCAGTGCACGCGCGTCAGCGTCTGCGCGCCCGACGCGCCCAGCATGCGGGCCGAATCGTCCAGGCTGACCGGCAAGCGTGCATAGCCGCTTTGCAGCGCCTGCAGCGCCACTGCGCAAAAGCGCACCAGGTAGGCCCAGACAATGCCCACAACAGTCGCTGTGACCCAATAACCCACTTGCCAGTCCGGCGCCAAGGCTTGCAGCCAGCCCACTGGCAACAACAGGCCCACCACCACGACGGCGCCCGGTATCGCATACCCCAGGCTGGCCAACTGCGCCGCCGCGCGCACAGCCCAATGGCCGCTGCGCCGCACATTGAACGCCAGCATCAGGGCCACGCCCACGGCCAGCGCCGCGGTGATGGCGCCCAGGCGCACGCTGTTAAAAGCCCATTCGCCAAAACGTGACCACGGCAACGCCGCCCAGTCCGCTGTCAGGGGCCGCAGCATGAACAGCACCGGCAACACAAAGCCCATCAGGACAGGCGTGGTGCACACCAGCCAAACCCACACACGCTGGCGCCCCAGCAGCGGCACCGTATGGGCGTCACCGCTGCCGGATCGGGCACCCTTGGTCACCGCAAACCGCATGCGGTGCTGGGCCCGGTGCTCCAGTTTCAGCAGCAGCGCCACCAGCACCAGCAGCATGGTGGCCAGCTGGGCCGCGGCGATGCGGTTGTCCATGGACAGCCAGGCCTTGTAGATGCCGGCGGTAAAGGTCTGAATGCCAAAGTAGCTCGACACGCCGTAGTCAGCCAGCGTCTCCATCAGCGCCAACGCGATGCCGGCAGCCACGGCCGGGCGCGCCAAAGGCAGGGCCACCTCGCGCATGCGCCTGCGCAGGGGGGCGCCCATCAGGCGGGCCGCCTCCATCAGGTGCACTGTGCGCTCGCCTAAAGCGGTGCGCGCCAGCAGGTAGACATAGGGGTAGAGCGCGAACGTGAAGACCCAAGCCGCCCCCACCACGTTGCGCACCTCCGGAAACACCCGACCCTGCACGCCCAGCGCACTGCGCAACAGGGTTTGCAGCGGACCGCTGAACTGCAGGAAATCGGTGTACGCGTAGGCCACCACATAGGCCGGCATCGCCAGGGGCAACAACAGGGCCCACTCAAACACCCGCCGCCCGGGAAACTCAAACAGCGTCACCGCAACAGCCGTCGACAGCCCCACCAGCGCCACGCCCACCGTCACCATGCCACACAGCAGCAGCGTGGTCCCCACATAGTCCGGCAACACCGTGGCGGCCATTTCGCGAAGGATGGCCATGGCCTGACCCGACGCATCCCCCATCGGCAGCCATGCCGCCAGCACCGCCAACACCGGCAGCATCAAGGCGGTGATCAACAGCAGCAAAGCCCAGCGGGACAGGTTGGATGGGGAAAAGGAGTGGTGCATGGCGGCCAGCGGCCCAGGCTAAATGAGAATTGTAATCATCTAAAATCTACCGCATGTTCCTGAATGTCTCGCAATTGCGCGTCCAATACCCCGGCAGAAGCCGGGCTGCCGTGCACGACGTCAGCTTTGGCCTGCGCGCCGGCGACATTGGCGTGCTGATTGGTCCCTCGGGTTGCGGCAAGACCACCTTGCTGCGTGCGGTGGCAGGCCTGGAGCGCGCCAGCGGAGGGCTCATCGCGCTGGGCGGACATACGGTCAGCGGCGTGGGCACCCACATGCCCGCCGAAAAACGCCGCATCGGCATGGTCTTCCAGGACTACGCGCTGTTTCCCCACTTGGACGTGCAGCGCAATGTTGCCTTCGGCATCCACGACTGGCCCACGGAGCAGCGCGCGGCCCGCGTCAGCGAGGTATTGGAGTGGGTGGGGCTAGGCGACAGCCAGCACCGTTATCCGCACGAACTGTCGGGCGGCCAGCAACAACGTGTGGCCCTTGCGCGGGCCTTGGCCCCACGGCCACAGCTATTGTTGCTCGACGAGCCCTTTTCCAACCTGGACGTGGACCTGCGCGAACGCCTGGCCCACGAAGTGCGAGGCATCCTGAAAGCTGCCGGCGCAACGGCATTGTTTGTGACCCACGACCAGCTCGAGGCCTTTGCCATAGGCGACATGATTGGCGTCATGCACGAGGGCGCGCTGCACCAGTGGGATGACGCCTACTCGCTGTACCACCGCCCGGCCACGCGTTTTGTGGCCGGCTTCATCGGCCACGGGGTGTTTGCACCGGCCGCGCTGGTTGAAGTGGACGGCCAGACCGTGGTGAAAACGGCGCTGGGTGAGCTGAGCAATATCGCCGAATGCCCCCTGCCCTCGGCCTACGCTTCCGGCCTGTGCGACGTGCTGCTGCGCGCCGACGATATCGTGCACGACGACGATGCACCGGTCAAAGCCGAGATTCTGCGCAAGGCGTTTCGGGGCTCTGAATTCTTGTACACACTGCGTCTGGCCGGTGGCCAGACCGTGCAGGCCCACGTGCCCAGCCACCACGACCACCGCCTGGGCGAGTGGATCGGCATACGGGCCCAGGTGGACCACGTGGTGACCTTCAAGCGCGAGCGCTAGCGCGGCGCAGACGGTAACGAGGGCACCTGCGGACGCTTGCGCACCAATGCTGTCACCTAAAGCAATGTGCCACAGGAAGTCCTCCCTAAAATTAAGGCACAGCACGGGCCTGCAAGCCCCGCATGGCTGATGGGTCTGATAACCTTATCGCTGCTGAAGTGATCAAACCAGGAGAACCGCATGACAATCATCGTTGCCTACGCACCCCGCCCCGAAGGACAGGCCGCACTGTTCAAAGGTATCGAGATAGCCAGGCGCCGCAACGAGCACCTGCTGGTGGTCAACGCCACGCCGGGCAGCGGCGATGACGCTGCCATGGCCAGTGCCCAGGACGTTGAACGGATCGAACGTTTGCTGGATGAGCCGGGCCTGAGCGCCGAATTCAAACAGTTCGGTCGCGGCAAGAGCGCGGTGGAAGAAATCGAGGCGCTGGTGGCAAGCTTGCCGGTCTCCCTGCTGGTGATTGGTCTGCGCAACCGCTCACCGCTTGGAAAACTCATCATGGGCAGCGTTGCACAGGAGCTGCTATTGACGATCCCCTGCCCCATTTTGGCGGTCAAGGCAGATCGCTAGTCGGTTGGCTCACGTCGGCATTTGGCTCGCCGCTGCCCTGCTGACCACGGGTTGCGCGGACACGACCTACCTGCTGGACTCGGCCACCGGCCATCTGAAGATACTGCAGGCGGCGCGGCCGATAGACGATTGGCTGGCCGACGAAAGCACCCCACTAGCACTGAAGCAACGCCTGCTGCTGGCGCAGGACATCCGACGTTTTGCCGTCAGCAATCTGCATTTGCCCGACAACACCAGCTACCACCGCTATACCCAGCTGCCGCGGCGTGCGGTGGTGTGGAATGTGGCGGCGGCCCCGGTCTATTCGCTGACGCTGAAGACCTGGTGCTTTCCGGTGGCGGGTTGTGTGGGCTACCGCGGCTACTTTGACGAGCAGGATGCAAAACGGGAGGCCGAGTCGTTGCGTGCACAAGGACTGGAAGCCAGCGTCTACGGCGTGCCCGCCTATTCCACTCTGGGCTGGATGAACTGGCTGGGCGGCGACCCCTTGCTCAGCACCTTTATCCAGTATCCGCAAGGGGAACTGGCCCGCATGATTTTCCATGAGCTGGCGCACCAGGTGGTGTACGTCAAGGACGACACCGCGTTCAACGAATCGTTTGCAACGGCTGTCGAGCGCCTGGGCAGCACAGCCTGGCTGGCCAGCCAGGCCAACCCCACCGTGCAAGCGGAATACGCCGACTTCGACGCCCGGCGGCGGGCCTTTCGCACACTCACGGCCAAAACCCGCCAGCAACTGCAGGCGATTTATGCGCTGGGCGACGACGCCCTGCCCGACGCAGGTGCGCGAGAGACCAGGAAGCGTGCCGCTTACGCCGAGTTTCGCCAGGCTTACGCGCAACTCAAGCAGGGCTGGGGTGGCTTGGGGCCGTATGACGCCTGGGTCGCCAATGCCAACAACGCGGCTTTTGGCGCATTGGCCGCCTACGACGATTGGGTGGCGGCCTTTGAGGCATTGTTCAACCGCCAGCCGGGCGACTGGAGGGCCTTCCACGCGGCGGTGCGACAACTCGCGGAGTTGCCGCGGGCCGAGCGAACACGGCATTTGCAGCAGCTGCTGGCAGAAAAGCCTTCGCTGCCTTAGAACCCGTCGTTCTGCCCGAGAGTGCCGCGTCAGCCGCCTTGCGCTGCGTCTAGTTGGCAGAGATTTCCTTTGGGAACGGCCAGTTGACAATGCCGCCCCAGACAAAGACATGCTTGTACCCGTCGGCAAGCATCTTCTGGCCGGCGGTGGGTGACCGCCTGCCGCCGAAGCAGTAGAGCACAAGGTATTTGTCTTTTGCAGGTGGATCCTTGATGTCTGCGGTCAAACCACCAGGGATGTTGATGGCTGTGGGAATGTGCCCCGCGGCATACTCATCCGGTGGCCGCACGTCGACGATGACAATGCGCGGGTCCTTGCTCGCTATGACGTCCCGCAAACCCTCGGGCGTAGTGATTTTCTTGCCCAACCCTTCGGGCAAAGTGTCGATTTGAGCCCATGCCAGCCGACCGAGCGGTAGTAGCAATAGCAATGCAATGAATGACGATCGTTTCACGGTTTGCACCTCAACAGCCGCCACTCCCAGATTGAAAGGCCCACAGCGCAGTTCTGAACGTGGCGACGCTCTGGTTGCGACCCGGCTACTTTGCGGGGAATGTGAAGGACAGCAACTCGGCGTCCAGTACGCCTGCACCCTGAGGATGTGTTGCCGGTCGATCAATATGACGCTTGACGGTCGCCAGAGCATCCTGCGGGCTGATCCAGCGGGTTTCGACATCACCGGAGCTGTCCGTCCACACTAGCTTGTAGGCCTTGAATGTGCCTGCGGGTACAGTGACATCACCCCAAGACTCCACTTTTCCGTTGATGCTCATCGGCATCGTCTTGCCGCTGGCATGCAAGGTCATGGTGTGGGTCGACGTCCAGGTCTTGCCCACCTCCAGGGGCCAGGGATAGGTGATGGGTGGATTGAAAGACATGATGGGCTGCCCCGCAGGGTTCAACTGCGCAAGGATGCCAAAACGCGATGGCTCATGCAGCGTGGCACCTGCCACTGGAGACCCGAAAGAGTAAACCTGCTGACCTTGCCAAGTGCTCTGGGTCATGTTCCAGACCACCTTGCCATCATAGGCACCCAGTCCACCTGAACTCTTGCGGTGGTAGGTTATGGTCGACCCCACAGGGGCCAAAACCATTTTCTCGGCAACGGGCGGCGATACGGCACAACCGACGCTCAGCAACGCTGACACTGCCAAGGCGACAACAGGAAAGGCACGAAGAGAAAGGCTTGTTGTCATGAGAACCTCCTTATTGATATTTCAATGCTAGGGTTCCCACCGCAAACTTCAATGACTCTGATCAAAGAAGGAATGCGTGCGCCGCAAGTTTGCAATGACCTCACGCAGGTCCGCAGCCCAGGCGCGCCGGTCACGGCCTTGCGCCCGCTCGGGTGTCCCAAACTGCACCACGGCCTGCACGTCGTGTGCGCACAGTGTGCGCCACAGCGATTGCCACAGCGTGTCATCGCCCACATAACACGGGGCAAAACTGATCGCACCGGTCTGGCCGTCCATGAACTGCAGCGCCACCGGTTGCACTGGCGCATCAGCCGAGATGGCGGCCTGCAGCAGGTTGGCGTGAAACGGCAGCAGGCTGGTACCGTCGCCCGTCGTGCCCTCCGGAAAAATGGCCAGCACATCGCCGTCACGCAGGCACTGCGCCATCTGGTGCACCACGCGCATGGCGTCGCGGCGGGATTCGCGGGTGATGTACAGCGTGTCGGCGGCGTTCGCCAGCGTGGACACCAGCGGCCAGCGCGCAATCTCGTCCTTGGAGACAAAGCGGCAATGGCGGGTCGCATGCACCACGACAATGTCAATCCAGGAAATATGGTTGGCGGCTAACAGCATCGGACCGGCCACCGGCGGAGTACCCTTCACTACCAATTTGATAGCAATACAGGCAAGCATTTCGAGGGCCCAGACCTGAACGCGTGCATGCCTTTGGGCCGGGGCCAGGCGCGGAAAGACGACCTGGATGGTCCATATCCCACCCAGGATGTGCAGCACCACCCGCAGCAGGCGCCAGCAGGCCAACGCCCGGTTCACCGCCACGCCCCAGCCACGGTGTGGGCCACGGGACCTGCTGACTCAGGCACGGTACGCCAGGTGCCCGCCCACCAGCGTGGCGCGCACGCGCCCGGGTAGCTCATAGCCTTCAAACGGCGTGTTGTGCCCCTGGCTGCGCAGAGCCGAGGCCTCGACGGTCCAGGCCGCGTTCGGGTCGAAGACGCAGATATCCGCCACCCCGCCCACTACCAGACGCCCGGCGCTGGCCGCCATGGCCCCCAGCGCGGAACTGACCACCGCCGCCGGCCGGTGGGTCACCACGCCCAGGGCCTGGTGCAGAGGAATGCCGTCATCTTGCGCCCACTTGTAGGCCAGGCTGAGCAGCAACTCCAGCCCGGTGGCGCCCGGCTCACTCTCGGCGAACGGCAGCGCCTTGGCGTCTTCGTCCACCGGTGTGTGGTCCGACACCAGCGCGTCAATCGTGCCCTCAAGCAGACCGGCACGCAGGGCGTCGCGGTCGCGCTGTTGGCGCAGTGGGGGATTGAGGCGCATGCGGCTGTCGAAGTAGCCCATGTCCACATCGGTCAGGTGCAGGGAGTTGATGCTGACGTCGCAGGTAATGGGCAGGCCCTCGGCCTTGGCTTGGCGCACCAGGGCCACGCCGGCCGCGCTGCTGAGGCGGCACAGGTGCACACACGCCTGAGTGGAACGCACCAGCTCGAAGATGGTGTGCAGGGCAATGGTCTCGGCCGCCACCGGAATGCCGGACAAGCCCATGCGCGTGGCCAGCGGGCCGCTGGCCGCCACGCCCTTGCCCAGGTACAGCTCCTGCGGGCGCAACCACACGGTGTAGCCAAAGGTGCTGGCGTATTGCAGCGCGCGCAGCATGGCTTGCGTGTTGGCCAGAGGCACTTCGGCCTGGCTGAAGCCGATGCAACCGGCTTGTGTGAGGTGCAACATCTCGGTCAGCACCTCGCCCTCCAGGTTGCGGGTCAACGCACCCAGCGGAAACAAACGGGCCTGCTTCAGCAGCTCGGCGCGGTGGCGCAGCATTTCGACCAGACCGGCCTCGTCCAGTACCGGCTCGGTGTCGGGCGGGCAGACCACGCTGGTGACGCCGCCGGCCACGGCCGCCGCCATTTCCGAGGCCAGCATGCCGGCGTGCTCCTGGCCGGGTTCGCGCAGGCGCACCGCCAGATCGACCAGACCGGGCATGACGATGCAGCCGGTGGCGTCGATGGTGGTGTCGGGCGCGAAGTCAGTCGCTATGTTTTTGATAGCTACAATCTCAGATCCGACGAGGGCTACGTCGGCATTTTCCTTATAGCCACTGGCGGGATCGATGACCTGGCCGCCTTTGATCAGTGTTCTCTTGGACATCATTTGCTGCCTCGGGAATCGGCTTCGTTACCGGCCACTATGCTCATCACCGCCATGCGCACGGCGATGCCGAATGTGACTTGCGGCAGGATCACGCTTTGCTTGCCATCGACCACGGCGGAGTCAATCTCGACCCCGCGGTTGATAGGGCCGGGGTGCATGACGATGGCATCCGGCTTGGCCAGCAGCAGCTTCTCGGGCGTGAGGCCGTAGCTCTTGAAGAATTCATGCATGGAGGGCAGCAGTGCACCACTCATGCGCTCGTTTTGCAGGCGCAGCATGATGATGACGTCGCAATCCTTGATGCCCTCTTCCAGCGTGTGACAGACCCGCACACCCATCTGCGCCAGGTCCGACGGCACCAGGGTCTTGGGGCCGACCACACGCACCTCTGCACACCCCAGCGTGGTGAGTGCGTGGATGTCGGAACGCGCCACGCGCGAGTGCAGCACGTCGCCGACGATGGCCACCGTGAGGTTGGAGAAATCTTTCTTGAAGTGCCGGATCGTGAACATGTCCAGCAGGCCCTGTGTGGGGTGGGCATGGCGGCCGTCGCCGGCGTTGATGACGTGCACATGGGGCGCCACGTGCTGGGCGATCAGGTAGGGCGCGCCGGATTCGCTGTGGCGCACGACGAACATGTCGGCGGCCATCGCGCTCAGGTTGGCAATGGTGTCCAGCAACGACTCACCCTTGGAGGCCGACGAGCGCGCAATGTCCAGGTTGATGACGTCGGCCGAGAGACGCTTGGCCGCGATCTCGAACGTGGTGCGGGTGCGCGTGGAGTTCTCGAAGAACAGGTTGAACACGCTCTTGCCGCGCAGCAGTGGCACCTTCTTCACTTCGCGGTCATTGACCGAGACGAAGTTGGCTGCCGTGTCGAGGATATGGGTAAGTATGCTTTTGGGCAGACCTTCGACCGACAGCAGGTGCACGAGTTCACCGTGCTTATTGAGTTGGGGGTTGCGTTTGTAGAGCATGTCAGACGTCTTTCACATCAAAGCTGAAGACGCCAGCATCGCTGCGGGCGAGAGCCAAGGATTGGTTGGCCGCCAGCGTCACACGGGCTGCGGCAAAGTCGGCCTGCACCGGCAACTCGCGCCCGCCGCGGTCCACCAGCACGGCCAGCTTCACGCTGGCCGGGCGGCCGTAGTCGAACAGTTCGTTGATCACGGCGCGCAGCGTGCGCCCGGTGTAGAGCACGTCGTCCAGGATCAGGATGTCTGCCCCGTTGACATCAAAGGGCAACACGGTCTGGCCGCCGCTGGACAGGCCGCGCTGGGCAAAGTCGTCGCGGTGCATGGCCGATGAAATCTTGCCGGCCTGGCCTGGCAGGTTCATGTCCTTTTGCAGGCGTTCGGCCAGCCAGGCGCCACCCGATGTGATCCCGACCAATCGCGTGTTCGGGCCAGACATCAACTGCACGCCGCGCAGCAGTTCCTTGTATAGCGCTTCCGCATCTAGCAGCAGCGCCCCCAAGCTCGTCGCTACGCGACCTTCGCTGCCCCCCGAGGGGTCGCTCCCGCCTTGGGACGGCCCGGCGGCGCTCGTCAATGTACTCACGGCAAACTCCTTAAGAACTGTTCCAAAATAATGCAGGCCGACGCAGCGTCGGCGTCTTTGGCACCGCTGGCCAGGGCCTCGGTCGTGCTGTAACGCTCATCCACCTCGTACACCGGCAGCTTGAAGCGGCCGTGCAACTGGCGGCCAAATTTCTTGGCCCGTGTCGTGTTCTCGTGGACAGCGCCGTCGGGATGGTAGGGCACACCGATGACCAGCGCGTCGGGCTGCCATTCCTTGAGGTGTTTTTCGATCAGCGCAAACCGGGCGTCGCCTTCGGCCTTCACCGAACCGACCGGCTGGGCGGTTCGCAGCAATCGGTTGCCGACCGCCACGCCGGTTCGTTTCATCCCAAAATCTATCGCCAAAAAAGAATTCAATGCAGCCGGAACCGCTGTTGCCTGTAGGTCGGCTGGCCCCCCGCTCATGCGTGGCCCACCTGCGACGAAATCATCCAGGCCTGCAGGCCCAGCAGGGCCAGGGCCTTGTCGTAACGCTCTTCAACCGGGGTGTCAAAAATGACGCTCTGGTCGGCATCGACGGTCAGCCAGCTGTTTTCGCCCAATTCGGTTTCGAGCTGGCCTTCGCCCCAGGCCGAATAACCCAGCGACACCAGTACCCGGCGGGGACCCGAGCCACTGGACAGGGCTTCGAGCACATCCTTGGAGGTGGTCATTTCCAGTCCGCCGGGGATGGTCATGGTGGACGCATACAAAGCCTGCTCCGGCCGAGCATGGGCCGGGAAGACGGACTCGTGCAACACAAAACCGCGCTCGATCTGCACCGGGCCACCCTGGAACACAGGCGTGTCAGTCAGGTCCTGGCGTTTGAGTGGCAGGTCGACCTTGCCGAACAGGGCCGCCATTTTGAGATCGGCCGGCTTGTTGATGACCAGGCCCAAGGCGCCCCGCGCGGTGTGCTCGCAGACATACACGACGCTCTTGGAAAATATCGCATCTTCCAGTCCGGGCATTGCAATCAGGAAGTGATTCGTGAGGTTGATGGGTGCAGAATCGCCGGACATTCATAGATTTTAACGGCTGCCATGCGAAAAGAATTTGACACGGGCCTGGTATGGTTTCGCCGTGACTTGCGGGTACACGACAACGCTGCACTCCATGCTGCCCTGCAACGCTGCAGCCGGGTGCATTGCGTCTTTGTTTTTGACCGCGCCATCCTGGCCCCCCTGCCGCGCGCAGACCGGCGGGTGGAGTTCATTCGGGAATCGCTGGTGGAACTGGACGCCGATTTGCGCGCACTGGCAGGCAAGCCGCTGGCGGGGCTGATCGTCCAGCACGGCTTTGCCACTGCCGTGATTCCTCAACTGGCGGAGACACTAAACGCACAAGCAGTTTTTGCGGCCCACGACTACGAACCCGAGGCCATGGCCCGGGATGCAGCGGTCCACAGCGCGCTGGCCTCCCAGCGCAGAGCGCTTGTCACCGTCAAAGACCATGTGATTTTTGAGCGCCGTGAGGTGTTGACGCAAACCGGCAAGCCCTATGGGGTCTTCACCCCCTACAAGCGGGCCTGGCTGGCCCGGTTGGGTGATACGCCTCCGGTGCAGCATGCCTGCGGGCCCCACGCGCAGGCACTGGCCGAACGCCCACAGGCCTATGCCGAACCGGTTCCATCGCTGGACACCCTGGGCTTTTCTGCCACCAACCTTCAGGCCCTGGGCATTGGCGCGGGAGCCGGCAAGGCGCGCCTGCTGGTGGACGATTTTTGGGAGCGCATGGACCAGTATGGCCAGACCCGCGATTTCCCTTCCGTCAAGGGCCCGAGCTATCTCAGTGTGCATTTGCGGTTTGGCACGGTGTCCATCCGCCAACTGGTGTCGCTGGCCTTGCAACGCAGCCTCCAGGGCAGCGCTGGCGCATCGGTGTGGCTGGGGGAACTGGTCTGGCGGGATTTTTATTTTCAGGTATTGGCGAATTTCCCCCATGTGGTGGACGGCGCGTTCAAACCCGAGTACGACCAGATCGTATGGGAACACGGTACGCAGGCACAAACCCGGTTTGCGGCCTGGTGCCAGGGCTGCACCGGCTACCCGCTGGTGGATGCGGCCATGGCGCAACTGAACCAGACGGGGTATATGCACAACCGGCTGCGCATGGTGGCCGGCAGTTTTCTGGTCAAGCATCTGGGGATTGACTGGCGCTGGGGCGAGCGCTATTTTGCGGAAAAGCTCAACGACTTTGACCTGTCCGCAAACAATGGCGGCTGGCAATGGGTCAGCTCCAGCGGTTGCGACGCCCAGCCCTATTTCCGCATTTTCAACCCAATCAGCCAAAGCGAGAAATTCGACGCACACGGCAAGTTCATCAAGCGCTATGTGCCTCAACTCGCACGGCTGGATGTGCGTCAGATTCACGCACCGTGGTGTGCCAAACCTGCTGATTTGGCCGCCGCTGGAGTGACTTTAGGGGGCAACTACCCCATGCCGATCGTTGACCACGCCCAAGCAAGGGCGCGGACACTGGAGCGCTACGCCGTCGTTCGCAAAGGCCTTCAGCCCTCGACGTCAGACGTACAGTAGCTGCGCACCAGGCCCAGCAGTTCGTCCTCCGAGTAGGGCTTGCCCAGATAGTGGTCAACGCCCAGCTCCTTGGCATGCTCACGGTGTTTGCCGGCAATGCGGGACGTGATCATGATGATGGGCAGATCACGCAGACGGGCATCCCCGCGGATGTTGCGGGCCAGATCGAAACCGTCCATGCGGGGCATTTCGATATCGGACAGCACCACGGTTGGCTTCTCTTCCTGCAATTTTTCCAGGGCATCCAGACCGTCCGATGCGAGTGCGACGCGGTAGCCCTCGCGCTTGAGCAAGCGCTGGGTGACACGACGCACCGTGATCGAGTCATCGACCACCAGTATCAATGGCACTTGATTGACGACGCTCAGCGCAGTGGCCTGCGGATTTGCAGGGCTGCCGCCCGCCTCCGCCGACGCAGCCACCACCGATTGATGCAACTGCCGCGCCTGCTCACCGTACACGGCAGCCAGCGCCACCGGGTTGTAAATCAGCGCAACCGCGCCCGATGCCAGAACCGATACACCCGCCAGGCCTGGCAGTTGCGCCAGCTGTGGGCCCAGGTTCTTGACCACGACTTCTCGGTTACCCAGCACTTCATCCACGTGCAGGGCCAGTCGCTGACCGGCGCTTCGGAAAACGGCCACGGAGCGGGTCTTGGTCGGTGGCTCGTTGCTGTGAGCCGATACCTGTAACAGGGCTCCCGCCCAGAAGAAGGGCAGCACCTGCCCGGCCATGTCAAAGCCTTCCTTCTGATACGCCTGTTCCAGGACGGCTGCGGGTGTGCGCAAAACGGTCTCGACCAGTCCTGACGGGACACCAATGGTGAAATCGCCAACGCGCAGCATCACGACCTGCGTCACCGCGGTGGTCAGCGGCAAAATCACCTTGAACGTTGTCCCGTGACCCTGCTCGGTCGCGGTCTCGATGCGCCCACCCAGCGCGTTCACTTCAGAGCGCACCACGTCCATGCCGATGCCACGACCCGCCAATTCGGTCACCTGGTCAGCTGTCGAGAAACCGGGCGTGAAGATCAGATTGGCTGCATCGCTCTCACTCAACGCCTGATCGGCCGCCAACACGCCGTTGGCGATGGCCTTGGCGCGAATCTTGTCCAGATGCAGACCGCCGCCATCGTCACTGAAGGCGACAGACACGTCATTGCTTTCCTGGTTGACGTGAATGGTGATCGTGCCGGCAGCTGGCTTGCCCGCCTCAACGCGTTCGGCCGCACTTTCAATACCGTGTGCCACCGAGTTGCGCAACATGTGCTCGAACGCGGGGCCCATGCGGTCCAGCACACCACGATCCATTTCAATGGAGCCGCCGGTAATATCGAGCTTGACCTGTTTGCCCGAGTCTTTGGCGGCCTGGCGGACCACGCCGTACAGGCGTTCGGAAATGCTCTCGAACTCCACCATGCGCGTGCGCAGCAGATCGCGCTGCAGCTCCCGCGCCTGACGGCCCTGGGCAATGAGGTCATCTTCCGCCCCTTCGACCGAGCGCTGCAGGTTACGCTGCACGGTGGCCACGTCGTGCACGGACTCGGCCATCATGCGGGTCAATTCCTGCACACGGGTAAAGCGGTCGAACTCCAGCGGATCGAAAGCCTGGGCCGAATCCTTGGTCTGGGCCAAACGCGACTGCATTTGCGATTCGGACTGCAATTCCACGTCTCGCAGTTGGTTGCGCAGGCGCTCCAGATTGCCGCTCAAATCGCCCAGTGATGAGCGCAATTGCGTCAGACGTGCCTCCATGCGGGCACGGGAGATCATCACTTCGCCGGCCTGGTTGACCAAACGGTCGAGCAATTGCGAACGCACCCGAACCGATTGGTTGGCGGGTTGACGCACGGTGGAAACTGCAGCCAGGCCGCGTGGGAGCACCTTGACCGGCACTCCAGCCGGTACGGGCACTGGCGCCGCAGCCACTTCTGCTGCGGTCGCCTCGGCCACAGCGGCGGCGGGAACCTCATCTTCACCCTGCACGGCCCCCAAATTGCTAAAGGTGGTTTGCAGTGCGTCAAATCGGGTCAACAGCGGTTCGAGCTGGACAGACTGCAATTGCTCTGAGCCAATCTGCTCGATGCTCGACTCCATCCGGTGGGCCATTTCACCCAAGCGCATGGCGCCAGCCAAGCGCGCACTACCTTTCAAGGTATGCAAGACGCGAAGAACTTCGTTACGGGCTTTCAAATTGTCCGGTACGGCGACCCACTGGCGCAAGGCATTGCCCAGCTGTGGCATCAAATCAATCGCTTCTTCCTCAAATATCGGGAAGAGGTCTTCGTCCAAGTGGTCGACCGCGTCAATCTCATCGTCATCGTGCGCCTGGGCAACGCTGAGCGGAGCCGCGACCACGGACAGGGGCGCGGGTGCGGGCAAGTCCGCGGTCGCCACCGCGGGCATCTCAACGAGTGGTGCGACCGTTTCAAGGTCCTCGTCGTCCAGGTTGACCATATCGTCGTCCAGCGCATCGGCGATGGAATCCATCGTCGGTGCGGGAAACTCGGTCTCGATAATCGTATGCAGGGCCGCCAGAACGGTGGCATCGGATTCCTTGAGGAAACCTGCGGCAAATTGGTGCAATAAACGGCGGATGTCTTCCGCCGCGTTGGAGAAAACCTCGGCCTGCGCGGGTGTTCCCTGACGGTGCAATTGAACGTGCTGCAAAGCCTGCTCGAGCGCACGTGCCATGTCAGACAAAGCCACAAAACCGACCGTGGCAGAACTGCCGAGCAACGAGTGCGCCAGCGAAACGAGCGAATCCGGCAACGGACGTTGCAACTCCATCGCCCACTCGCTCAACTCGATCTGCAGGCGCCTGGACCATTCATCGGCTTCATTGAGGTAAACGTTGTACAGCGGGATACTCAGGCGCAGGTGTCCAATCACCTTGACTTGCTCTTCCACCACCTCCGCAACGTCCGGTGTTGCCAACTCCGCTTCATCCAGCGGAGCTTCCAGGACCGGGGTTTCCAGTTCTTGCGGCGTCGGTTCCACAACTGCCTCGACCACCGAAATAGGCTCTGGCTCTGGCTC
>Ga0208514_100152_pt1 | contig 58486 bp, 61 predicted proteins | sample LakWasMet70_HOW9_2_FD_183900 | JGI IMG/M metagenome (GOLD analysis project Ga0208514, IMG submission 183900) | Freshwater sediment methanotrophic microbial communities from Lake Washington under simulated oxygen tension - Sediment Metagenome... | ecosystem: Environmental > Aquatic > Freshwater >...
ACTGCAAGAAGCCTGGCTTGGGCTTGGCAGATTCCTGCCATTGCCGTACATCACATGGAAGGACATTTACTGGCACCCATGTTGGAAGAAAATCCACCAGCCTTTCCTTTTGTCGCACTACTTATCTCAGGCGGGCATACGTTGCTGGTAAAAGTGACTGGTATTGGTGAATATGCGCTGCTAGGGGAATCACTGGACGATGCCGCAGGCGAAGCCTTTGACAAAACCGCTAAAATGCTGGGTTTAAATTACCCGGGCGGTCCGCAGCTGGCAAAACTTGCCGAACTAGGCAAGCCAGTTTTTAAATTTCCCAGACCCATGACTGATCGGCCAGGGCTTGATTTTAGTTTTAGCGGACTAAAAACATTTACCATGAACGCACTCAGTGCGACCGACCAATCTCCGCAAGCAAAGGCCGATATTGCGGCCGCTTTTCAGCAAGCTGTTGCAGAAACTCTCAGCATAAAATGCCGAAGAGCCTTGCAGCAAACCGGCATAAAGCGATTAGTCGTCGCAGGTGGCGTTAGCGCTAATACAGAAATCAGAAAGCAGTTAACTGGCATGACTGATAAAGAAAACGCCCAAATTTATTTTCCAAGGCCGGAATTTTGTACCGATAATGGCGCTATGATTGCCTATGCTGGCTGCCAACGCTTGCTTGCCGGGCAAACACAAGCATTGGAAATTTTTGCCAGACCCCGTTGGCCGATTAATGATTTGCTAAAAATTTAACGTTCCTGGCCTGCCATCAACCGCTGAATATTACTTTTGTGCCGCCATAGCAATAGTACCGTCATAAATACTGCCGCGATTAATACAGGAATGGTACCGTTAAAATACCAGGCAAAAATAGGCGATAACGCTGAAGCCACCAGCGCAGATACAGAAGAAATTTTGGTAATCTTATACACAATCAACCAGCAACCAGCCACAGCCAGACCCAGCCACCAGGAGATGCCAAATAATACACCTAGTGAGGTTGCCACACCTTTGCCGCCTTTAAACTGGAAGAAAATGGGATATAAATGCCCAATAAACGCGGCCACGCCAGTTAATGCCAGAATTTCTGCTGACACGTTAAGCATATTTGCCGCATAAACCGGCAACAGTCCTTTGAGCATGTCACCTACTAATGTGATAGCTGCCGCCTTTTTGCCCCCAATCCGCATGACGTTGGTGGCCCCGGGATTACCAGAGCCTTGTTCACGCGGATCCGGCAAACCCATTAGTTGACAGATTAAAATTGCGCTGGAAATTGAGCCTATTAAATACGCCGCAGGAATAAACAACCATTCAATCATTGGATACCTTAGTTTAACAATTCAGAACTTGTAAGCCAGGGACATTTCCCCGATACTTACTCAATTAAAATACACATAATAACCGGAAAGTACAATGGACATCATATTTTTAGGCGGGCTTGAAATTCAAACCATAATTGGGATTTATGATTGGGAACGTGAAACCAAACAAACGGTCGTATTAGATATACAAATGGCGTTTGACATCAGCAAAGCCGCTGAAACCGATGATATTCAGTACACGCTGGATTATAAAACCGTATCAAAACGTATTATCGCGTTCGTTGAGCAAAGCAGTTTTCTTCTGGTTGAAAAATTAATCAGTGAAATTGCCAATATTATTCTGAATGAGTTTCAAGTATCCTGGACCAGGATTACGCTAAACAAAAAAGGTGCTATTCGCGGCGCCAGTGACGTAGGAATTATCATAGAAAGGGGATCTAAATGACACGTACCGGCTATATCAGCATTGGCAGCAATATTGACAAAGAAACCAATGTGGCAAATAGCTTGATAGCACTGGAAAACAACTTTGGCAAACTTGCCATCTCCAGCATTTATGAGTCAGATCCGGTCGGCTTTACTGGCGATGCCTTTTACAATTTGGTGGTTGGATTTGAATCTGCTTTAGAGGTTAAGGACGTTGCTAAACTTTTAAGACAAATAGAACTGGATAATGGCCGCACCCGGGATTGTAAAAAGTTCTCCGCACGAACCCTGGATTTGGATTTGATCTTATATGGTGATTTAATAATTAACGATGGCCGGCTACAGATACCGCGAGATGAAATAGAACGTTATGCTTTCGTACTGGAACCCTTAGCGGAAATTGCCCCAAATTTGACCCACCCCATCAGCCATAAAAAATATGCGCAGTTATGGGAAGATTTCGACAAGACAAAAGCCAAGCAAAAACGCTTACCGCTGTCGATGTTAACTAAATAACAGTCGCCCGCCATCAACTGTAATAATCTGCCCAGTGATATAGTCGGCATCCTTGATCAAAAACAACACTGCTTTGGTTATATCGTCTAAATGACCAATTCGACTAAGTGGAATCCGGCTAACAATATCTGCTTTTGCTTGCTGAGCTATCGCTTGTTCCGGCCATAAAATAGCGCCTGGCGCAACGCCGTTAACTCGAATAGCTGGCGCCAGTTCTTTTGCTAAAATCTTGGTCATAGCGACCAATCCTGCCTTACTTAGGCTGTACACGGGATAGCCCGGCAATCCTCGTTCAGCATGAATATCGACAATATTTACGATGCAGCCATTTTGGGTTTCTAAAGTTTGCGCTAAGGCCTGACACAGAAAAAATGGCGCTTTTAAATTACTTGCCAGCACCTGATCCCAATCCGCCTCGGTAACTGCGGACAAAGCCTGGGGATAAAAGCTGGAGGCATTATTAATCAATACATCAACACAACCCCAAACTTGCTGAGCTTGCAATGCCAACCGCTTAACATCACACAGTTGCTGCAAGTCCGCCTGTATAAGAACGGCTGATTTGGGCCGAATTTGATTGAGTTCATCAGATAACTGAACGGCTTCTGCTTGCGAGCTGAGGTAATGCAGGATGATATTGCAGCCTTGTTGATGCAGTTTACGCGCACATGCCGCACCAATCCGTTTAGCTGCGCCAGTGATCAACACGTTTTTACGCATAGCTGTAAGGTAACCGGATTTTATTAAGGCAGTAATTAAATATCAATATGGCTGGTTTGATATGTCAGTAGTAATCTTCGTCATGTTCCAATACCTCAGGATATTGAGCTGAACTCGACTTTTTCTTTATCAACCGAGAACACAATAATCCGACTTCAAACAACATCCACATAGGCACCGCTAACATAGTTTGCGAAATTGCATCCGGCGGCGTTAAAAACATGCCGATAATAAACGCACCCACGATGACATAAGGACGCATTTCGGCAAGCTTTTCATAACTGACCAAGCCGGACCAGACCAATACAATCGTTAGAATGGGCACTTCAAAACAGACACCAAAAGCAAAAAACATGGTCAGTACAAAATCCAGATATTTGCTAATGTCCGTCATCACAGCCACACCTTCCGGTGCCGCAGCAGTAAGAAAGCCAAACACCATTGGAAACACGGCAAAATAGGCAAACGCCACGCCCAGGAAAAACAAAAAGGTGCTGGCAATTAATAACGGAAAAATCATACGCCGTTCTCTTTTATATAAGCCCGGCGCCACAAATGCCCAAAATTGATAAAGTATGAAAGGAATGCAAATAAAAACGGCTACCACCAGCGCCAGTTTAAATGGCGTTAAAAATGGCGATGCCACATCAATAGCAATCATGGTGCTGTTTTTGGGCATGTGCTTTAACAGCGGTCCAGCCATAAGGCTATAAATCTGATTGGCATACACAGACAACCCGAGAAACACGACTGTCACAAATAACACAATCTTCAACAGACGGTCACGCAGCTCAATTAAATGACTAAGAAACGGCAGTTCCTCAGCCCCTGTCAGCTTATTTTGGCTCATTGGGTTCCGTGGCTTCAATGTGTTCTGGCTGCTTTTCTAAGCTGGTTTTAATTGAACTGACAGATTCAGACGTTTCTTGGATGATGTTTTCCAACTCATCCAGAGCGGCGTGTTCTCGCAAAGCCTGACGGAATTCTTCTTCATGCAATTCCTGCGCAATTTCAGCTTTAACAACCGCCGCCATATTGCGCGCTTTGCCTATCCAAAAACCGGCAAGCCTTGCTACTTTTGGCAGGCGCTCCGGCCCGATCACCAGCAAGCTGACCAACCCCACCATCACCAGTTCTGAGAAACCTACGTCAAACATTTAGTTAAACTTCTTCTTTCTTTTTTGGTGACACTTCACCATCGATGATTTTTTCTTTGCTATCACCAGCGGACTCTTCCCCATCTTTCATGGCTTGACGGAAACTTTTAATTGCTCCACCTAGATCACCACCGACGTTGCGTAAACGTTTAGTGCCGAATACAACCAGAACGATAGCTAATATGACTAGCAATTGGGTAACACTTACATGCATTTCTATCTCCCTTAAATCGGTTAGTTATTTGTTGCGCTGGGCTTTCTCTTGTAATCCAGATAAACCAAAGCGTCGTTGTAGTTCTTGCAGTACGTCGTCAGGACTTAAACCCTGGTTGGCCAGTAATACCATACAGTGAAACCAGAGATCTGCCATTTCATAGACAATTTGTTGCTGATCACCACCTTTAGCGGCAATCACGGTCTCGGTAGCTTCTTCACCAATTTTTTTTAAAATGGTATCAAGACCCTTTGCGTATAAACTCGCCACGTAGGATTTGTCAGCAGGTTCCAGTTTACGCTGCTCAAGCACTTGAGCCAATTGTGTTAGCACGTCATTCATAATTATCTATAAATTAAGGCGGGATCTTTTAACACTGGCTCAAAAGCCTGCCATTTACCATCAACCAAGCGACGGTAAAAACAACTTTCGCGTCCAGTGTGACAAGCAATACCACCTTCTTGTTCAATCTTAAGTAAAATAACATCTTCATCACAATCCATGATGATGTCCAACACTTTTTGCTTATGGCCGGATTCTTCGCCTTTGCGCCAGAGTTTGCCGCGCGATCTTGACCAATACACCGCATAACCTTCCTGTGCAGTTAACGCCAATGATTCACGATTCATCCAGGCAAACATCAAAATCTTTCCTGTTTCCGCCTGCTGTGCGATAACCGGCATTAAGCCTTCCTCAGTCCATCTTAACTCATCCAGCCATGCGCCAGTCATTAAAGCCTGACCTCTATGCCGCGAGTTTGCATATGTTCTTTCGCTTGCTGGATAGTGTACTCGGCAAAATGAAAAATACTGGCTGCCAACACAGCATCCGCCTTGCCATCGATAATCCCATCAGCCAAGTGATCCAGGCAACCCACGCCGCCTGAAGCAATCACTGGCACAGAAACCGCTTCGCTGATTGCTCGGGTTAATGGTAAATCAAAGCCTACCCTTGTGCCATCTCTATCCATACTGGTCAATAAAATTTCACCAGCACCATAATCGACCATTTTTTTGGCCCAGCCAATGGCATCAATGCCCGTGGCTTTGCGACCGCCATGAGTAAAGATTTCCCAGCGGTTTTCTTCATTGGGCTGACTCACTTTTTTGGCATCTATAGCCACAACAATACATTGTGAACCAAAGCGTTCAGCGGCTTCGCGAACAAAGTCAGGATTAAATACCGCAGCGCTATTGATCCCAACCTTATCAGCACCTGCATTCAGCATACGCCGAATATCATCCAATGTGCGAATACCGCCGCCGACAGTTAACGGAATAAAAACTTCACTGGCCACTTGTTCAACCACGTGCACAATGGTATCGCGGTTGTCATGAGTAGCGGTAATGTCTAAAAAGGTGATTTCGTCAGCGCCTTCGCGGTCATAGCGCCGTGCAATCTCAACCGGATCGCCCGCGTCGCGAATATCGACAAATTTTACGCCTTTAACAACGCGGCCATTATCAACATCCAGACAAGGAATAATGCGTTTAGCTAAGCTCATAATTAAATAAAAGTTTCCGCCAACTTTGCTGCGTCAGCAAAGTCCAAAGTGCCTTCATAGATAGCTCGACCTGTAATAGCGCCCATAATGCCGTCACCGGCAACTGCGCCCAGCGCTTTAATGTCATCCATATTGGTTATGCCACCGGATGCAATCACTGGAATGGTAATGGCGCGAGCCAGACGTGAAGTTGCTTCCACATTAACACCTTGCATCATCCCGTCTCTGGAAATATCCGTGTAAATGATCGCTTCAACGCCATCGGCTTCAAAATGTTTGGCTAGATCAATAATGTCGTGTTTGGATAATTTAGACCAGCCATCAATTGCGACTTTGCCATCTTTGGCATCCAAGCCAACAATAATGCGTCTTGGGTATTCAATCGCCATATTTTTTACAAAGTTAGGTTCTTTGACGGCTTTAGTGCCGATAATTACGTATTCCACACCGGCGTCAAGATAGGCCTGAATGGTATCTTCATCGCGAATGCCGCCGCCAATTTGCACAGGCACATTGGGATAAGCCTCAACAATGGCATGAATAATTTCTGCATTTCTGGGTTTACCAGCAAAGGCGCCATCCAAATCAACCAGGTGAATTCGTTTTGCACCAGCAGCAACCCATTTGCCTGCAACCGCCACGGGGTCATCAGAAAAAACGGTGTCATCTTCCATGCGTCCTTGGCGTAAACGAACACATTTTCCATCTTTTAAATCGATTGCAGGTATTAACAACATAAATCAAAAAATCCTCAGTGTGTATTTCGAATAATCCGAACTATCAAAACAACTCAGTTACCGTTCCAACGTATAAAATTATTTAATAACTGCAATCCGGCAGCCTGACTTTTTTCCGGGTGAAACTGTACCGCAAACACATTATCTTTTAGCAAGGCACTGGCAAATGGCGCGGGATAATTGGTGGTTGCAGCAACCGCATTGATATCACTAGGTTGTGCGAAGTAGCTATGCACAAAATAAAACCGGGCATCTTGCGGGATGTTTTCCCAGAGCGGGTGATTGGTATGTTGCTGATGAACCTGATTCCAACCCATATGTGGAATTTTAAGCAAATTCCCCGCATCGTCTTGAAGGTCATCTGCAAAGTGCAAAACATTACCAGCAATGACATTCAGACAATCTGTACCATCGTTTTCTGCGCTATGACCAAGCAAAGCCTGCATGCCCAGACAAATGCCCAACAAAGGTTTGGTTTGAGCAACTTCTTGAATGACTTCGTCCAACCCGGTTTGTTTTAGCGCGTGCATGCAATCACGAATTGCGCCAACACCAGGAAAAACCACCCGATCAGCACGCAAGACTTCGTTAGCGTTAGCTGTAATATTTACAGTAACTTCAGGCGCAGCATGTTGTAAAGCTTTGGCAATAGAATGGAGATTACCCATTCCGTAATCAATTACAGCAACAGAGGACATAGTGTTTACAATTCTTAGTTAAAGAAGCCCTTTGGTTGACGGCATCATATCCGCCATTCTGGCATCCAGCGTAGCCGCCATGCGCAATGCTCTGCCCATGGCTTTAAAAATGGTTTCTGCAACATGGTGGGCATTGCTACCCTTCAGGTTATCAATATGCAAAGTCACACCCGCATGATTTACAAAGCCCTGAAAAAACTCCCGAAACAAATCGACATCAAATCGACCGATGCTTGAACGCGGATATTTAACGTCATAGGAAAGACCTGGACGCCCAGAAAAATCAACAACAACGCGTGACAAGGCCTCGTCCAACGGCACATAGGCATGACCGTAACGGGTTAAACCTTTTTTATCACCGACAGCCATGGCAAAAGCCTGGCCTAAGGTAATACCGACATCTTCAACGGTGTGGTGGTCGTCAATTTCCAAATCACCAATAGCGGTTATGTCCATATCTATCAAACCATGCCGGGCAATTTGATCCAGCATATGCTCAAGAAAGGGAATGCCTATGGCAAAATGACTCTTGCCGGTACCATCCAGATTGATTTTGACTTTGATTTGAGTTTCAAGCGTGTTGCGCTCTACTTCGGCAATGCGTTGGGACATGACTGGGCAATTTTTTGATAAAAACTTATTTTACTATGAATTAACCAGATTTGGCACAGATAGTTGTAGTTGCCGATTTAGCCCTGTATGTTGATACAGGGCTTTAGTCGGAACTAATAATTACTGGCTGATTATTTTGACGCGCGTTTGCGTTCGTTTTCAGTCAGTAATTTTTTGCGTAAACGAATGGATTTTGGCGTCACTTCCACCAACTCATCTTCTGCAATAAATTCCAATGCTTGTTCTAAGGTCAGTTTTTGAATACGCGCCAACACCAAACTTTCGTCTGTACCAGAAGCGCGGACGTTGGTTAATTGCTTTGGCTTACAAGGGTTAACGCATAAATCATTGGTACGCGAATGTAATCCAACGAGCATGCCTTCATAAACTTCATCGCCGTTTACAAGCAATAATTCGCCGCGCTCTTGTAATGGATGCAATGAATAGGTGACGGCTTTGCCGGCTACCATTGAAATCATTACGCCTCGCATACGATTACCCACATCACCCGGTTTCATAGGGCCGTAATGGTCAAAAACGTGGTAAAGCAATCCTGAACCTGATGTGGCTGTCATGAATTCAGTTTGAAAACCAATCAGTCCGCGTGACGGCATCATGTATTCCAAGCGAATGCGGCCTTTGCCATCCGGCATCATATTGGTTAAATCGCCTTTACGCTCGCCCAATTTTTCCATGATGCTACCTTGGTGAATTTCTTCCACTTCGATAGTAACCGTTTCAAATGGTTCGCATTTTTTACCGTCAATTTCTTTAATGATAACTTCTGGACGGGATACACCCATTTCAAAGCCTTCGCGGCGCATATTTTCAATTAAAACTGATAAATGCAATTCGCCACGACCAGATACTTTAAATTTATCTGGGTCACCTGTATCTTCAACTTTTAAGGCAACATTGTGCTGCAATTCTTTTTCAAGACGGTCACGGATTTGACGTGTCGTAACGTATTTTCCTTCTTTGCCTGCGAACGGAGAGTTGTTGACTTGAAAAGTCATGGTGACTGTAGGCTCATCAACCATTAATGGCGACATGATTTCTATTTTATCAGGATGACAAATAGTATCTGAGATCTGCAATTTTTCGATACCAGCAAAAGCAATAATGTCACCAGCTCGCGCTTCTTGTACTTCAACACGCTCCAAGCCATGAAAACCGAATACTTGCAACATACGTCCGCGACGCTCATTGCCTTCTCTATCCACAATCACTAAAGGCGTGTTGGGTTTGATTATACCGCGTTGAATACGGCCAATACCGATAACGCCGGTATAGGTATTGTAATCCAAGCTAGTCACTTGCATTTGGAACGGCCCGTCAATATTTACAGGCGGAGGACTTACTTTATCGATAATGGTTTGGAACAAAGGTGTCATATCACCTTCTGTCGTATTGGAATCCAATCCGGCATAACCGTTAATGGCAGATGCATACACAATTGGGAAATCCAACTGTTCATCGGTAGCGCCTAATCGGTCAAACAAATCAAACGTTTGATCAACAACCCATTCAGGACGAGCGCCCGGGCGGTCAATTTTATTGATTACCACGATAGGTTTTAAACCCAACGCGAAAGCTTTTTGAGTTACAAAACGGGTTTGCGGCATGGGGCCATCAACCGCATCAACCAGCAACAATACCGAATCAACCATCGATAGAACCCGCTCAACTTCACCACCAAAGTCAGCATGGCCTGGGGTGTCTACGATATTGATATGATAACCATTCCAGTCCAGAGCGGTATTTTTTGCCAAAATGGTAATACCACGCTCTTTTTCAATGTCATTTGAGTCCATGACGCGTTCGGTCAATTTGGCATGGGCGGCAAATGTGCCTGACTGCTGCAACAATTTATCAACCAACGTGGTTTTACCGTGGTCAACGTGCGCAATAATGGCAATATTTCTTAATTTTTCAATCACTTGTAGGTACTCTAAGATTTAGTAAAAAAATTGGTTTGGACTGCTTTGCAGACCATTCAAACAAAAAAAGACATGGGCTGTTTGATCGATTAAAGTTAAGTAAATATTAATTTACTAACCCTTGACCTCAACCCAGTGTATAAAATGAATTAACGTAATTACGATTGTTGCCAAGGTAAATTGTGAAAGCGCCAGCCGCCCAGGTTGCCTCGTTGTTTGGCATCATCAAGCGGGCCTTCAAATCCATCAGCAATGTTAATTAAACGCGTATATCCAGCCGCTTCCAGTGCACCAGCGGCTTCTAAAGAACGCTGGCCACTACGGCATAATAACAGAATGGGCGTCTGTAAATCTGGAACAGCCTTCTTAACATCGTTAACAAATTGGGTATTAACCTGCCAATCCGGCGCTTCCTTCCAGGGAATATGCACGGCACCCAGCGGATGACCGACAAACAAATGCTCCATTTTGGTTCTGACGTCGATTAGCACGGCACCCGTGCTTTCTTGCAATAAATCCCAACATTGTTGAGGAGGTAAATTTTCTATCATAGTATTAGTCACTGTTTTAGCGTTTTTGGCCGATTAATTGTGCTTCATGACGCAGCCCAAGCTTGAGATTGCCACATCCGCCATTTTCCCTGTAAAAAATCAACCGCAGTGCTGAACATAACGCCAATAACTCGTTTTCAGACAAAAGATAGTCAGGATTTCTAGGAATATGCCGGTTGGCAGCTTCTGGAGGGATTGCCTGTTCGCGGGTAAATGTTTGATAAAAAAGCAATCCGTTCGGTTTAAGTGCGCTTATTATCGCATTCATTAGAGAACGGTCAAGAAAACGACTCACCACAATGACATCGTAACTATCATTTTTTAGACTTTGTGCAGTGATATTTTGCTGACAGGCATTGATTTGTATGCCTTGCTGGGTGGCGTAAGCTTTTAATTTTGCGATGGCAACCCCGGAAATATCCCAGGCAGTCACCGCCAGTCCCTGTCGCGCCAAAAACAGGGCATTTGCCCCTAAACCACAAGCCAAATCCAATGCAAGACCTTGTTTAGGCAGTAAATAGGAATTATCAGCAAGCACTGCCACCGGAATGGAAGTGGCTGGCTCCAATTTTGTGTAAATACTATCCCATTTGTCTGAAATGCCGAGCATTATTCCGTACTGGGCATACTCGCACGATGCTCTAACCATTTTTGCAAAAAGTCCATAAAACTTCTGACTTTAGCGGACAGGTATTTTCTATGTGGATAAACCGCATGAATATCTAATGGTGGTAGTGGATAATTACTTAACACCACTTTCAGCGTGCCATTTTCAATATCCCGGCCCACCACATACGTTGGGGACATGACCAGACCTAATCCGTTGATCGCTCCAATTCTGATTGGGTGTGCCGCATTTGCTTGCATCCGGCCAGTTACGTTAATAACTTTCATGCCGGAATCGCTTTTAAAACGCCATTTGTTTCTAGGCAATATTGACCAGTTAACCAGGCAGCTATGTTGCTCCAAATCTTCAGGCGTTTGTGGCGTGCCATGTTTCTCCAGATATTCTGGAGAACCACAGATGACCAATGATGAACTGGCCAGTTTTCGAGCCACCATACTGGTGTCGTCTAAACTACCTAAAACAATGGCAAGGTCAATCCCTTCATCAATTAAATCGCCAGGGCTGCCTTGCAGAATTAAATCAATGTTTAAATCTGGGTGGATTTTAAGAAACTCAGCAATCGCTCTAGCTATGTGCGTTGCACCGATGGCTGGCGGAGCACTGATTTTTAGCAACCCTCTGGGCTCAGTCTGCAAATGGGTAACTGCCGCCTCCATTTCATCAATATCAAGCAATACTTGCTGACATCGTTCTAAATAGGATGCACCAACATCGGTTAGACTTAAGCTACGTGTAGTACGATTAAACAAGCGCGTACCTAAAACGCCTTCGAGTTGCATAATATGCTTGGTAGCCATTGCCCTGGAAATACCAACGTCACGCGCACCACCCGCAAAACTGCCAGCTTTTGCCACTCGAACAAAAACATTCATGCTTATTAATTTATCCACTTAAACCTCAAATTAGCAACAGTAATCCTTACATTATTGTAGTACTTAAAAAAAAATTTATTTTGATGTACTTAAAATTCCTTGTTTATTACGTTCCATAGAGACCAAATCTCTAACACCACATTGAGGTTCAAACCCAGACACCAAAACCTTTAACACCTCTCGTATGCGTTCAAAATCTTCCTGACCAGAGGCTTCTTCCAAAATAGTTAACCAGTTCTTTAGTTCAGTATAGGGAATAACTTGCTCTTCCGCACGCAAGATTCGCTTATGACTGGTGTTAGACACTTTATCGCCAATCAATAACTCTTCATACAATTTTTCCCCTGGCCGGAGTCCAGTAAATTGAATTTCAATTTCACCGTGGGGATGATTGGTGTCTTTAATTTCTAGGCCACTGAGGTGAATCATGCGTTTAGCCAAATCTACAATTCGAATCGGCTCACCCATGTCCAACACAAAAACATCACCACCCAACCCCATTGCGCCAGCTTGAATGACTAACTGAGCCGCTTCCGGTATGGTCATAAAATACCGAATGATATTCTCATCCGTTACGGTTACAGGACCGCCTCTAGCAATTTGTTCTCGAAACAAAGGCACCACTGAGCCTGATGAACCTAAAACATTTCCAAAGCGCACCATAGTAAAACGCGTAACCCCATTTTGAGCTGAATCAAGACTCAGCGCTTGCAGAATCAGCTCAGCCACTCGCTTTGTAGCGCCCATGGTATTTGTCGGCCTAACCGCTTTATCTGTCGAAATTAATACAAAAGTGGAAACGTTTGCATTAATTGCAGCCTCTGCAGCAGTCAACGTGCCAAATACATTGTTCCAGATTGCCTCACCAGGATTGCTTTCAACCATGGGCACATGTTTATAGGCAGCTGCGTGATAAATGGTTTGAATCTTGAATGCCTTGCAAATGTTTACTATGCGTTTTTGATTTGTCACGGAACCCAGTAAGGCAAAAACTTTAATTTTGTTGGCAACTGGATCTTTTGCCAGTTGATAGTGCAATTCTTTTTCGATGTCGTATAAAGCAAACTCACTCAACTCAAACAGCACTAAAGCTGCCGGCTGTAAGCGAATAATTTGTCGACAAAGCTCGGAACCTATTGATCCGCCAGCGCCAGTCACCATAACCACTTTATCGGTAATATTCGCTTGCAATAGCGCCTGATCTGGCGCGACCGCATCTCGACCAAGCAAATCGGCAATATCGACTTCCTGAAGACTATCGACAGTCACCTTGCCCTGAGCAATATCAGACAAACCTGGCATAGACATGACATGCACTGCGTAAGGTTCTAGCATGCGAATTAACTCACCTCTACGGGAACGGCTGGCAGATGGGATGGCCAAAAGCACGTTGGTAACCTGATGTCTATCAATCAAATAGCTTAAAGAACTTAAAGGGTATATTCGTAATCCGTTAATTTTTCTGGTATGTAAAGAAGCATCATCATCAATAAATGCCACTGGCCTGAATTCTCGACCATGACCTAAAGCTGACGCCAGTTGCACACCCGCACGGCCTGCACCATAAATGACGACATTGTTTTTGCGATACCCCTTGTCGGGACGAGTTCCACTGAGTGCAAAATAGGTTTCGCCCAACCACCAGCGCGCCAGCAAGCGGCTACTGCCAACAAAAAGCAGCATTAATAACCAGTTAATCGGCGGGACTGTTCGTGGAATAACTTTTATTCCTGACTCATGAACAACAAATGCAAAGACTAAAGCATAGATCGTCACAGCCTGAATGATGGTCCACAGCGCACGCATTTCGATATACCGTATGATGGCTCGATATAACCCGAAACGGGCAAATATTGGAATCGCTAATATCGGTGCTGAGAAAAACAAATACCACTCATCACCCTTAAATTTATAGATAAACCCCCAGCGCAAGGAGAAGGCCAGCCATAAAGCAAATAGCGCAAAAAATGTATCAGTCACCCCTAAAATGAAGGATTTTTTCCCTCTGGAGAGACTGACAAACCAATAAGCAATTTTGGCTGACATCATGTCGTTTCTTTCTCGCCCGCTTTAAATCGATATGCCAAAAACATTAACGGCAAATACGCCACCATCAATCCCAAAAAGCCATTGATCCAGTGCGCACTGACCATTGCGGCCCAGGGCAACAACCAGCACAAATTGATAACCATCACACCTAATGAAACCGGCAAATGTGCGCCGTATTTTCTGGCGGCATATTGATAAGCATGACTGCGATGTGCAAGATAAACCTTCTCACCCTGGTAAAAGCGCCTGCATAATGTCCAACTGGCATCAACAATAAATACAGCCAGCAGAATTAGCCAACTCCACAGAAACTCAGCATCATAACTAGCTGCCTTTAGAGAAAACAATCCCAGAATGATACCTAAAAAGCCACTACCGGCATCGCCCATAAATATTTTGGCAGGTGGAAAATTCCAGCATAAAAAACCAGCAACTGCAGTCGCCAATAGCAAAAGCACATCTATTTGATGATCTAAATCTGACTGCAGGACATAAACCAATACCCCGCCCAAACACACGCAAATGGCCTCAATTGCCGCAATACCGTCTATGCCATCCATAAAATTGAACAGATTTAGCAGCCAAACCAGATAGATGGCCGCAAAAACATAACCGGCCCAACCTAAGTTTAAACTGTAATTAAACCACTGTAATGTCGGCAGGCCATGCAGAAAATATAATCCCCAAGCTGCCGCAACAAAATGCGCTAATAAACGCCAGCGTGCTTTGATATGTCCGTGGTCATCCAGAAAACCGACCACTGCAACTAAAAAGCCGGCTCCAAATAATGCCCAAACGAAATCACTAGCAAGATTTATGAGTTGCAATCCCAACAGGAAAACCAGCACAAATGCCGCACCACCGCCGCGCGGGGTGGGTTGCTGGTGTGAACTTCGGGAATTTGGAATATCCAACAAATTAGACTTTAATGCATAACGTCGGATTAGTCCGGTTAAAATGGCAGAGCAGCCAAACCCGATCAAGCATAATATACTGCGTTCCAGCACTTATCGATTATCCTTGAATGCTAGCGCCGTTTTTAGCAAGGCCTGTTCAATTTTTATGGGCGGCTTCCAGTTCAACAGGTCAAGGGTTTTACTGATATCCACTTGCAAAGAACCGCATAATTTTTGTAGCATTTGTTTTTTGCCGATTAACAAAGCAATTTTTCTGATAACCCTTTCAGGTATTGGCAATAAATAAGCTTTTTTGCCCAATGCAGCTGCCAATAACAGCAATAACCGGGTTGTAGAAATATCTTCACCATCGGACACCAAAAATGTTTGGTTGGCCGCGTTGGGATGATGAATACAAGTTAGGATTAAGTCGACCAAGTTATCAAGCGCCACTAAGCTGCGCTGGTTATTAATTGCCCCAAATGGCAGGGGAATACCCTTTGCCAGACAGCGCATCAGGGTTTGAAAATTGGCCTTAACACCGGGCCCGTAGACAATAGGCGGGCGGATTATTACAACTTCCATGCCTGTTTCAGTAGACAAAACGCGTAACGCATCCTCGGCTTCACGCTTGGAAATGCCGTAAGCATCCGTTGGGGCCGGCGCATCTTCAGCTGTAAACGGCCGACCAATCTCGGTATTTTCACCATTGACCTTAATGGAGCTGATAAAAATAAATCGCCGAACTCCCATGCGCGCAGCTTGCCTCGCCAAATTGACAGTACCGTCAACATTCACCTTTCTGAATTCCGCCAGAGAATCAGCTGCGTTTTCGTTGGTTATGTGAACCCGAGCGGCCAGATGAATGACCACTTCAATATTGGCTAAAGCTTGATCCCAGGGGGTCACTGCATCAATTTCACCAACTAAGGTGCACACGGAGCTTGGCGTTTTATCCAGTACTGAAATTGACCTGACAGCCATATTGGTTTGGAAGCCGTCATCTAAGAGCCTTTCAAATAGCGGTCTACCGATAAAACCGTTTGCCCCTGTTAACAGAACACGTGTCATATTGATGGCTTACGAAAATTATTCGAAATTTGCACTAAGCATCCTTGTCCAGCAAAAAAAACTTCTACCACTCTGTGTCCTCACAATATAAACATTTTGGTAAGCTCATAATTTATAGACTATTTTACCATCAAATGCATGATCACCCCAATTTGGTTGGCAAATTTGCTTGGGATTGCAAAAATATAGGGTTAAATCCTGTTCTCGCCAAATTATTTAGTTTAATTGCCAGCGCTGTGCAAAATTTTAATGCCTGCTAAAAAATTGCGTAGCCACCATGCCTTTCAGTACTTACCAATATTTCCGAGGCTTAAATCATCCAAGGCGTTCCTGTTAAAAAAAGCGATATCCCCATTGATAGAGAATCAAATCATTAATACTGTTTAACGATTTATACTTTAAGAAAATTTTAGCTTAAAAAAACTACCAATAACGAAGTTTGTTTTTGAATGATTTTCAACCACCAAAATCATAAAGTGATAATTATACAAAAATTGACTGAAATTCCCCGACCAACAACATCAATTTAGCTAATTGAGTAATGATTGATAGAAAACATAATCTGCATTATAGGTCACGCCCTTCTCACTGCCCAAGTGATTTGCATCGCAAGATGTTAATGGCGGTAACCCACCTTGCGTGTTGATTCGTTGAATAAATGTTATTTTATCAAAAACACCCCTGCCTTGATGCTGGGAAGCTGTAAGCAATAACCAAGGAATTGAAACTATGGGCTGTTTCTGCAATTGCACAACCGTTTTACCAACAACCCGACTGCCATCCTCATGCTGCCATGATGGGCCAACGCTATGCAGCCCAACTGCTTGACCTTGCTGATTAAACAATTTAGCACTCGGCGCCTGAAATTGCCAAGCGTACAAACCAGCATTGGCAACGCATAGATAACGCTGCTCACCTTTGGCATGTAGCGTTAACACAGCCTTGTTGCCACTGGGAGCAGCAATTTCGGAAGATATGTTTTGCCCGGCATGCACTACGCCGCAAGTAGTTAGTAATATAAACAATATTTTTTGCATGCGACTTACCAAGGCATTACGCTGCCATCATATTTAAGGAAATTACCCGTTTGAGCCAACGTAAAATTGGCTATCACCGAACGCATACCCTGAATACTTTCATCAGCATCAATTAAGCCATTGGGACCACCCATATCCGTCCGTACCCAACCTGGATGAAAAATAAGAACGCCTATCCCCTGCGCTTCTAATTGGATAGCCAGACTTTTCATTGCTGCATTCAAACCGGCTTTACTTGAGCGATATAAAATACTGCCACCACTGGTGTTATCCGTTACGCTACCCATTAAACTGCTCACACTAACCAACAACTTTTTTTGCCCGGATTTAAGATTGGCTAAAAAAGCTTCAGCCATTTTAACTGGCGCTAGCGTGTTTATAAGCAATGTTTTGGACCAGATATCATAATCCAACTGGCCAAAGCCATGATCTTTATCATCGCCGTAGACGCCAGCGTTGTTGATTAAAACATCAATTGCCTGGCCCTGTAACTTTTGGGCAAGACGATCTATTTGCCCGAATTGAGTCACATCAAGATCTTCCAGTTGAATATTGCCATATTGGGCAGACAGTTTTTGTAACTGATCAGCCTGGGCGGTGCTTCTGCTACAGGCGATCACCTGCCATCCTTCTTGAGCATATTGTTTGCAAAACTCCAACCCCAAGCCTCGATTTGCACCAGTAATTAACACTGTGGACATTTTCTTCCTCCCATAAAAAAACCTTCTGCATTTTTGCAACGCAGAAGGTTTAGCATTTTACCTAAAAGAATTAAGCTGCAAAGTTTTTAGCAGCAAAATCCCAATTCACTAATGCCCAGAAAGCTTCCAGATAAGCTGGACGAGCGTTACGGAAATCAATGTAATAAGCATGTTCCCAAACGTCACAAGTTAAAATTGGCGTTTGACCAGCAGTTAATGGGCAACCAGCATTGCTAGTACTAACCAGCACCAAGCTACCATCGGCGTTTTTAACCAACCATGCCCAACCAGACCCAAACGTGGTCACAGCACATTTAGTAAAATCTTCCTTAAATTTTGCAAATGAGCCAAAAGTTGCATTAATGGCATCCGCTAATGCGCCAGTAGGTTCACCACCTGCATTGGGTGCCAGGCAATTCCAATAAAAAGTATGATTCCACACTTGCGCAGCGTTGTTAAAGATTGGCCCAGAAGATTTAACAATAATTTCTTCCAGTGTCAGGCCTTCAAATTCAGTCCCTGGAACCAGGTTATTTAAATTGGTGACATAAGTTTGGTGATGCTTGCCATGATGGAATTCCAAAGTTTCTTCAGAAATATACGGCACCAATCTATTTTTTGCATAAGGTAAAGCTGGTAATTCGAAAGCCATATTGAGTCTCCTAAAATTAAAGATAAAAAAAGCGTTGCCTGTCAAAACAGCAACAAAAAATAAATCCCAAGCATTTTAATAAGTAATAACTTTAACATTGCCACTTAATTAAATAAAGAGCGGCTTACAGCAACCAGAATTGCATGCCCAGCTTATTAAGTTACCTTATAATTTACTTTCTGTTAACAAATATTACATCTCATATGCCAACAAAAACCAATTCGCCACTCCCTGTTGACCTTGAAGCTGGGCAAACTTACTCCTGGTGTAGTTGTGGCTTAAGTGAAACCATGCCGCTTTGTGACCACTCTCATCGTGGCCGGTCTGAAAAAAAATCAGTCAAATTTCAAGTTGAAGAAACCAGAAAGTATTATTTATGCGCCTGTTCCCAATCACAAACGCCGCCCTATTGCGACGGCAGCCACTGTAAAGCGAGCTGATTATGGCTATTGAAATCGAACACAAATTTTTATTGGCCAATGACGATTGGCGACAACTAATCAGCCGGTCTGTTGTCTACAAACAGGGTTATTTAAGCTCGCAACCCACCAGCTCTATTCGAGTAAGGATCAGCGATAAGCACGCCTGGCTGAATATAAAAAGCGCCACCATAGGCAATCACCGTTTTGAATATGAATATGACATACCGTTAGCCGATGCCAATGAAATAATCACCAATTTATGCAATAAACCATTAATTGAAAAAACTCGACATTTTGTCATTAATGACGGTCATACTTGGGAAATTGATGAGTTTACCGGTGCTAACCAAGGATTGATTGTGGCAGAAATCGAATTAAGCAGCCTTGACGAAGATTTCGCGAAACCCGCATGGGTAGGCAAAGAAGTCACTGCGGATTTGCGTTATTACAACAACAATTTAGCTAAAAATCCCTACACAAGTTGGACTGAAAACTAAATATTTCAAAAGCATATTGCAATCAATCAAAACTTGTTTTATATTTTAAGTATGAAAAAAACAACTTTTGTTGCATTATTACTACTAACCGGCCAATGTTTTGCAGAGACTTTTAACGAGTCTGTAAAAAACATCGAGACCGAGTGGGCTTCTGCTTACTATAATCTGCCTAAAGCAGAAAAAGGCGAAGCCTACACGCACTTGCTTGAAAAAGTAGAAAACCTAGTCAAAAAATACCCAACAAAAGCAGAACCTGTTATCTGGCAAGCCGTTATTATATCCACCAAAGCGGAACATGAGGACGCTATCGCCGCCCTGAATAGCATTAAAGAAGCCCGCAATTTATTGACCAAAGCCATAGCCATGAATCCCAAGGCCATGAACGGTTCTGCCTATGTAACATTAGGCACCCTCTATTACATGGCTCCCAAATGGCCGGTAAGCTTTGGCGACACGACAGAAGCTAAAACGCTTCTAGAAACAGCACTTAAAATAAATCCAAACGGCATAGACGCCAATTATTTCTATGGTGATTATCTAGTATCCAATGACCAGCCGTCAGAAGCCATTAAATATTTTGAACGCGCATCGAAAGCCCCGGTGACAGATCAATCTTTAGCTGACATCAAGCTAAAAGAAGAAGCTAAACAAGCACTTAAAGCCACTCAAGAAAGCAAATTAAGTTCTGCAAAAAACATGTTTATCTCATTATTCCCAACTGCAAACGCCACAAAATAACACCGCGTTTTTTTCTGCTAGTCCATAGCAACCCTAACACTCAAACCGCATTTCCACCCCCTAATCGCCAAAACGCACCAAAATAGAAACCACTTTAGTGCGCAATGATCCATTATGGTGCATACTTCCGCTGTTATTCAACATAAAACCTAAGCCAGATCAACATGAGCTTCTGGCCTGAATAATGCTTATATGTTTATAGACCTCGTAATTTTCTATGATCAAATCTGAAAACAAATGTACAAACGCCTACTTGATCAACTAAACACTGCGATCTTGTTGTTCGATTGCAATTTAGATCTAACTTACATAAATAGCGCGGGCGAAGTATTGCTTGCGGACAGCGCCCGCCACCTGATTGGCCTTAACGCTAAAGAAATATTTAAATCATCGGATCCGGCTTTAGTGCTTAACTTAGAGCACTGTAAAAACCTGGAAGAACCATTAGTTGATCGGGAATTGGCAATTGATCGCTTAAAGCATTGTGTAACGGTCAATTTTAGTGCAACACCATTAATCACTGACTCACAAATAACAGACATTCTGGTTGAGATGCAGGCACTAAACAATCATCTGCGTATTTCTAAAGACGAACAGTTGCTTACCCAGCAGAACACAGCCAGATTACTGGTTCGCGGACTGGCTCATGAAATAAAAAATCCATTAGGTGGCTTACGAGGAGCTGCACAGTTATTGGATTTGGAATTAGAAAGCCCAGAACTGAGGGAATATACCCAAATTATCATTGCAGAATCTGATCGACTGCAAGGCTTAATGGATAAAATGCTCGGCCCCAACAAGCTTCCCAATAAGAAAGCACTTAACATCCACGAAGTGTTGGAACGCGTAAGACACCTTATTCAGGCCGAAGCAAGCAGCAGTTTAGCGATAAGTTGTGACTACGATCCGAGCATACCCGATATTCAGGCGGATAAAGACCAATTAATCCAAGCCATACTCAATATTGCAAGAAATGCAGTGCAAGCAATTGAAGGAAAAGGGAAAATCACCTTCAAAACCCGAATCAACCGGCACCTCACTATTGGTCGAAAACGCTATAAACTGGCAATTAAATGCGACATTATCGACAACGGCCCTGGCATTAACAGCGACATGATGAATCAAATTTTCTATCCCATGATCACTGGCCGCGCCGAAGGAACTGGACTTGGCTTGTCTATCGCCCAGGCATTGATTAACCAGCACAGCGGCTTAATAGAATGCAATAGCGAGCCTGGCAATACTGTATTTTCCATTTATCTTCCCATGGAGACTGGCAATGAATAAGCCCGAAACGGTCTGGATCATTGACGACGACAAATCGATACGCTGGGTATTAGAAAAAGCCTTACAAAAAGCCGACATTATCACCCGCAGCTTTTCTAGCGCCCGAGAATTGCTCAATGCCCTGCAATCAGACCATCCAGACGCTCTACTTACAGATATTCGGATGCCGGGCATGGACGGCTTGGAGTTGCTGGAGAGAATTCAGCAAACCTTGCCCACGTTACCAGTCATTGTTATGACTGCTCACTCTGACCTGGAAAGCGCCGTATCCGCATTCCACGGAGGTGCGTTTGAATATCTGCCCAAACCATTTGATATTAAAGAAGTTATCGATCTGGCACACCGCGCCTGTATTCATGGACGACAACAACTGGACCGCAACCAGAACTCCGGCATTGAACCTGACCAAGAAGAGGACGCTCCTGAAATTATTGGCGAAGCGCCCGCCATGCAGGAAGTTTTTAGAGCAATTGGGCGCCTCGCCAGATCGCACATCACAGTACTGATAAACGGCGAGTCTGGAACGGGTAAAGAGCTGGTTGCGAAAGCACTCCATCGACATAGTCCAAGAGCTAACAATCCATTTATCGCGCTCAACATGGCCGCCATCCCCAAAGATTTAATGGAGTCAGAACTTTTTGGTCATGAAAAAGGCGCATTCACTGGCGCTCAATCCCGCCGCGCCGGCCGTTTTGAGCAAGCCAATGGCGGCACGTTATTTCTTGATGAAATCGGCGATATGCCCGCTGAATTGCAAACGCGTTTATTGCGCGTGTTGGCCGACAGCGAGTTTTATCCAGTCGGCGCATACACCGCAGTAAAAGTTGATGTAAGAATTATTGCGGCTACCCATCAAAACCTGGAAACGTTGGTTGAGCAAGGCCGGTTTCGGGAAGATTTATTCCATCGTTTAAATGTCATTCGCATCCACATTCCACCATTACGCGACCGCAAACAAGATATCCCATTGCTACTGAAGCACTTTCTTAATCAGGCCGCCAGTGAGCTGAATACTGAAATCAAACTGCTAAAACCGGAAGCGGAAAGTTTTTTAAGTACTTTAGATTGGCCCGGCAATGTTCGACAACTGGAAAACAGCTGCCGTTGGCTGACGGTAATGGCATCGGGAAGAGAAGTGCACTTGCATGACTTACCTCCGGAACTACTGAATACCTCAGTGGAAAAAGGGCCATCGGCCACCGATTGGGAATCTTTGTTAAGAATCAACATCGATCAACAACTGCTACGCTCACAATCTGGCTCGCGTGAACATAAAGAGGTGGCAAAGCAGATTATTCCGGCTGTTGAGTCCATTTTGATTAAAGCCGCTCTTGATTTTACCCATGGAAGACGTCATGAAGCAGCTATTTTACTGGGTTACGGGCGAAACACCCTTACCCGTAAAATTAAGGAACTAGGCATAGTTGATTAAATCAAGTTCCAATGAGGCTTGTCATTACAAATCGGAATAACCATGAGCTGTAAGCTATCATCATAACCTACAACTCATTGGAAGCCAGATCGGCGGCCTCTAAAAAATATGCGCCAACTTACCAACCCACCACCGTCCTATTGATTTGTGATTACTAATGACTTGGCTATTGATCCGACAAGCCTGTCTAAAACGCTAACTTCTTGCTTAATGATGAATACAGTCTACGATTAAAATATCTTGCAACCATTTTATTCGGGATTTAATCATGTTCGGAATTTTAAGTTTACGACAAATTTCAATCAAATTACGCCTTGCTATAATCTTGGTTATACTGATACTTGGATTCAGTTTTTTTGGCCTGGCCACTTATAAAGCCATGTCAAATTTGAATGTAAATGGACCAATTTACCATCGCATCGTACAAGGCAAAGATATTATTGCCGATGTACTGCCACCACCAGAATATATTTTAGAGTCTTACATGGTGACACTGGAATTGACCACTGCTACCACCCCAACTGAGATTGAATCTCTAATCACTCGCTTAAATTCATTAAAATCCGAATACATAACCCGCCATCAATTTTGGATGGAGCAATCGTTAGAACCAGCACTTAATTCAGAGCTGCTCGATAAGTCATTTCAAGCGGCAATGGCATTTTATACTGAGGCAGAACAGCGTTTTTTACCTGCGATCGAAAACCACCAACCCACGCAGTGGTTAAACAGCTTGCATACCATGCGTCAGCATTATCAGGCGCATCGCCAAGCTATTAATGAAGTTGTTAAATACACAACACAGCGTAACTCCAATGATGAATCGGCTGCAGAGCAAGTTATTCACGCAAGCCATATTAAGTTGCTTAGTATTTTTTTAACCAGCGTTATTACAGCCATTGTAATGACTGTAATGATCAGTCTGGGCATACTTAGCTCTCTAAAATCTGCAAAAAACATGGCCGGAGCAATTGCTTCAGGCACTTTAAATACACAGATTGATACCACTGAACATTCTGAAATTGGTGAATTACTTGTTTCTTTACACACCATGCAGACTCAAATAGCTAAAAGAAGCAAAGCCAATTTAGAAATGATCGAAGAAACTTCGCGTTTGAAAAGAGCCCTGGATACCATTGGGGCTTGTGTTATGGTTGCCGACAGTGAGCGTAAAATTATTTATATGAATCCAGCGGCAACGCAAATGTTGAAAATTGCGGAGGCCGACATTCAGAAGGTTATGCCCAATTTTGCAGTCGACAAATTAGTGGGCAGCAATGCTGATCAATACCATCGCACGCCTCAGCATGCCAAAACCCTGTTGCAACATCTAAATTCGACACACCGAGCCGAAATAAATATTGGTGGCAGATCTTTTAGAATGGTGGCAAACCCTGTTAACCACGAAGATAAGCGCTTGGGCACTGTGGTGGAATGGCTGGATCGCACCGAAGAAGTCCGCATTGAACAAGATGTTACTTATGTTGTAAGTGCAGCAGTTAAGGGTGATTTTACGTTAAGCATCGATAAAGTAGGTAAGGAAGGATTTTTCCTATTGCTGGCTGACAGTATTAATCAATTAGTTGAAACCAATGCGTCAAGTTTAGGTGAGGTCGTGCGTGTGTTAGACGCACTCGCTCGCGGGGACCTAACCGAAAGTATTTTAACCGACTTTACAGGTACTTACGGCAAATTAAGAGATAGCACAAACACCACAGCCAGCAATTTATTGCACTTGATTGCGGACATTAAAAGCTCAACAGAAACTATCAATACCGCATCGATCGAAATAGCCGCTGGCAATAATGACTTATCACAGAGAACCGAGCAACAGGCGGCTAGTTTAGTAGAAACAGCATCAAGCATGTCTGAGTTTACTCAGACAGTACAGGATAACGCCGACAATGCCAAACAAGCCAACCTATTGGCACAGGGTGCGTCAGACATTGCACACAAAGGTGTTAATGTGGTTAACCAAGTTGTAACCACCATGGATGATATTAACGATGCCTCGCGTCGCATTGGAGACATTATCTCAGTAATTGACGATATTGCCTTTCAAACCAACATCTTAGCTCTAAATGCCGCAGTTGAGGCTGCAAGAGCGGGGGAACAGGGCAAAGGTTTTGCCGTGGTGGCAATTGAGGTACGAAATCTGGCCCAACGTGCCGCTGGTGCCGCTGGTGAAATAAAGGAATTAATACAAAATTCGGTTGAAAAAGTATCAGGCGGCAGCAAGCTGGTTACTGAAGCAGGAGAAACTATGAAGGATATAGTAGAGGCAATCCAAAGAGTAACAAATATAATGTCTGATATAACTGCCTCATCGCTTGAGCAAAGTAATGGCATCAAACAAGTCAATATGGCTATTGGACAATTAGACGGAGTGACACAACAAAATGCCGCGCTAGTTGAGCAGGCCGCCGCTGCATCAGAATCATTGCAAGACCAGGCACAATACCTGGCGCAAACAGTAGCTAATTTTAAAGTGATTTAGTAAAAAGCTTAAATAACCATTAGGCTATGTTAACCAACTTTGTGGGGCTTAATTTCTTCATTACCCCTCATTCCAATTTCACGAAACATAAAAAAACGCTTTAACCCTGAGCCCCATGGCTTAAAAGCAGGTTTTTGACGTCTGGGCGATTGTTTTGATTTGCGTGCATTAAAGCAGTCATGCCATTATGATCTTTAACATTGGCATGTGCACCAGCACTCAGCAATTCTTTAACAGCAGCTTTATATCCTTTACTTGCTGCTTTTATCAGCGCGGTTTCACCTTGGCTATTTTTTAAATTTGGCGATATTCCGCTTGCCAGCAATAGCCTTATCACATGAACATTTCCTGATTGAGCTGCAGCCATTAAGGAATCAACACTATATTCAATACCTAACCGATATAAATTTAAACGGCTCGCAGCCCGGTCCCTTGCGGCAATTTCTTGTGAGTTGAGGACGGCATTAACCGGCTGAACGGTTAATTTTTCTGGATTTGAACCCAATTCAGGAATAAGCTTTGCACTCACATGCTCAAATTTTGGATTTTTTTCTGGCGCAGGAATGAAGTCCAAGTCATTCTTTGCCAACACTTTAATTGGCTCGACTTTGGATTTTGGTAAAGACTTGACGTGATTTTTATCCAGCTTTACCAATAATTCTTTTGAGCTAACCGCCACAGTAGCAAGATGTTTTCTATCGATTATTGTTTTATGGCTATTGGTAACGACAGGAGTGGCAACCTGCGTTTGCAATGGCGAAACTTGTTGCTGTAAAGGCTCATTTATCGTAACAGGCGCTTCTGAATTAACAACTTCCTTCGCAGTTTCAGTGCTGGCTACAATCAATTTTTCATCAGAAGCCGCACTCATGCTAGCTTTAGGCGTTACTTGGGATAAATCCAAATTTGCCATTTGTTTTGAGACTTCGCCCTTAATTGAAGAATACGCTATTTGGTGCTGGTCATTGCCAACTGATTGGTAATTATTGGCTGAATTGACCATGCCCTGCTGGATGCCTGGTTTTACTCCATCCAATTGCTGTAGACCAATCAAACAACACAAACTAAAGCCAAGAACAGCAACTCCGTTTACTAGACGTTTGCGGCGAGATTTTGCTAAATCGGTATTTGATGGTGATATAGCAGCCGATGCCATTGGTAAACGATAATGAATATTGGCAATTCGCTTCCAGTTTTTTATGCGCTGATGCCCTTGTCTTCTAAAACGCGCAGACCTTTTACTTGAAATAACCGGGGCTTTGGCTTGTATTAACTGCGAATCGTTAAATGAAGCTAATATTTTTTCCTCAGTTATTTCTGCTGGCAACAAGCAGCTTAGCGTTGCTTCCTGAGCTATTTCGGTTGAGACCTGATTTTTGTTATCAAAACTGGCAATCAATAAAGCAGCACCACAAAGCAGGTTTATTGAATGCGGAATCCCTTGGGATAAATCAGTAAGTATGCGTAAAGCACCATCAGAAAATAATTTGCCCCTAGTTTTTTCACAATATCCGGCTTGATTCAGACGAAACTTGATATACGTTTTGACTTGTTGATCATTTAACCCGATCATTCGATATGAATGGGATTTTTTATCAGCAAAGAAATCACGATCAACACTGTACAGCTTGTTTGTCAGGTCTGTTAAGCCAACCAGCATTAGTTGAAATGAACTGTTACTGGATGTGTCGACCAGCAAAAACTGCAAGTCTACCAGTGGTATTTCATGCGCATTATCCAATATGACTAAAGGCTTCGTGCCGTTTTCCAAAGTTTTTGGCAGCCGTGAGATAACCGCATGAATGCGCTCAGAGTAGGTTATGCTGCTTTCGGCCAAATAAATGCAATCAAAATGTGCGGGCAATTTTGGCTGCAGGTATTTTATGAGCAAAGTCTTTCCAATCCCTATAGAACCAGTCAATACAATCGGCTTGGTCTCTGTTTGTAGATTGGTAACGATGTGATCAACCAGTTCCTGTCTATCACTATCAAGACAAAAGCACGAAAGATCGGCGGCTAAATTAAATGGGTTTTTAGTAAATCCAAAGTATTCAGTAAACATTTCCTTTAAACCTCTTTAAGTTATCACGCACGAGGGTTGATCCGTTATTTCTAAGTTTTAATAATGGTACTAAGCTGAAATGTTCCGAAATGATTAGTTTTGTTCCGGATTTTTTATAACCACTTCAACGCGTCTGTTTTTAGCTTGCCCATCCGGATTTTGACTACCGTCAGGCATGGTATTTTCAGCGATTGGATATTTTTCACCGAAACCACGTGTGCTCATTCTGGCAGGATTAACTTTTTGATCCCTTAAATTTTGTTCCACACTTTTGGCCCTTCGATTAGAAAGGTCCAAATTATATTCATCGCTACCGTTAGAATCCGTATGGCCTTCTATCAATAAAAACCTGTCAACTACACCAGGATCATTCGTAAGTGTTGCAATTTCTGCCACTTTAGCTTGTGCATCTGGTGTCAAATCCGATTTGTCGTACTCGAAAAACACCCCCGGAAGAAATACAACCACGCCGCGGTCGGTTTCTTTGGTGTCGAACCCCTTGGCTATAAACATGTTTTGCAACTCTTTATTGGAGTATGATGTTGCGCAACCGGGAATTAGCAGAATTAAAGCAGCGATAAAGATAATTTTTTTGTAATTTTGCATCATGATGTTAGTTGTTCTATCAACTTTGTTATTTTAGGTAAACTGCTGTATCGATAAAAAATAACCACTCGAAGTGTGTGTGCATATTAGAACCCAAACATGAACATAAAATTAATGACATCAAACTGCAATGTTTAAGACTGTATCTCGTCTTAATCAATATCAATCAAACATGTTTTTTTAGTTTTGTATGTTATGCGGCTTAACGTTTAAGATCTTGCACACCGAAAGCGGATTCCGATTTTACCAGATAATTTTTTAACGACCCCACATATATTTATGACCTACCGATCACACTTAATTCTTGTTGTTTTATTTGCTTTTTTAGGTGGCTTTGTGACTAATTCTCAAGCAGAACAAATTGCTAAATCTCTGACTTTTATTAGCGTAAACGGCGTTGGCCGCCTTGATGCAGCTCCAGACCGAGCGGATTTAACTCTGGCAATTGAGACCCAGGATAAAAATGCAGAAGCTGCCAGAGATCAAGCAGCTAAGACCATGAAAGCCGTCATTAGCGCATTAAAAGACGCAGGCGTTAATGATAACGATATGCAAACCAGATATGTTGCTTTAATGCCAATTTACGAGCCGAACGCCAATAACAAAATCAGCGCTTATCAATTAACCAATCAACTCGTTATCAAGGTTAGAGATATTAATAAATCCAGCCTCATTATGGATTTAGCGATTAAAACGGGTGGCAATTCAACACGCGTGCAGAATATAAATTTTGCTATTGATAAGCCAGAAAACGCCCTAAAACAAGCTCGTGAAAAAGCCTTTTTGGACGCAAAGACCAAAGCAGAACAATATGCCGATCTGGCCGATGTAAAATTGGGCAAACCCCAGCAGATTATTGAAGGAGGCGCTTTATCCTCAGCACCAGCACATTATGCTGACATGGCTGTATTGCGATCGTCCAGTGTGGGCGCTGAAAGCACGCCAATTCAAGTGGGAGAGCAGGAGGTGTCTGTTTCGGTGAATGTTGTCTTTGCTATTGAATAACAGAAGGCGTTTCAATCTAACAATGGCTTTGCCGTAGCATTCAGCTGCTATTTACCAATACTTGGGTCTTATTTGTGTTTTTCGGACTATTCACACAACTTAATGCACAGAGCATTTGCCAACCCTGCTGTCTTTTACTGGATAATCTGCTTAAATGGCGATATGTAAATTAAAGGACAGCTATGAAAAATCTTAATCTGATTTGCCACCCTAAAGATCTAAATTCTAGTATCAGCAGCCTAGAAACGAGCGTTGTCCGCTTAGATTCTAATCGCTTGCAGTTTAGTTATAGCTTAACTGGTGAAATTTCTGCGTTAAAAGTGCCTCCCCGGCAAACTTCGGCCATGCAAGAGGGTTTGTGGCAACACACCTGTTTTGAGGCCTTTATTGCTGAACCGAATGCATTGGGGTATTTAGAATTTAATTTTTCGCCATCCAGCCTATGGACAATCTATCGCTTTAATGATTATCGGCAGCGTGCTGACTATGCTGGCAACATAACCCCAAAAATCCATGTTGAAATCACTGAAACCCTATTGCAACTGGTTGCTGAAATCCAGTTACCAAAACATTTAGTCGATATCAATTTGCAGATTGGCTTAACTGCAGTTATAGAAAACCAGGACGCACAACTAACTTACTGGGCATTGCGGCACCCCTCAGAAACACCTGACTTTCACCTTCGAGCAGGCTTTGCCCTGTTACTTCCCTCAACAAATACAACCAATTGATTATGTTATCTGGTATCGATCGTTTACTTCAAGATCCAACTTTACGCGCGCCCTTAACGGGTAAGCGCATTGCGCTACTGGCACATCCTGCCTCTGTTACTAAAGATCTGACTCACAGTCTGGATGCCTTAGCGAATTTATCCGATATAAACCTAACTGCTGCATTCGGCCCTCAGCATGGTCTGCGGGGCGACAAACAAGATAATATGATGGAGTCTCCCGACTTTGTTGACCCAACCCTGGGGATCCCGATATTTAGCTTGTATGGTGAGGTCAGAAAGCCGACCGATGCCATGATGGCAACTTTTGATGTGTTACTGGTGGATTTACAAGATTTGGGTTGCCGAATTTATACCTTTATCACCACATTGCGCTACATACTGGAAGCTGCTGCCAATCACCAAAAAGCTGTTTGGATTTTAGATAGGCCTAATCCTGCCGGCAGACCCATCGAAGGGTTAACGCTGCGCGCTGGCTGGGAAAGCTTTGTTGGCGCAGGTGCCATGCCAATGCGCCATGGTTTAACCATGGGCGAGCTGGCTTTATGGTTTATCGATACACTGGCACTTGATGTGGATTGCCATGTGATTACCATGCAAAACTGGCAGCCAAATGCCGCGCCGGGTTATGGCTGGCCGTTGGGCGATAAAGTTTGGATTAACCCCAGCCCCAATGCTCCCAATCTTTGGATGACGCGTTGTTACGCTGGCACCGTGCTATTGGAAGGAACAACTTTATCGGAAGGTCGCGGCACTACTCGACCACTGGAGCTGTTTGGAGCGCCGGATCTTGATCCCAAAGCAATCATCAAAACCATGCAAAACCTGGCACCCGTGTGGCTAACAGGTTGCCACTTACGTGAATGCTGGTTTGAGCCAACCTTCCACAAGCATGCCGGTCAATTATGCGCAGGCATCCAAATTCATGCCGAAGCACCTTTTTATCAACATGAAAGCTTTTATCCCTGGCGTTTGCAGTCCCTGGCTTTTAAAGCCATCAGGCAATTGCTGCCGGATTATCCGCTCTGGCGTGATTTTCCATATGAATACGAGCTGGATCGCTTGGCTATAGATGTTATTAATGGTTCATCTTTGCTGCGAGAATGGGTTGATGATTCGAATGCCGTGCCGGAAGATCTGGATTTTTTGACACAGGCTGATGAGCGCGCTTGGGCAGAAATCAGGCAGGCGTTTCTGTTGTACTAAGGACTTGATTAACAATATCATCCCAACTTATGCTGAAAAACCGGTAGGGGCGAATTCATCCGCCCCTGCAAAAACCTTTCTCAGCAAGTCCTAAGCCCCCGTTTGCCTGATTAAAAACCAAGGATATAGTAAATGGATATTTTAATTCTAATTCGACTATCGCCAGAGACTTACACATGGCCTTTAAACCCGCCTGGTGGCTGAACCACGCCCATCTTCAAACCATTTTTCCTGCCGTATGGCGTAAAAAACTACCCGTTCCAGGCCTGCATCGAGAAAGATTGGTAACGCCGGACGGTGATTTTATCGATATAGATTGCTGCGGCCCGGAAGGTGCGCCATTGGTAATTTTATTGCATGGTCTCACTGGCAGCTGGCAATCAAGTTATATCGGCGGATTACAACTGACACTGTTAAAGTTGGGTTTGCGTACTGTGGCGTTAAATTTTCGTGGCTGTAGTGGCGAGTTTAATCACACGGCCAGATGTTATCATTCCGGCGAAACTGAAGATATTCACTTTCTTTACCAAACCCTTCGCCAACGCGAACCACATACGCCTTTTGCTGCCGTTGGTTTTTCTTTAGGCGGCAACGTATTACTGAAATGGTTGGGCGAACAAGGCAATAATCTCGCTTTGTTTGCAGCGGTTGCCGTTTCAGTGCCTTTAGTTTTAAGCGAATGCGCTACCAAACTGGATACCGGTTTTTCCAGGATCTACCGACATCGTTTATTACGTGATTTAAAAACGTATATCCGACAAAAACAGGCTTATTTACAACAGCTTGGCAAGTTTTCGGAAGCGGATAAGCTAAGTCAATTAGGTGATTTAAAGAATATTAAATCCTTTTGGCAATATGATGATGTCGTAGTGGCTAAATTGCATGGCTTTGCTAGTGCACAAGATTATTATCAGCGCTCCAGTTCACGACAATTTCTTAAATCAATTACAGTCCCTACGCTAATCATCCATGCCTTGGATGATCCGTTTATGACAGAAAAGGTTTTACCTAAACCGGAAGAGCTTTCCAAAACCGTAACACTGGAAATTTCTAAACAAGGTGGACATGTTGGGTTTGTAACCGGCTCATTTCCGTTTAAACCGGAATATTGGTTAGACACCAGAATCAGTCATTTTATCTCCCAACAATTAGCCGCATTTACTTGTGCTAAAGTTGATTTGGCAGGTTAAATCTAGCTACTTATGCTGAGTTGCAATTATTAAATTTTTGTAATCTTAGCCAAGCTTGTTAAAAACCAGTTAAAATGGCGGACTAAAAAACAATATTGCAATAAAGCAACGGGTTGAAAGCTATCATGCAAAAACAACATAACACTGACGACTTGAGAATTTCCGCTACTAGAGAAGTAATCGCTCCAGTCCAGGTGCACAATGACATGCCGATTACAGAATCGGCTGCAGAAACCACATTCCAAGCCAGACGTGAAATCCATAAAATTTTAACTGGCGTTGATGACCGTTTACTTGTGGTCATTGGCCCCTGCTCCATTCACGACCCCAAGGCTGCCAAGGAATATGGTCAACGCTTAAAAATCATTCGCGACCAACTCGCTGATGATTTATTGATTGTAATGCGCGTTTATTTTGAAAAACCGCGCACTACGGTCGGATGGAAAGGCTTAATCAACGATCCGGATTTGGATTCCAGCTTTAATATCAATAAAGGCTTGGGCATCGCCAGGCAATTGTTGCTGGATTTAAATTCAATGGGCATACCGGCAGCAACAGAATATCTGGACCTGATAACCCCGCAATACATATCCGATTTGATTGCCTGGGGCGCGATTGGTGCAAGAACTACGGAAAGTCAGGTGCATCGTGAGCTGGCGTCTGGTTTGTCCTGCGCGGTTGGTTTTAAAAACGCCACTGATGGCTCATTTAAAATCGCCATTGACGCCATAGGCGCAGCGATGAGTCCGCATCACTTTTTATCAGTGACTAAATCGGGCCATTCCGCCATATTTTCCACCACGGGTAATGAAGACGCGCACATCATTTTACGCGGCGGCAATGATAGCCCAAATTACGATGCCGAAAATGTGCAAAAGGTGGCGCTAGGTCTAGAAAATGCCAATTTGCCAACCAACATCATGATTGACTTCAGCCACGCTAATTGTTCCAAACAATACCAGCGCCAATTAGTGGCTGCCGAAGATGTCGGCGCGCAAATCGCTCACGGTGATCGCAGAATTATCGGCATTATGGCCGAAAGCCATCTGGTTGGTGGTCGTCAGGATGTCATACCAGGACAACCCTTAACCTATGGACAAAGCATTACCGACGGCTGCTTAGGTTGGGAAGACACCGAATTGCTGCTAAAAAATCTGGCCACTGCCGTTCAAACACGCAGAACTAAATAGCTTAAGTAAAGGTTTGTTAGATGATTGTATATATCAATGGTGAAAGTACAGAACTGACTGACAAAAGCGTAGTCGCGGATGTCATTGCCAATCTGGGCCTAACCGGTAAAAAAATTGCGGTTGAATTGAATAAAGAAATTTTGCCGTTTAATCAACACAGCAGCCATGTGCTGCAATCGGGGGATCGCTTGGAAATAGTGCATGCAATTGGCGGTGGTCAGGATGATACCTTTATTATTGCTGGTACAGCCTATCATTCCCGCTTACTCGTTGGCACCGGCAAATACAAAGACATGGAAGAAACCCGCTTGGCCATTGAAGCTAGCGGCGCACAAATCGTTACGGTAGCTATTCGCCGCACAAATATCGGTCAAAATCCAGGCGAGCCCAATTTATTGGATGTTATTTCACCTGACAAATACACCATCCTGCCAAATACAGCAGGCTGTTACACGGCTGAAGATGCCGTGCGCACTTGCCGCTTGGGCAGGGAATTATTGGGTGGGCATAACTTAGTTAAACTGGAAGTATTAGCGGATCAGACCACGTTGTTTCCTGACGTAGCCGAAACCTACATTGCTGCAGAATTACTGGTTAAAGACGGCTTTGATGTCATGGTTTATACCAATGACGACCCGATTGCCGCCAAAAGACTGGAAGAAATCGGCTGTGTGGCCGTTATGCCCTTGGCAGCCCCAATCGGCTCCGGTTTAGGCATTCGTAATCCCTACAATATTTTAACCATAGTCGAGAATGCCAAGGTGCCAATTTTGGTTGACGCAGGCGTGGGTACTGCCTCCGATGCCGCAATGGCAATGGAATTGGGCTGTGCTGGCGTGTTAATGAACACCGCTATCGCTGCTGCCAAGAATCCAGTGTTAATGGCATCAGCCATGCGCAAAGGCATTGAAGCAGGTCGAGAAGCCTATTTAGCCGGACGTATGCCGAAAAGGCGTTTTGCCTCTGCGTCATCACCATTAGATGGATTGTTTTTCTAAGCCATCTCAAAAACCTGAATCCTGATCGCATGAAAGCGCAGTATCAAAGCCACGGATGGCCAATTTGCGTAATAAACAGTCCCGTTGTAATTTGTAAATGAATCCTGAAAACGCCCCCCGCTCAAGAATCCGCAGTTTTATCCGCCGCCAAGGCCGATTGACCCCAGGTCAACAACTGGCCTTGGATAATCATTGGCAGCGCTATGGCCTTGATCCCAAAACCCCATTTAATCATGAACAGGCATTCGGCAGGCAAGCGCCGTTGATTGTGGAAATTGGGTTTGGTAATGGTGAAAGTCTGGCGGCGATGGCGGCAGCTAATCCAGAAACTGATTATATTGGCATTGAAGTGCATACGCCTGGAGTTGGTCATTTAATGATGCTGCTGGATCAGCAAGGCATAACTAACGTCAGAATTTATAGCCATGATGCCATAGAAGTTATCGAAAATTGCCTGGCCGATGATTCGCTGGCCGGTTTGCACTTGTATTTTCCTGACCCCTGGCCAAAAAAGAAGCATCACAAACGCCGTATTGTGCGCACAAGCTTTATTGAATTACTCGGTAAAAAACTGCAATCCGGTGGCTATTTTCATGCTGCGACCGACTGGCAACATTATGCTGAATGGATGTTGGATTTGTTGACGACCACCCATATTCTTAAAAACACTAGCCCAACGCAAGATTACTGCGAAAAACCAGAACACAGGCCGTTGACCAAATTTGAGCAGCGTGGCTTAAAACTGGGGCACGGGGTTTGGGATTTAATTTTTACCAAGCCGTAACCGATGCTAACAACTATTAGCTAACTTCGTCATCCAGTAGCAACTGCTTTAAAAACGGAATCGTTAATTTGCGTTTAGCAGACAACGATGCTTTATCCAGCTTTTCCAGTAAAGCCCAAAGCGACGGCATGTCACGCACGTAGTGCAGCAATAAAAACTGGCCTGTTTGAGGCGATATGGCAAATCCAAGTTGTCTGGCTTTAAACGTAAGCGCGGCGATGTTTTCGTCATCAGTAAATGGCTTAATGATCAAGCTTAAGCCCCAATTTAATCGGGTTTTCAAGTCAGGTAAGTCAATAGCTAACTCGCTGGCCAGACAAGGTGCGCTAACTATCAACTGGTGCCCGCGATCACGGTGTTGGTTAAAAAAATGAAAAAAAGCCTGTTCCCAATCCTTGTTGCCCGCAATACATTGCAGATTGTCAAAACAAACCAGATTGCAATCATCTAAACCGGATAAAATTTCGGTAGTGACTTGCTCAAACTTCAACAAATCAAAATAGAAAGACCGTAAGTTTTGTTGATGCGCATAATGACAACTGGCATGCAATAAGTGGCTTTTGCCCAGCCCATGCCCACCGCTGAGATAAATTTGCTGTTCGCCAGTACCGTCAACACAGCGTTGCAAATGCGAAATAATATCGTGATTTTGGCCAGGAAAAAAATCAGCAAAAGTTTGATTAGCCCTGAACTCAAATTGTAAGGGAAGCTGAACCGCCATTGCGCTTAAGGCTGCTTTTTAAAAAATCGCACATAAAATGCCGTCCCAAAAAACAGCGACAGGCTTAGCAGCACTTCCAGCAACGCATAAGGCCTTTCCACACTATCGCTATAGGCTTCGACCGAACCATGAATAAAATAAATCAAGCTAACGTAGCTAGCCCAGGCGCAACTGGTTAGACGTTTATCCAGCAAGCCGCGCATTGGTAATAGTAATGGCGTTACCGTTACCAGCAAAATCAGCGCAACTGGAAAATGAGTGGCTGGCACAAGTACCGTCGGCCAAAGCATCAGCAAGGCAAATAAACCAAAAAAACCAACTAAGGCCAGATAATAAAAATAGATGGGATTAATATTTTTCATAAGCCCTGCAAACGTTTGGCAATGTTAGCCAATCTGGCTCCCAAGGCTTTACATAAGGTTTTTTCATGATCTGAAAGCGTCTGTTGCTGCATAGAAACATGGCTGGCACCGTAAGGCGTGCCACCCGTGGTGGTTTCTCTTAACGCGGTTTCAGAATAAGGCAGGCCGGTGATTAGCATGCCGTGATGTAATAACGGCAACATCATGGATAACAAGGTGCTTTCCTGTCCGCCGTGCATGCTGCCAGTGGAAGTGAATACGGCGGCCGGTTTGCCGGTTAGCGCACCGGAAAACCAAAGCTCAGTGGTGTTATCCAAAAAATACTTCAGAGAAGAAGCCATGTTGCCAAAATGAGTAGGACTGCCCAAGGCCAAGCCATGACAGGTTTTTAAATCATCCAAGGTGGCATAAACCGCACCGCTGTCGGGGATGCTCGGGGCGGTTTTTTCACAGTTAGCCGATACTTCCGGTACTGTGCGCAAAACAGCTTCCGCGCCTTCTACAGACTCTACGCCACGAGCAATCGCGTTAGCCATCTGTGCTGTCGCGCCATGACGGGAATAATACAAAATAAGAATTCTGGTCATATCAGCCATTATAAAATGCCAAGTACATCTTCTGGAGGACGACCAATAGCGGCTTTGCCATTGGCTAATACAATTGGCCGTTCGATCAAGATTGGATTTGCAATCATGGCGTCAATTAACGCTGCTCTATCCAATCCGGCATCATCAAGATGATTAGCTTTGTATTCGGCTTCTTTTTTACGCATCAAATCACGTGGTTCAATAGCCAGCTTATCTAAAATCTCGGTTAACTCCTGAGCATTGGGTGGAGTTTTTAGGTATTCGATAACTTCAGGCTCAAACCCTTTATCTTTAAGCAGTTGCAAGGTTTGCCTGGATTTGCCACAACGTGGATTATGATAGATTTTTACGTCCATAGGGTCGCCACTTTCTAACCAATAAAAACGCTATCATAACATTAACTAGACAGAGCGCCGTAAATGGCTGTTTGTCAGTGAAATTTCCCCTCACCCAACCCTTTCCCTCTGAAGACATAATTATCTACACAAGTTTTACAGCGCGTCATTCCGGCAGGGATTCGCTACGCGCTCTTACGGGTGCCGGAATCTAAGGCACATGGATGTAAAAAGCCTAATATTTGAAGTGAGATTAACTAAAAAACGTCCATTTATACTGAGCATTGCCATCCATGGCTTCTGGATTCCGGCCATCCCTGCCGGAATGACGCTGTTTAAGATTTGTGTAGATACCCATGCTCTGGAGAGGACTTTTAACGGCTATCTGGTATTTTTGCTCTTAATTCGCATTAACAATATTAGCCAGCGCTTTCACTGCCATAACTTAATCGCCTCGCACACCGCCTTAATACGCAATTGCCTGATCGCTTCACCAATTGCCGCGCCTTGTAATTCACCTAACATGACTGACTTGGTATCAACCGCTTTGGCAGCGTTAGCCAGTAAAGTCAGGAATTCTGTTTGTCGATAGGGCGAATGCTCAAGCCCAGTCCGACCATGCGCATCGGCAGTGCAAGCCAATAAAAAATCATCAAACAGTGTATTCTCTGGCTTAAACACGTTTAAAACCAGTAGCATATCAGTAATCGTGCCGGCACGTAACTCAAAGGCTTTGTGGCAATGGCTGTGATATTCCATGACATGTTTGGCCAAGTTATTAAAGTTGTTTGGCACACGTAACCGTTTGCATAGCTGCTCCAACAACGGCAAGCCAGCCCGCTCATGTCCATGATGGCTGGGCCAGTGTTCTTTGGGCGATAAGGCTTTACCCAGATCATGCACTAAAGCCGCAAACCGCACTTCCGGCTTTGGCGATATCAATGCCGCTTGATCCACGCACAGCAAGGTGTGAATGCCCGTATCAATTTCAGGATGGTATTTAGCCGGCTGTGGCACGCCAAATAAGGCTTCGATTTCCGGAAAAATAATTTTTAAGGCCTGACATTCTTTTAAGGTATAAAAAAATGCCGATGGCGTTTTTTCTGTAAGCGCTTTTTGCAGTTCCGCCCACACGCGCTCCGGCACCAAATAATCCACTTCGCCAGCCGCTACCATGCCTTGCATTAAACTTCGGGTTTCTTCTGCTAAAGTGAAGCCTAAATGATGGTATCTGGCAGCAAATCGGGCGATTCGCAATATCCGCACCGGATCTTCGGCAAATGCGGGCGAAACATGTCTGAATAGCCGCTGTTCCAAATCGCGCTGTCCGTTAAACGGATCAACCAGCGTACCATCGGGTTTCATGGCTATGGCATTGATGGTTAAATCGCGACGCAGTAAATCTTGCTCTAAACTGACATCGGCATCGGCATGTACCACAAAGCCTTTATAGCCGGGCGCGGTTTTGCGCTCGGTTCTGGCCAAGGCATATTCTTCCTGGGTTTTTGGATGCAAAAATACCGGAAAATCTTTGCCAACCGGCCGAAAGCCCTGTTGAATCATGGATTCCGGCGTTTCGCCAATAACCAGCCAATCATTGTCTTTAACTGGCAAGCCGAGCAATTTATCGCGGACAGTACCGCCAACCAAGTATGTTTGCATGTTTATGAAAGCACGAAGAGATAGGATTAGCATATCATAGGCAGTAAAAATAACTAGCAACCACCCGCACGCAAATATTTTAGAGAGCAAATATGATAACAATACTGTTAATCAGTATCTTAACTGGGCTTGTAACTGGCATCTTGGCTGGCCTTTTCGGCATTGGCGGCGGACTGGTGATTGTGCCCGTATTGGTATTCGTGTTTACTGCGCACGGATTTGCTGCCGAATTGGTGATGATTATGGCAGTCGCCACGTCCTTGGCAACCATCGTGTTTACCGCCATATCCTCAGTAACTGCGCATCATCGCTTAGGTGCCGTGTGGTGGCCCCGAGTTTTTAGATTGGCACCAGGCATTATGCTTGGTTCCGGCTTGGGCGCGGTGCTTGCCGATCATATTGACGCCCAGTTATTTCGCACTATCTTGATTGCCTTTCTGCTGTACGTTGGCGTGCAAATGGCTGTGCAATTTCAACCAAAACCAGGTGGCGTAAAGCAATCCAACTTGTTAGATGCCCTGGTTTCGGTAGTAATTGGCTTGATGTCAGCTATCGTTGGCATTGGTGGTGGCACATTGACGGTGCCTTATTTGGTCAGTTGCAATGCACCCATGAAAAACGCGGTGGCCATTTCGAGTGCCTGCGGGTTTCCGATAGCCGTATCAGGCACTATCAGCTACGTGCTGTTAGGTTGGCACGCGCCATTATTACCGGACTGGAGTTTTGGTTATATTTATTTGCCATCGTTTGTTGGCGTTGGCATCAGTAGCGTGTTAACTGCGCCCATTGGTGCCAAACTGGCACATAAATTACCGGCCAAGAAACTAAAACGCTACTTTTCTGTACTAATATTCGCTATGGCAATCAAGCTGATTTGGGCTTGATTAAAAGGCTGATTGAGCTTCAAGATGGTGCAAATTACAAAGCAAATTCACAAGCACCTGACAGAATGCCCGACTCACAGTATAATGCTCTGTTATTTTTACTGATTTTAGGTGTGGTTTATGCAAATTATCCAGGAAGCGCTCACGTTTGATGACGTTTTATTAGTGCCTGCGCACTCAACGGTGTTGCCACGTGAAGTAGAAATGAAAACACAATTGACCCGGACTATCTCGTTAAATATCCCGCTGGTTGCCGCCGCGATGGATACAGTTACCGAAGCCCGACTGGCCATTGCCATCGCTCAGGAAGGCGGAATTGGCATCATTCATAAAAACATGACGGTTGAACAGCAGGCCAGAGAAGTTCGCCATGTTAAAAAATACGAAAGCGGTGTTATTAAAGATCCCATTTGTGTATCACCCAGCGCCAGCGTGCGTGATGTGCTAAATCTTACCCGCGCTAAAAATATTTCCGGCGTACCCGTCGTTGATGGCGATGAATTAGTCGGTATCGTCACCAGCAGAGATTTGCGTTTTGAAACCCGCTTTGATGAGCCGGTTTCCAAAGTAATGACGCCAAAAGAACGCTTGGTGACTATCAACGAACATGCCGACCGTAAGGAAGCGATTGCCTTATTGCATAGACACCGCATTGAAAAAATCCTGGTGGTAAACGATGATTTCCACCTGCGCGGCATGATCACCGTAAAAGATATTCAAAAAGCCAAAGACTATCCCCTAGCCTGTAAAGACGAGCAGGAAAGATTACGCGTTGGCGCAGCCGTAGGCACCGGTGTTGGCACTGAAGAACGCGTTGCCGCGTTGGTTGAAGCTGGTGTGGATGTGATTATTGTTGATACCGCACATGGGCATTCCCAAGGCGTTTTAGACAGGGTTAACTGGGTTAAAACCAACTATCCGGAAGTACAAGTTATCGGTGGCAACATTGCCACTGCCGAAGCCGCACTTGCCCTGGTTGCTGCGGGCGCCGATGGCGTAAAGGTAGGCATAGGCCCAGGCTCAATTTGCACCACTCGAATTGTTGCCGGGGTTGGCGTGCCACAAATCACTGCCGTCAGCAACGTGGCAGATGCCTTAAAAGGCACTGGCGTTCCTTTGATTGCTGATGGCGGCATCCGTTATTCCGGTGATGTAGCCAAAGCCTTGGCCGCAGGTGCGCATGCCGTCATGTTAGGTGGCTTATTTGCCGGAACTGAAGAAGCGCCGGGCGAAGTTGAGTTATATCAAGGCAGATCTTACAAATCGTATCGTGGCATGGGATCGTTGGGCGCAATGGCGCAACAGCAAGGTTCCAGTGATCGTTATTTTCAGGAAGAAGCCGATTCGGTAGAGAAATTAGTCCCAGAAGGCATTGAAGGCCGCGTACCGTATAAAGGCAGTTTATTAGCCGTTATCCACCAATTATTGGGCGGCGTGCGCGCCAGCATGGGTTACACCGGCAGCCAAACCATTGCTATTTTGCATGAAAAAGCCCAGTTTGTTAGGGTGACGAGTGCCGGTATGCGGGAAAGCCATGTGCATGATGTGACGATTACCAAGGAAGCGCCGAATTATCGGTCGGAATAATTAGGTTTTGACCAATTTCAACCTAAGCTTAGACTAATCATTACAGACAATAATTTTATGTAGATCGTATCCGGTGGGCATTCCCCCATGCCGAGCCGAACACCGGATACGTAGGGTGGGTTAGTCGCGCAATATAAATGTTTCAAAGCTATCACTAACGATCAAGCGCGACGTAACCCACCATTGGCTTTCCAAGATGCCCAAAAATAAATTGCCATTTTGCTGAAAATAATTACCAGCACCCCATTTCTGGAACAACACCGTGAAACAAACACAAACCAATATCCATACTCATAAAATCTTAATCCTGGACTTCGGTTCGCAATACACCCAATTAATCGCCAGACGCATCCGCGAAATCGGCGTTTATTGTGAGATTTATTCTTGCGAATGTACTGACGACGAAATCAAAAATTTTACCCCAAACGGCATCATACTATCCGGCGGCCCGGAAACCGTAACCAGCGGCGACACGCCCAGAGCGCCAGCCAGTGTATTCACCTTAGGCGTTCCAGTTTTAGGCATTTGTTACGGCTTGCAAACCATGACCGAACAACTGGGCGGCAAGGTTGAAAGCTCCGACCACCGCGAGTTTGGCTATGCACAAATCCGTGCCAGAGGCCATTCCAAACTACTTAACGGCATAGAAGACCACCTCTCGCCGGAGGGCTTTGGCTTACTGGATGTGTGGATGAGCCACGGCGACCGCGTTGTAGAATTACCAGCTGGTTTTAGCTTAATCGCCAGCTCTGAAGGCGCGCCAATCGCAGGTATTGCCAACGAAGAACGCAAGTTTTACGGCGTGCAATTTCATCCTGAAGTCACCCATACCAAACAAGGCGGACGGATTTTATCGCGCTTTGTATTGGATATTTGCGGCTGCGAAGCGTTGTGGACATCCAGTAATATCATTGAAGACAGCATTAATGCAGTACGGCAAAAAGTCGGCACTGACCATGTCATTTTAGGCTTGTCCGGCGGCGTGGACTCCTCCGTGGTTGCAGCATTGTTGCACAAAGCCATTAAAGATCAACTGACCTGCGTGTTCGTGGATACCGGCTTGCTGCGTTTGCATGAAGGCGATCAGGTTATGGCCATTTTTGCGGAGCATTTAGGCGTTAAAGTGATACGCGTAAACGCCGAACAGCGCTATATGGATGCCCTGCAAGGTATTACCGACCCTGAGCAAAAGCGCAAAATCATCGGCAATTTATTCATCGACATCTTTGATGAAGAAGCAGGCAAAATTACCGATGCCAAATGGCTGGCGCAAGGCACCATTTATCCTGACGTCATCGAATCCGCCGGATCAAAAAGTGGCAAAGCCCATCTGATTAAATCCCACCATAACGTGGGTGGCTTACCGGAAAACATGACCTTAAAACTGGTTGAGCCACTGCGCGAGCTGTTTAAAGATGAAGTCAGAAAATTGGGCGTTGAATTGGGCTTACCCGCTGACATGGTCTATCGCCATCCATTTCCAGGCCCTGGTTTGGGCGTACGGATTTTAGGTGAAGTTAAAAAATCTTTTGCTGATTTATTAAGACAAGCCGACGCCATTTTTATTGAAGAACTCTACCGCCACGATTTATACGATAAAGTCAGTCAGGCATTTGCGGTATTTTTGCCGGTTAAATCGGTTGGCGTTATGGGCGATGGCCGCCGTTATGATTACGTCATCGCCATTCGCGCCGTTGAAACCATTGATTTTATGACTGCGCGCTGGGCACATTTGCCTTATGAGTTTTTGGATTTGATTTCCCGCCGCATAATCAACGAAGTCAACGGCATTTCCAGAGTCACATACGACATTTCCGGCAAGCCACCTGCTACCATTGAATGGGAATAACATCTGATGAAGCCTGGATGCGTTACGCCATACGCTTGGCGCAGCGCGCCGAGCAGCAAGGTGAAGTGCCGGTTGGCGCTGTTATTGTTAAAGACAACCGTTGCTTAGCTGAAGGCTGGAACAACGCTATCAAAACCCACGATCCCACCGCGCACGCTGAAATCATGGCTTTGCGCAGTGCTGGGCTGGCACTGGAAAACTACCGTTTAATCGATACCACCGTTTACGTCACACTGGAACCCTGCGTCATGTGCATGGGTGCGCTTAGCCATGCACGCATCAAACGCCTGATTTTTGGCGCATTCGACCCCAAACGCGGCGCTGTCTGCAATGCCTTAAGCCTGACTGACGCCAGTTTTTTAAATCACAGGATAGAATGGCAAGGCGGGGTTTTGGAAACTGACTGCTCGGAGATGCTTAAAGATTTTTTTAGGGCAAGGCGTTAATCTGGCTATTAAGAAGCAGGCTGGAATAAACCGGTTTGAGCGGGAGCGAAAATCGGTGTTTCCGGCACAAAGATGCCTCAATCGCCGGAAACACCCACACATCGCTGCACTCGTGCGGATTTATTCAGGCCTACTAGACGGTATCCCACCTGTGCGGATTGATTGGCAATCAAAAAATTGCACCCGGGCTATAGCTAGTTGATAATATAAATAACCAACTACCCTGCTAAGGATTGTAGTCAATGAAAAACCAACATTGGTGGCAGACTTGTTTTCCGCAGTTCATAGATAGTGCGGATAGCACAACGCAATTACTGATGGAATCCTCTTCTTTAATCACTGCACCCGCTAACCACCAGTTATTTAACCCAGGTAGCCGTTGTGAAAATTATTTATTGTTATTAGAAGGACAAATCAAGATCCAGTTGATGTCAGATAATGGTCGGGAAGTTTTGCTTTATCAGGTTAATTCTGGGGACTCTTGTGTGTTAACTACGTCTTGTCTAATTAGTGGCGATAACTATCCGGCCGAGGGCATTACTGAAACGGACATAACCGCATTCAGTATTCCAGCTCAGGCATTTCATCGCGGTATAGAGCAATCGCAATTTTTTAGAGAATTTGTGTTTAAAAACTTTTCCGTGCGCTTGGCTAAACTGATAACTCGAATGGAATCAGTGGTTTTTGGCAGCATTGATCAGCGCTTAGCTAAAATGCTTCTGGATACGGGTAAGTTAAAAATTGAGAAAACCCATCAAGAGCTGGCTTATGAATTAGGCACAGCTCGTGAAGTGGTTTCCAGACATTTAAAATATTTTGAAAAACAAGGTTGGGTAGGTCTGACGCGCGGTACTGTGGAAATTATTGATCGCTTAGCCATTACACAATTGCTAAGCAACCCAGAAAACTAATCCAATCTGTCAGTTGCTGTTGGGATAGCACTGTTATCTTCTTCTTGCTCATTACCAATAAACTTTAGGATAACAAAAGAAATAACAAAACCCAGACAAGCAAAAAATACCAATGGCAAAGCAAAAGGCATGTCATGATGGTCACGTAGGTTCATTTGAAAAACGACTGAAAAAATTTTTAACACAAAATCTATCATTTTAGTCACCAATTAGTTAATAAATTAAACATATCAACCCAGTTTTAGACTATGCGGACAATCGTTTATGCCAGACAAAACCGAGTGAAACACACAATACTGAATTCAATGTTGCGCTTCAGTGATAAAGTCACATGAGCACGATTGAAAACGGTGATTTGCTTGCTATCTCGCCAATTTTGCAAACGGCCAATGGTCAATCTGGCGTGCAATTGAGCGGCGCATGGACTTTAGCTAACTTGGCGATGACGCCCAAACTAACTGATCAAGTCAAACAACTAGCCACAAATAAAGGCTTGCACTGGGATCTGTTAACGATAGATTTGCTGGATGATGCCGCTGCATTGATGATTTGGCAGGCTTGGGGCGAGCAATTGCCTGCGCACATTGATTTACAACCCGCGCATCAGCAATTATTTAAGCACTGGCAAGACTCGGAATTACCTGCTGAAATCCACCATCCATTTAACTTATTGGTAGTTTGGAAACAACTAAGCACTTGGTTTAAAACGCTATTCGAGCATTGCTTAAGCCTAGTCATCATGCTAGGTCAACTGCTGTTGGATTGCTTGTATTTATTGCGCCATCCCAGTGCGATTCCCTGGGCGGAAATATCCATCACAATTTATGATGCCGGTATCAGGGCGTTAAGCATCACTGCCCTGGTTGGCTTTTTGATTGGCATTGTGTTGAGCTATCTGTCTGCGCTGCAATTAAAAATGTTTGGTGCAGAAATTTATATCATCCCGATTTTGGGATTAAGCATCATTCGCGAGCTTGGCCCGTTGTTGGCGGCCATTTTAGTTGCTGGTCGATCAGGTTCCGCAATGACCGCGCAAATTGGAATCATGCGCGTCACCGAAGAACTGGATGCCTTGGCGGCTTTTGGAATTTCGTATTCATTACGATTAATTTTGCCCAAGGTGATCGCATTATCCATAACGCTGCCCTTATTAACCATGTGGACTAATGTGACAGCCTTGTGCGGTGGTATGTTTGCCGCCCAACATACCTTGGATATCGGCTACCAACAATTTCTGGCCAAACTGCCAGAAAGCGTACCCTTGGTAAATGTATTCATAGGCATAGGCAAAAGCGCGGTATTTGGGATGGCAATTGCGCTGATTGCCTGTCACTTTGGCTTTCGTATCAAGCCCAACACGGAAAGCTTAGGTCAGGAAACTACGAATTCGGTGGTTGCTGCAATAACGTTAGTGATCATGCTGGATGCATTATTTGCTATTATCTTTATGAATGTGGGCATGCCATGAGCGAAACCTGCGCCATCAAAATTGAGCATCTGTACACTCAGTTTGGCGATAAAGTTATCCATAAAGATATTTCCATGAGCTTGGCGCGTGGTGAAATTTTGGGGTTGGTTGGCGCAAGTGGCTGCGGCAAAACCACATTGCTCAGGGAGATTATGGGATTGCAAACGCCAAATAATGGACAAATTTTTTTAAACGGCAAACCACTGGCAGCCATCATCGCACAACAACAAAGACGTTTACGCAGTGATTGCGGCATATTATTTCAAAAAGGTGCCTTGTTTAGTGCATTAGATGTCTTTGAAAACATAGCCTTCCCCCTGCGGGAATTAGGCTTGCAGGATGACGAGTTAATTAAACGCCTGGTTTTTAGTAAATTAACCCTGGTTGGATTAGGCACTAGCGATGCCGAGTTAAAACCGGCCGAGTTATCAGGCGGCATGATAAAACGTGTGGCCTTGGCCAGAGCACTTATACTGGAGCCCAGTTTGCTATTACTTGATGAGCCCACTGCGGGATTAGACCCTATCGGTAGTGAAGATTTTGTCACTTTATTATCCAAATTACACAAACAACTAAACTTTACTGTAGTGATGGTAACGCACGATCTGGATATACTTCGCGATTTATGCAGCCAAATTGCCGTGCTAGCCGACCAACAACTGGTTGCGTTTGGTACACTCGCATCGATTTTGGCTAGCGAGCACCCGTTTGTTAAGGAGTTTTTTCACAACCGTCGCGCAGAACGCGTATTCCAGGGACAAGAGGTTGATTATGGGTAAAAATACTCATGCGCTAATCACGGGGTTGTTTTTAATATTGTTTGTAAGCGCATCAATAGGCATCATTTTTTGGCTAGGGCATTTTGAAAAAGAGCGCAATCTGTATATGATTTCAACTACAGCCTCAGTTTCTGGGCTAAATCCTGAATCAACCGTGTTTTTTCGCGGCATTCCGGTTGGTAAAGTTGTCAGCATCCAATTTGACCCTGGTGATGCCAACACCATTCTAGTACCTATCGAAATCGACAAAAATATTATATTAAACAAAGGCGTATTTGCTACCCTGCATCTTAAAGGCGTTACTGGACTGACCCAGATTGAGCTGGAAGATACCGGCAGAACCTCCGAGCCTTTGCCCGTGGGCGATACGCCTGATTCCCGTATTCCGCTAATGCCGTCATTAACCGATAAGTTAATGGATTCCGGTGAAGATTTACTAAAAAAAGCCGATCATTTAATGCTGCGTTTGAGTTCGCTACTTAATGATGAAAACGAAAAAAATATCGGCGGTATTTTAGGCAATCTGAAAACATTAACTGACAAATTATCGGCCCTACAAATCAGCGTGGATAAAGCCCTGCAAGGCGTACCGGCCTTAACTGATAATGCACAAAAAACCCTAAACCATATCAATGCTTTAACTGGCGACTTACAAAGTTTAACGGCTGAAGTGCGTAAGCTGAGCAGTAAAACCAATCAATTGTTAGCAACGGGCCAAACGGTAGCTGATCGCATCACTGAAACTACGGTTCCCAATGTCAACGCCTTGTTAACTGAAATTCAATCAACTAGCAAAGAAATCAAACACTTGGCAGAAATACTTGAAACTGACCCGCAATCTGTTTTGCTGGGGCCGAAAAAACCCATGCCGGGCCCAGGTGAGCCGGGCTTTGAGGATGACCGATGAACTATTTTGCCCTGCTCTTTTTGCTACTAACCAGTTGCAGCATAACGCCAAAACAACCGTTAACACATGATTTTGGCGTAGCAATCTCAAAAGAGGTATATACCGCAATTCCGCAATCAGTTACCGTGGATGCGCCGAAATGGCTATGGGATAAAGGTATACGTTACCGTTTGGCTTATAAATCGCCCACGCAAATTGACATCTACGCCTTAGACCGTTGGCTAGCCGCACCGCCAGAACTTTTTGAACAACTGCTAACTAAAAATGCCAGTGAGCAAGATTATTCGTTGGTTATCCTGTTGCAAGATTTTGAGCAGCAATTTAGCACACTGACTCAGGCTAAAGTGCTATTGCGTTTTAAGGTGGAGTTGTATGACAAAGACAAGAATAAGCTAAAAAGTAAGGAATTTTACTTGGAACAACCCACCGTTAGTCCTGATGCAACTGGTGCAGTCAAAGGTTTTGCCAATTTAACCCGCGCAGCTTTAAAGCAGTTGGACAATTGGTTAAAGTGGAAATAATGGGCAAAAAAAAACCTCCAATGCAGGGCATCAGGAGGTTAAAGTTACAGACACTTAATGGACTGAATTTCACTACGAGGAGGTATATGAAAATGGCGACAATTAATAAGTTAATTACTAATCACTTGCTGCCTACTATACAGACCAATTAAAAAGTTAACAATACAGTTAAATATTAATAGATTGTTTCTAATTTGCAAACTATGGGGGTTTTTATAGTTGAAGCTTTTTGAATCAATATGGAATGCAGCGATTTAGTTCCAAAAAATCCTGGCATTCTCTGGCTGTTTGCGTGGCTCATACTAGATATCGGCTTGATGGGCAAATAAGACAGGAAGTCCACCAGCGTGGATTAAAATCAGCTGACTGCGCCAACCCAGCCAATGGTGCTGGCAAGTTGTAAATTTAGTTAAATTGCTTTTAACAGCTTTTTAATCTCTATCAGAAATATTTCCTTTGTCGAGTTTGCTGAAATATCATTTAGCATGGAAGCCATATGTGGAAGCGTCCAATCACTAATACTTTCTCGTTTTACAAACGTATTTTTTATGTAAGTATTTAGATAAACATCTGCGAATCTGTTTCGCACTAAATCCATAATGATTTTCTCAATTCCGTTTCTTTGATTTGGAGGTACACCGTACCTTAATAATAAATCAGTACGGGCAACATCAGAGCAGGAATGTCCTTGGGTTGCTGTCATCCAGTCAACAATAAAGTCCCCTTGGGTTGAAAGTATTATATTTCCAGGATGATAGTCGCCATGACATAACGAATTGCCTTTTGGAAGGCACTGTAGATACTTATAAATTTTATTTTTATCTGGATCTGTTATTAAGTTGACCGCATCAATGCGCTGCCTCAATTGATCTATATTTTGAGATAAATCTGGATTTTTAATGGTATGAACTGAAACATGCAATAGAGCAAGTTTCGCTGCCATCTCCATCGAAGCGAAAGGATTTCTTTTTGTCATATATTTCAACATGGAAATGCCATTGATCTTTTCAATTATCATTGCATACCGTTCATCTTGTTGTATTAAGTCATAACAAGTTGCAGTTGGTATATCCAAGTTGTTTATTTTCTTAGTTAGCTCAAATTCGGTTTTGATATCTTGTACTGGAACGGTATTAAAATATAACTTTTTGGCCATATTATTTCCGATTTCAAGTATTTCAGCCGTTTTCCCAATTTCGATTCGATTGTTCATGTTGTGCTTTTAAATTTATAGCCCAGTAGCCAACCCGATAACGCAGTCATAAGATCTAAATATTGTAACGTATTCTGCTAAGTTGAACAGACTGGTGAATTTAAAGTTACTGAACCCCAGCTGAGTGGACAGGCTTTTTTTACCTACCGTTTAGTATTGAAAATTTATTTGGCGGGCCGTAGAACACTGTCTGTCCTACTTTATATTTTTCTTGAGAAATTAATTTCAAATGGCTTGATTTAAATTTCATCGAAGAAGGCCATGTTGAATGGAAATTAAACCAAGCATTTGTAGTGCCACAACTTAGCCGTACGAAGTACTTCATTGAGGATTAAGATGGGCTTCCTGCGTCAACCCTATGGATCAACACACAAGACAACGATTTGCCTCGTTCGTTAGGTAGCGTACAGTGATGGAGAAACTAATTACGCATTGAGGCAACAACCAAGAATGCCTAACTTAAATAAGTGTCTACCTTTAGCCAGACCCACTTGAATTATAAGTCAAAAGGTACGCCAATTGTTGCTAGCCATGTAGCCAAAGGCCAACCTAATCGATACATGATATTCTCCCAAACACAAATTAGTTTGGTTGGGTGGGCAGAAAAGCCTTGCCCACCGTTTCGATTTTAATGCAAATGCGAAAAAATCAGCTTACAGCTCTAACCGGATGCACTGAAATACTCCCGCGTCCATTTTCGGTAATTTCATCGTCACTAATCTTAAAATTACCCAACTTCATGGTCAGATAGCGGTCGAAATAATCTTTTAAGCCTTTTTCTACTGACGGATCGAAGTCTGGTCTGACTACGTGGGTGGTGCCCCATTTTGTATGTACAACTTTGCCATCAACGACCACCAGCTCGCCGTCTTTGAAGACATAATCCGGTTTGGTGAACATTTTTTGGCGATCAGCATCGTTGGTGTAGACGGTGATGTCGGCCCAGTTTCCGGCACTTAAGCCGCCGCGATCTTTTAAACCAATTAGTTTGGCCGCTCCTGCGCGGGTCATAATGGCGATTTCTTGCAAAGTATATTCGCGCTCAATGGAAGCCAGCGTTGTCATTTTTTGCGCTTCCGGGTGAATAGTAGCCAGCATATCGTTACGGAAACTTCTGTCCATTAACAATCTGATTAAATGCGGATAACTGGTAAATGGCGCGCCATTGGGATGATCAGTCGTTAAGAAAATCCGCCACGGATCATCAACTAGCAAGAAGGTTTCCAAGCCAATCGCCCATTGCAAGGCGTTAACAAAGTTTTGATCCTTGTATTTGAATGGCACAACGCCGCAACCGGCATCGCATTCAATATCCATACACACAAATTTGTTAGGCGATGCCAGTTTGGAGTTGGCATGTTGACGCATGCTGTCGCCAGAAGCTGTGACGGTTTGACCAAACAAAATCTGCCCGACATCAATGGTGATATTTTTGTTTTTGTTAATAGCTTCGGCAATTTGCGCGGCACCGGATGAAAATTTTAAATCACCTTCGGTACCGTAGCTGTGAAATTGGATATGGGTTAAGTGCATCGGCAAGCCGCCGATGCCTTGGATGGTATCCAAGGTGGTATTGACATTACCTGGTACGCCCAGGTTACAGCCGTGCACATGCAGTGGGTGCGGTACGCCAAGCTCTTTAACCGCCGTGGCCAGTACTTGCAGAATGTCGCGCGGCGTTACGCCGTAATGGCTGTTTTGCTCATCCAGATCCAGTTTACGCTGGTTAAATTTGAAGGCATTGATGCCGCCGGGATTAACCACTTTTACGCCGATGGCTTTGGCTGAATGGATAGTCCAGGCCACGTAATCATTGATGGCTTTTTGATCTTTTTTGGCCGTAAGCATACGTAGCAGATAATCATCGCTACCCAGCATGACGTAGCCGCCTTTGTCCAAAATAGGAATATCGCCCATTTCCATGTGCGCTTGCCTAGCGTTGATTGGCAATACAGCTGGCTCAAAACCGGCGGTATAACCCATTTCTGCATAGCGATAGCCCGTAACAAATGTACTTGGCATGGCGTGTCCGCAGCCGGAACGGGTAATATCCGAGCGATAAACTGGATCGGCGCGGTGATCCTCAGGCAATAATGTTCTGGCGATATTGCCTTTACCACCGCCGATATGGGTGTGCATATCAATAGCGCCGGACATAACCACTTTGCCGGTTAAGTCATATTCTTTGTCCACTTTAAATTCAGCAGTCGGTTTGTTAATAATCTGACCGTGCTGGATGTAAATGTCCTGTTGTACGCCATCAACGCCACTGGCAGGATCGTAAACCGTACCGCCTGTTAATTTAATTAGCATGTTGTGCCTCACCTAAAGCTTGTTCAATAGCATTCAGCACATCAGCCGTGCTGGGCAAACCGGAATCGCGTAATTTTTTTAATCGAATAGCCACCACGTTATCCATTCGATAAGCATGGCCGGCATGGTCGATACCTGGCGTACCCACTGGAATAAACACATCCGGCTCCTTAGTAAAAACCATGCCGGAACGGCCAACGACGATGCTTGGCAAGTTGGTCACTGGCGGAACTGATTTAGCATTAAATGCGTGTACCCAAAGCAAGGCATCGGCTTCGCCGCTTTGTAATAACACATTGCTATCGTTTAAAAATGGATCGTATTCAGGATAACCGCGACTGAAGCGAGTACGGGCCGGATAACCAGTGGTCCATCCACAAACCTGATTGGCTGTCTGATCGCCTTCTTTACCAGCTAATGGCAAACCGGCACTGCGCGTATTCATATTGTTGATTTCTTTAACCATTTCGCAAACCATCTGCACAGTCAATTCGGCATGTGCATAAGCTAAAGCGCCGGCAGCCCAGGTAACAACACTGTATTTGGCGGCTTTTAACTTATCTGCAATGCTTTGTAAGTCTGCGATGGCAATCCCGCCAACAGACTGAGCTCGTATAGGCTGACCTTTTAGCAATGCTCTTAATACCGAAACCACCGCAGGTAGATCTTCGTTACTGCAAGTATGGACCAAGGCTGTTTGGCCATTTGGTGAGGTGGAGGCGCTACCGGATGGTGCTTTACCTAAATAGATGACCTGCCGTTGACTGGTATCGGCAACGAACATGGATTCTGGATTCCAAAGATAGCGTTCAAAAAACCGTGGCGCAAAGGCTTCAACGTCCGTACCGACTACTAATAGCAAGTCACAGCGGTTTTTAACTTCGGCTAGCGTTGTGTTTATCCAGCCGGAATCTTGCAGCGCCAAAAAATTATTACGTGCGCCGGTAAAATTTATATTATCAACCACTGCGCCGCTTCTATCAGCCAACGCCAGCAAAGCTCGCATACCATTCACATCAGTGGCACAGCCACCAAAAACCGGTAAGCTGGTGTTTTTTAATAATGCGGCGGCTTTTGCTACAGCAACATCAAGACTGACTTCTTTGCCATCAACGCGGGCGCTGGTATCGGTAATTGGCAATTCAAATGCAGGCGTATTGACTGCGCAACCGTTCTCAAGCACTGCTAGCGTTACACCATCCACCTTAATTGTTAAATCATCGGTGCCGATGCCACAAAACGGACTCGGTACTTCACTAATTACAGTCATTCAGCTGTCCTTTGGTTAATTTTATTTAATAGTGTTATTGTGACAGATGAGCCGGAATACTTACAATGAATTCCTGGGGATTTTAGCCCTTGTCAAAAGCATATCGATAAAAAATAGACTTAATTAGACTAGTGGTCAGCTTGGTGATTACATGCCTAAGACTTAATTTGAGCAACTTTTTATAAAACTTAAAATTTTTAGCAAGTTGGTCAAAAATTTACAGGTAAATTTTAAGCGGCTATACGACTAAAAAACTACCGCAATCATTGCCGTCAATTTAGGAACTGGATCAATTTTTTTTGATAAATTTTTTGACAGAAAGCCACCGATTTCGTTGTTGCATTTTTGCAAATACGCCTAAATCTTTATAAATTTATTAGTTAAATTAGCAAAAATTTTGTCCAACAAACTGCCCCGCTCTAGTGCCAAAAACAAGCCTAAAACCCGTTGTTGTTTTTTTACAACCACACCTCAAAATACAGCTCAAACCCTTTAAAACTGGAGCGTCCATAAATTTTACAAGCTATAAAATCGCTTGTTTTACAAATTTATTCGGAGGAATATTAGCGCTCAAATCCACCTTTTTTCAGGTCAATCGCCATGCAAGTTATCAAAACTCTTATTTTAATCGGCTCAGTCTTTGCAATCGCAGGCGCGGCTTTTTTTCAACTGTTCGTTTTACTGACTAATACATTTTTTAATAATAACCCTAAGCATATTTTATAAAGTAAATTTTTAAAAAATTAAAATCTGCCTTTATAGGCACCCCAATCTTCCAAAGCATCTTTATTTAAAAGGCATCGGGAAAGTAACCACGTTTTCGCGTGGTTCACACCGGTTTAGCCACTTTCTGTTGCGCCAAAAACCTGTCTAACTGATTAGCAAACGCCTGAACGTCTCGGGAGTTTAACGCCGCAAATCCACCGGTATCAATACCGCTAGACCGCAATGATTCCATAAGGTCACGCATTTGTAACCGTTCTTTTATATTAGCGACAGTATAACGCTCACCGCGCGGATTAATTGCATGACCGCCCTTGTTGATCACCTCATACGCTAGCGGAATATCGCCGGTAATCACCAAGTCATCCACATTTAACCGCTTAACAATCTCATTATCGGCCACATCAAAGCCTGAGCTTACCTGTAATAGTTTGATATATCGCGAAGGCGGCGTTTGAAGACTGTGATTAGCCACTAACGTCACTGTGATTTTGGTGCGTTCAGCTGCTCGAAACAACACATCTTTAATCAATTTCGGACAAGCATCCGCATCTACCCAAATTTGCATACTATTACCTAAACATTTCAACTACTATTGATCTCATCTTATCAAAAACCACGTTAAATCATTTCAATAATAAGTAGAAATCAGGCAACTTATCCTCCTGATAAAAATATAAAATCAACTGCTGCTCGGATGAATGGATAATCGGATGATTTTAATGGATAATGTATGTCTGTATTCCAGCAACCATCGCAATTATTTAATGAAACAAAAGATAGAAGAACTAATTCTGCAAGCAATTTCCGTCCTTAAAGCAGAAACGGTTCTAGCCCAAGACATAACCCCAACAATTACGATAGAACGCACCCGCGACCCGCTACATGGGGATTATGCCTCTAATATCGCCTTAACGCTGGCAAAACCGGCCAAGACAAACCCGCGCCAATTGGCGGAAAAGATTATTGCAGCGTTGCCCAGTGACGCAGCTATTCTTAAAGTTGAGCCTGCAGGCCCCGGCTTTATTAACTTTTTTATCGACAGCAGTTTGCAATATCAGGTTGTCAAAAAAATCTTGGCAGAAGGTAGTGATTACGGACTAAGCCAAGTTGGCGCTGGTAAAAAAGTTCAAGTTGAATTTGTATCAGCCAATCCCACTGGACCACTGCATGTAGGTCACGGACGCGGTGCTGCTTATGGCTCTGCCGTTGCCGCCTTGTTACAGGCCGTCGGTTTTTCAGTACACCGTGAATATTATGTTAATGACGCCGGCCGACAAATGGACATTTTGGCCACCAGCATCTGGTTGCGATATTTGGAAGTGTGCGGCGAGCTGATTACGTTTCCAAGTAATGGTTATCGTGGCGACTACGTCAGTGAAATCGCTGATGCGATCCATAAAACAGCGAATAATGACTACCGTCGCCCCACTGAATTGGTGTTTGAAGATATTCCCGCCGATGAGCCTCAAGGCGGTGATAAAGAACTGCATATTGATGCCTTGATTGCTAGAGCTAAAATGCTACTTGGCGCTTCTTTGTATTTGGACTTTTTTAATAAAGGATTAACGACTATCCTTGAAGATATTAGAGAAGATTTGCATGAATTTGGTGTTGATTACCAAGAATGGTTTTCAGAACGCCAACTAATGGATGATGGTTCAGTTGAAAAAGCCTTGGCACGCTTACAGAGCAGTGGACATCTTTATCAACAGGACGGCGCAACCTGGTTTGCTTCCAGCCAATTGGGCGATGAAAAAGACCGCGTAGTCAAAAGAGAAAACGGCCAATATACTTATTTTGCATCTGATATTGCTTATCACATGCACAAACTTGATAGAGGTTTTGACCAAATCATCGATATTTGGGGCGCTGATCATCATGGCTATGTGCCAAGAGTTAAAGCAGCCATCCAGGCACTTGGGGCAGATGCTTCTAAATTAAAGGTGCTGTTAGTGCAGTTTGCCGTGTTATTCCGCGGCGAAGAAAAGGTGCAAATGTCTACCCGCTCAGGTGAGTTTGTAACCTTACGACAGTTACGAAGCGAAGTGGGTACAGATGCCGCAAGATTTTTTTATGTAATGCGCCGATCTGAGCAACATATGGACTTTGATTTAAAATTGGCCACCTCAAAATCCAATGAAAACCCAGTATTTTACGTGCAATACGCCTATGCCAGAGTATGTAGCGTGTTAAGGCAATTGGATGAAAAAGGCTTGCAACGCGACCGCGAACTAGGTTTTACAAATTTGGATAAATTGACTGAAGAACATGAAACGCAATTGTTGGGAACTTTAGAAAAATATCCTGAAATTCTGGAGCGTGCCGCTTTAGCTTATGAGCCGCACCAGTTGATCCATTATTTACGGGATTTAGCGACTGAATTTCATACTTACTATAACGCCCACCAGTTTCTGGTCGACGACGCCCAAATCCGTAACGCCCGACTAAATTTGATTTGTGCAGTCAAACAAGTATTGGCGAATGGTTTGAACCTGTTAAACATTAATACCCCAGAAGCTATGTAATGGCGAGAGACTACAAATACCGAGCTCAAGATAAAAAATCTACATCACGCCGTTCCGCTGGAGGCCGTCGAGAGCAATCCACTATTGGCTTTTGGAAATGGATGTTAATTACGGTATTGCTGATTGGTTTTGCGGTGTTTTTGGCTTATCTCAACAGCAAAAAAGACGGCTTAATAAACTTGCCTATTAGCCAAAAAATAGCCGCATTAACAGCTAAACCTGATCCGGCTAAAGCAGCAGATGAACCGCCAAAACAACCGGAGATACCAGCCGAACCAGCCAAACCCAAGTTTGATTTCTATACCATTTTGCCTTCAAAAGAACTGGTGGTGCCCGATTCAGAAATTAAAACCAGAGCACGGGAAGAGCGGGTTGGAAAAGCCAAAGAAAGCAAATACATCTTACAGGCTGGCTCATTTAAAGACTTTAAAGAGGCTGATCAATTACGAGCCAAACTAGCTCTAATGGGTATTGAATCCCGGGTGGAAAAAACCAAAGTAGGCAATGTCACCTGGAGTCGGGTCAGGTTAGGCCCTTATGTGCGCATGTCCAGCGTGAGCACGATTCGCGCAAGATTAAGACAGAATGGTATTGATGTTGTAGTGACTGAAATGGGCGTTAAGGCTGATCAATAGATCAGCCTTAACGGCTTGATTCCATCATACTTATTTGTAAACATTCAGTCTTGCCGAAATTAATCTGATTATCAACTGACCTAAGCTTTCGGTCATGTTTATTCAAATTTGATTGAAAAAAATCTCCGCTCCTTATATCCTGACTCAAACATCAGGTAATTAACTCATTCTGGAGCACGCATGGCAAATATTGAAAAGACTGATATAGAAAATCGATTAAAGTTATTCATTGATCCTAACAATGGCGTCGATTTGGTTACTGCAAAATCAGTTAAAGCCATCACAGTGGATGGGACTTCTGTTAACATCAACTTGGAATTAGGTTATCCAGCCAAAAGCTATATGGCTGAGCTAAAATCACAGGTTGAACAACATCTAAAAGACCTGCCTGATATTACTCATATCAATGTGGATGTTACGGTAAAAATAATTTCCCATGCCGTTCAGCAAGCGCTTAAGCCGCATCCTAACATCAAAAATATTATCGCTGTTGCTTCTGGCAAAGGCGGTGTTGGTAAATCGACCACATCAGTTAATCTTGCTTTGGCACTGGCCGCAGAAGGCGCTACCGTGGCCATTCTGGATGCAGACATCTATGGACCCAGCATTCCTACCATGCTGGGTTTATCTGGGCCACCAGAAAGCAAAGACAACAAAACCATGATGCCCAAGCTATCTTTTGGCATCCAAACCATGTCTATTGGTTATCTAGTGGAGGCTGATAAAGCCATGATTTGGCGCGGGCCGATGGCCACAAATGCCTTGCAACAATTATTAAGAGATACCAACTGGCAGGACGTGGATTATCTCATTATTGACTTGCCACCGGGTACGGGCGACATTCAGTTAACGCTGGCTCAGCAAATACCTGTTAGTGGCGCGATCATCGTCACAACCCCGCAAGATATTGCCTTAATTGATGCACAACGCGGCCTGGCCATGTTTGAAAAAGTTAACGTGCCGATACTGGGGTTGGTTGAAAATATGAGTGTGCATGTTTGTAGTCAGTGCGGTCACCACGACCCCATTTTTGGCGAAGGTGGCGGTATCGTCATGGCGGAAGCCAATCATATAGACTTTCTTGGCGCTCTGCCTTTAGACATCAACATTCGACTTAACGCCGATTCCGGCAGGCCAACAGTGATAGCCGATCCTGATGGCGCTGCTTCAATAATGTATAAAGCCATCGCCAGAAAAGCAGCTGCCAAACTGGCCTTACGCGCTAAAGACTTTTCTACCAAGTTCCCCAATATTGTTGTGCAAAGAACTTAACAGCTGATTTTATACTGCGCACCCTAAATAGTCCGCAGTATAAAAACCTTTTACCCGAATAACTCTAATACCCCTGCATGGAAAATCTGATCTCACTGTGGCATAGCACCGGCTTGTATAACTTTAGCAGCGGCCAGGCATTTATGATGCTGGTCGGCTTTTTACTTTTATTTTTAGCCATAAAAAAAGGCTTTGAGCCATTACTGCTGCTGCCGATAGGCTTTGGTGCCGTCTTAAGCAATATTCCTGTGGCCGGCATTTCTGAAGAAGGCGGCTTGCTGTATTTTTTGTATTACGGCATTAAGCTGGGCATTTTTCCGTTATTGATTTTTATGGGTGTGGGCGCAATGACCGATTTCGGCCCCATGCTGGCCAATCCTAAAACCCTGCTCTTGGGCGCAGCCGCGCAATTTGGTATTTTTGCCTCATTGCTGGGCGCGCTGGCGTTAAATGCCATCCCCGGACTGGAGTTTTCCTTGCGGGATGCCGCCGCCATTGGCATTATCGGTGGTGCAGACGGCCCGACAGCCATCTATGTGGCTTCCAAATTAGCACCGGACTTATTGGGGGCGATTGCGGTTGCG
>Ga0208514_100153_pt1 | contig 58411 bp, 61 predicted proteins | sample LakWasMet70_HOW9_2_FD_183900 | JGI IMG/M metagenome (GOLD analysis project Ga0208514, IMG submission 183900) | Freshwater sediment methanotrophic microbial communities from Lake Washington under simulated oxygen tension - Sediment Metagenome... | ecosystem: Environmental > Aquatic > Freshwater >...
TCAACAACCGTTCCTACGCCATCCTCAACGTCGAGTTGCAGCGCGTGGGGGCGGTCGGAGCCAGCGACCGCGCCAAGGCGCAACTGGACCTGCGCACCCCGCCGATTGACTTTGTCCACCTGGGGCAGAGCATGGGTGTGGCATCGAAGCGTGCAACTACCACGGAAGAATTCCTGGCCGCCTTCGAGCATGCACTGCGCACGCCCGGCCCGCACCTGATCGAGGCCATCGTGCCGCCGACGCTGGCCGGGCTGAAGCTGCGTGTGCTGCCGCACCTGCTGCAGTCACTGGCGAACCTGCCACAGCCGATTGCGCGAGCGCTCAAGCGCAAGATTGCGCCCTGAGTGAAGATTTCGGCGCGTGCCATACGCGACAATTGAGGGGCCTATGAAAACCATTCTTCCCCTGCAATTGCTGTTTGCACCCGATAAAAATGACCCGCAGCCACTGATCCTTTACCACGGGCACAACTGCCCTGATGGCTTCGCAGCGGCGTTGGCTGCCTGGCTTTTTTATGAAGGCCAAGCGGAGTTTCTGGGGCTGGACCACGGAGATATCCGTAGTGTTGCCGACTTGCCCGATGTGACGGGGCGAGCGGTCTATATCCTCGATTTTTCGTTTTCCGCCGAGATTCTGCGGGATATCGACGCGCGGGCTGCCAAACTGGTCATGCTGGACCACCACAAGAGCGCGGCAGAGCATCTGACCGGTTTTGCCTGCCGTTGCGGTGTCGTGCACTTTGACATGAACAAGTCGGGTTCGCGGCTTGCCTGGGAGTTCTTTCAGCGCGACAGGCCGTTGCCCGATCTGGTGCGTTTTATTGAAGACCGCGACATCTGGACCTGGCAATACCCTGAGAGCGCGGGTTTCCTGGCGGCGCTGGACATGGAGCCCTTTGATTTTGCACATTGGGCCGCCATGGCGGCTTTCGATGCCGGGCAGTTGCAGGCTTTCATGGCGCGGGGGCAAGCCATGGACGAAAAGTTCAATAAACTGGCGGCCGACATCGCCGAGGGCGCCCAACCCCTGGTGTTCAATGGCCAGCATGGACTGATGGTGAACGCACCCAGCGTGTTCCACAGTGTGGTGGGCGACATGTTGTCCAGGAAAACCGGAACCTTCGCGCTGATGTGGTGCGCGGGCAAAGGTGGCACGGTGAAAGCCGGCTTGCGCTCCCAGCGCAATTTTGACTGCATCGCGCTGGCCCGCAGCATGGGCGGCGGCGGCCATGCCCAAGCCTGCGGTTTCAAGATGGGGGTAAATCAGCTGACAGATTTACTTGGCGGCGTTCTGGATGCGCCCGCCAGACCTGCTGACTGACAGGTGCCCCGCATCGGGGCCTGATTCGCTTATTTGTTCTTGTCCTTGCCGCGTGGAATCACTGCAGTCATTGGCGCCATGGGGCGATCGGACGTGGAGTTCTTGGGTTCGGAAGTGTCTTTCTTGGGCTTCTTTGCCATCTTCTCTTTGCGCTGGTCACCTTTAGCCATATGTCCTCCATAGTCAACCCCGACATGGGGTTCGATGGTGCGATATTACGGCAGAATGGCGCATGGCAAAAAAACTGACCCCCAGCATCCAGTGGCAAGAACACGTCGCCCCGGATGAGGCCGAGCGCTTTGCATCCTATGGCAAGCAGTTTGCTGCCATACAGGCCCGCAAGTCCAAGAAATACGGCAATGGCCGCGCCTTGCACCGCAAGCAAATCACGGCTGCCAAAGGCTCACTGGAAGTGCTGGCGGATCTGCCGGACTTTGCGCGCCACGGGCTGTTTGCAAAGCCTGGCACCTTTGAGACCTGGGTGCGCCTGTCAAACGGTGGAATGGACCGCGCGCCGGACCGCATGCCCGACATTCGGGGCTTTGCCTTGCACGTGCTGGGGGTCAAGGGTGACTCGGCACTGGGCAACGGCCCGGCCGTCAGTCAGGACTTTGCGCTGATCAACCAGGAGGTTTTTGGCTTTACCAGCAGCGCGGAATTCGTCGAGTTTGTGGTGGCTGCATCCAAAGGTATGGGCAGCCTTTTCAGGCATTTGGTCAAACGGTATGGCGTTGTGCGTGGCCCGTTGCGCCTCGTAGCCATGGTCAAGACAATGGGCAAACCCTTTGGTGGTTTTGCCACGGAGCCGGTCTATAGCGCTGCCCCCATCGCTTGTGGCCCGTATGCGGTACGGGTGCGCCTGCTCCCGGCTGCAGGCAATGGACCCGCAACGCCCGGCGCCAAGCGGGATTGGGGTGCTGACTTCAACGCGAAATTGCGCGAAAAGAGTCTGCAGTGGGACCTGCAGTTGCAGCCCTTTGTGGATGAAGATCGCACGCCGATTGAAGACGCGTCGGTCAACTGGCCCACCCCCTACACCACGGTGGCCCGTCTGACGCTGCCGCGGCAGGATGGGGATTCGGCCAAGGGACAGGCATTTGCCAAACAGGCGGAAGCGGCCATCTTTGACCCTTGGCAGGCACTGGCTGACCACAGGCCTTTGGGCGACGTGATGCGCGCGCGCAAGGTCGTGTATTTCGAGAGCCAGAAGGCTCGGGGCGCCTAATCGCAGTCAAATTGACATGCGTCAAGGAGCATGGGGTGCAGTCGGTGCAGCATGCAGTGGTAGACATTTTTTTAGAGGCATACACATGTTCAAACATATTCTTCTCGCCACAGACGGTTCCCCCGCTTCGGAGCACGCGGCCCAGTTGGCCGTGGGTTTGGCCCGTACCCATGGCGCCCGATTGACGGCGGTTTACGTCGTGGACCCCTATCCTTATATTGGTGTGGGTGAAATCAATCCCATGGGCTATCAGGCCTATATGTCGGCCGCCCAGCAGCAGGCTGCCCAGGCCCATGCGCAAGTCGAAGAGCTGTGCAAACAAGGCGGCACACCGGTGGTGCTGCAGGCGCGCCTGGTCGAAGACGTGGGCGCGGCCAGTGGCATCGTGCAGACCGCCGAAACCGAAGGCGCCGACCTGGTAGTGCTGGGGTCCCACGGGCGCACTGGTATTGCACGCCTGATGCTGGGCAGTGTGTCGACCAAGGTCGTTGCCGAGTCCAAAGTTCCTGTCCTGGTCTCGCGCTAGCTTGAAATCACGGGCTTGGCTCCCAGTTATGGCGTCTGACAACCGCTTGGACTGGAGCACAACCCGTGGTCTTTCTTCTGTTTTGTGGCCTGGCCCTGCTCCTGGTCGTGGGCCTGCTGGGCCACCCCTATTGGCTGGCCTACCGGCGTAGCCGGGTCGTGGAGACGGCCTTTCCGGCCTCTTGGCGCAAGATCCTGCAGCAGCGGGTGCCCTTGGTACGCAGGCTGCCGGCGCAACTGCAGTTGCAGCTCAAAAAGCATATGCAGGTTTTCATTGCCGAAAAATCCTTTTTGGGATGTGGCGGTCTGCAGATCACCGAGGAAATGCGGGTGGTGATTGCCGCGCAGGCCTGTCTGCTGATACTGAACCGCGCGACGGACTATTTCGCCAACGTGAACCAGGTTCTGGTGTATCCAGGAGCGTTTGTGGTGAACCGCACCACAGTGGACGGAGCCGGCGTGCAGCAGGAAAACCGCCAGGCGCTGTCAGGCGAGTCGTGGTCACAGGGACAGGTCATTCTGTCGTGGCAAGACACACTGGAAGGTGCTGCCATTGCGGACGACGGCCGCAATGTGGTCATCCACGAGTTTGCCCACCAGCTGGACCAGGAAAATGGCGCCGCCCGGGGCGCACCACCACCGACTTTGGGCGACACCCGGCACGATGCAAAGCGCTGGTCGCAGGTGTTCCATGCCGCCTATGCGCGGCTGCAGTCAGAAGCGCGCCATGGGGTGGACGGCCTGCTCAACCACTACGGTGCGCAGGACCCGGCAGAATTCTTTGCTGTGGTGTCCGAAGTGTTTTTTGAACAACCCCAGGCGCTGGCAGCGGAGTATCCGTCGCTGTACCAGGAGCTGAGCGGCTACTACAAGGTCGACCCTGCCGGATGGTAGGCCGCAGCCTATACGCCTTCGAGCATGATCATGGTTCTGCGTGCTGATTGCCGGCTGATGGGCAGGATGGCCTGGTATTCGGCAGAGTCGTAAAAGCGGTTGGCACTGTCGGCATCCGGAAAACGGACCAGCACCATGCGGGTGGGCGACCACAGGTCGGTTTCCCGAAGCGTCAATTGGCCCCCGCGGGCCAGGTATTCACCGCCATAGTGTTCCACCAGGGGCTTGGCCTTGAGCTTGTATTCTTCATACAGCTCCGGTTTGTCCAGCAGGGTATCGACGATCAGGTAGGTTGCCATGGGGTCTCCGGTAGCAGACTAAAGGGTGCAGTCTAGATCAGTACAGACCGCGCACCCGGGCTTGCAGCCGGCTTAGTCCCAGCAAGGCATCGGTAAAGGGGGTAGCGACCCCGGTTAGGGTGCCCAGCTCTTTCACCACGGTAACCAGTGCATCCAGCTCCACCGCCTTGCCCGCTTCCATGTCCTGCAACATCGAGGTCTTGAAGGCACCGAGCTTGCGTGTCACCTGGTGTCGGTCCTCGGGCTGCTGGTCAATGGGTATGCCGATGCGAGCGCCGATCTCCTTGGCCTCCAGCATCACACTGGATACAAAATTGCGGACCAGTTCGTCGCCCAGTATCAGGTCGGTAGTCGCGCCGGTCAGGGCGCTGATCGGATTGACCGTCATGTTGCCCCACAGTTTGTACCAGACATCTTTTTGAATCTGCGGCGACACCGTGGTGGCGAACCCGGCGCGCACCAGCAGATCGGCCAGCGCCCGCACCCGTTCAGTCGCCTGTCCGGACGGCTCCCCGATGATGAGGCCGTTGCCAAAATGGTGGCGTATGACACCTGGCGCATCGACCGAACAGCTGGCGTGTACCACACAGCCCACCACGTTGGCGGCAGGAATGGCTTTGGCAATTTCGCCACTGGCGTCGACAGCCTGGAGCTGCGTGCCCGCCAACGCAGTGCCAAAGCCCTGGAAAAACCACCAGGGTACGCCGTTCATGGCCGTCAGTACGAGCGTGTGGGGCCCGTTGAGGGCACTGATCTGATTCGCCACGTCGCGCATCGCAGGTGCCTTGACCGCGACAACCACTAGATCCTGCACACCCAGTTCGGTTGCGCTGGCGCTGGCCCGAACCGTGTGCCGTGCGTCACCCAGACGCAGACCCTGCTGTTGCAGGGCGGCCAGCGTGGCCCCGCGGGCCAGCACACTGACCTGGCAGCCGGCTTGGGCCAGTCCCGCACCGATCCAGCCGCCAATGGCGCCGCAGCCCACCACGCAGACTTTGGATAAGGCTTTGCTCATGTGCTTTCCTGTTGGTTGATGTTCATCATGGCCGTGTCGTGTGCAGGTTCCTGAGTGTTTGCATTGTGGCAGTGTCGCTGGAACTGGTCATTTCAAAGGCATCCCGGCGAAGCCCAGTATTGGCGCGGCCTGTGCAGCTTGTGAACATAGTTATCCACAACTTGGCCCACAGAAAGTGGGGGCAAGTAGGGGGCAGTCCATGCTGCATCGCAATGTTGTGCCTCCTGTTAATTTTTGCTATCGCGGTGGTTTCCACCATTGGTAAATGTGGCCATCTTCATTTCGGGTTAACCCTGAATTTCCTGCGTTTCCTGTCGTTGTGGACAAGAAAGACCGTATTTACGTGGCGCCGCGAGCGTGCAATGTTATCCACAGTGGATGACTTGGTCAGCAACCAGTAAGAATCCGGGCTTTCCGGATATGCGAGGTGTGGTTCTCAACAATTGGAGGAAAAGACGGACGAACCTAGACTGCGGCACCCAACCATTCCACTGGAACACAACCCCCATCATCTTCTGCACCGTCGTGGTGGGCATTGCCGGCATGGAGGACATGAAAAAGGTCGGCAAGACCGGCGGCCTGGCCCTGCTTTACTTTGAAGTGGTTAGCACCCTGGCGCTGATCGTCGGTCTGGTCATCGACAACCTGGTGGGCAATGGCGTGGCCACGATTGTGGTCGCCAAGTGGACGGGCGAGCTGAACACCGAGCGCCTGCAGGCCGGTCTGAACAACGAGACCTGGATGGAGGCCGATGCGCCCGAAATCCTGCTGGACCAGCAGGTTGCCCATAAGGCGGTTACCAAGGGCTAAACCGACTATGCCGGTGCCCGGTCGCTATTGCACCGTGGCCGGGTAGTGCTGCCCCACCCAGCGTTCAAACTGCTGGCACATGGCCTGGTCTGATTCGCGGTTATCGGCGATCAGCTCGGCTCCGTGCACGATGCGGATGGTGGCATCCAGATCGGGTGCCGGAGCCGGCGGGTAGTTGCGTTTGGCGGCGGCGGCCATCGTGGCCTGCGCCTCTGCCCATGCCTCGTCGACGGTCTGGTTGCAGCTGTCGGCCAGGTATTTCGCGTTGAACGGCTCACCGGTCAGACTCAGCAAGGTGTCGTTGTGGCTGATGCTATTTCCCCGAGCCCAGTAATGCTGGGACAGCGCGGGCCCGATGGCCGGGTTGTCCGTCAGGTACCCGTAGGTCCGCTCAAAGTAGGCACGCGTCTGGTACACGGCCATATTGGCCAGCAAATACCCGTGGTAGGACGCTGAGGACTCCTGGTTCAGAAGGTGGGGAATCGCCAGCAGCGGACGCGGACCGACGGCCACGCCCAGAATACGCTGCTCGGTCGCGCGCGCCAGCGCCAGCACGGTGTCGGCGGTGAGCTGCTCGTCACTGAGGCGGTACAGCGCGCGCTCAAAGTAGGGCACCACCAGAGTGCTGCGCTCTCCATAGGCGGCGAACGGCTGCGTGGTCTGGATGCGGGCGTGGATCAGCGCATCGGGGATGGGCTCACCCTGGGCGTTGTGCGCATAGCGCTTGAGCCAGTCGGCATCGTCGAGCAGGCTGTCGCAGAACATGGACTGGGTTTCGGCATACGCCATTGAGGTGGGAGCGAACTCCTGCGAGAAGCAGGGCGCGTTCTGCGTCACATTGGCAAAGTGGGCCGCGTGGCCGCCCTCGTGGAACAGGGTATTGATGGCCCGTGCACCGCTGCCGATCTGGTCCGGCTTGGCGCCGGCCGTGAAATTGATTTGACCCGCGACCCATTCGTTCTGTGCGTTGAAAAACGGCGGGATAGGTCCGTGGCAGAAGCCGTTTTGGTACTTGCCCTTGCGCTCCAGCAAATCCAGCTGCATGGTGGCACCGCGGTAGGCAATGCCCAGGTGGCGAAAACTCTGCAGCCAGCGCTCCAGCCCTTTTGCAAACGACAGGTAGGGGTCCAACTGGCGCGTCACATCGCCGCTGACGAAGAAGCGCAGGTTCCAGGGCAGGGTGGCATTCGCACCATGAACTCGCGCCAGGTCGCTGAGTGCGCGCGTGTTGGCCGCGCGGGTGCGCACCTCAAAGTCGTCCAGGATGGTGAACAGCTGGTCGGATGACATCTGCTCGTTCTTCTGTACCTTGTAGTCAAAGTAATTGGGAAAGCCCTGGGCGCGGGCAAAGGCATTGCGTTTCTTGACGATATCGAGCCAGCCGTTGGCCAGCACCCAGCGCTCCAGCTCCATCAGCGCGTCGTGCGAACTCTTGCGTGCCGCTTCGTCGCGGTTGGTACCCATATTGGTGGCCAGCATGCTCAACGTGGCGTCTTCCAACTGGCCCGCCTCGTTGGTGTGGCGCAGCACCAGATCGCGCCGCTTGGCAAACAGGTCGGCCTCCAGCTGGATCAGCTCGGCCATCAATTGGCGCGCGGCATCGTTGTCGACGATATTCGCCTCGAACAGCGCCAGCCAGCCCTTCAGGCCGTGGCGCAGGGACGCGGTCGCGGCGTCGTCGGTGCTGGCATCGCCTAAGCTGGCCAAGGCTTGGCGCACTGATGCCAGGCGTGCCGGGTCGGAGATGAAGTTTTTGTAGGCCTCTTCCGCGCGGGCAAAGCCCGCGTCGTCGTCCGAGACGGCCATATAAGTGTCCCAGAACAGGTCTTCCTTGGTCTTGTGAACGGCGAGGTAGTCGGTGTTGAGGGTATCAAACAAAGCGCGGGCATCTTGCATGTTGGGGGTCTCCTTTGTGGGGTGGCCGATTCTCGCAGCATGGCAATACCCGTTGCGTGCGCTGGGGTGTGGCGGCGCAGGTGGCTCAGGGCGGCAGTTTGCCGCGCCGCCAAAACAGGCCGAGTAGCGGCTTGACGCTGACGCCGTGCAGGATGATGGACAGGGTCACCACGATCAGCGTGAGCTGAATCAGTTGCAAAGCCAGTGGCTCCGCAAGACCATGCTGTATGGCGTACATCAGGTAGTACAGCGAGCCCACGCCGCGCACCCCAAACCAGGCCGCCAGGCCGCGAATCCGCCAGGGCGTGCCACTACCCAGCAAGGCCAACATCACACTGGCTGGACGGGCCACCAAAAAAAGGAAGAGAGCCAGGCCGACCGCCGACCAGGACCAGGAGTCCATGAACAGGGAGCCGCCAATCAGAATGATCAACAACACCTCGGAGAGCCGCTCCAGGTGTTCCTTGAAGATCAGCGAGCCCTCGCTGACCGTGGGCAGCGGCTCGGTGTCTCCCTGCGGCAGGGCTTTTTTGGCCAGTTTCATCTCCGTCTGGCGCAAAGCCACCGCCGCGAAAAACACGGCCAGAAACCCCCAGGCATCCACCATGACGCACAGGCCGTACACCACGCCGATCAGGCCCAGGCCGAGAAAGTCATCCAGTAACTGATGCTGGTAGGGCTGTCGGCGCAGTATCCAGCCCAAACGGGCCAGTGCCACACCGGCCGCAATACCAATGGCCACCGCACTTGCAGTGGCCCACAACACATCGACCAGCACCCAGCGCAGACCCGAGTCCCCCATGTCATGCAGCCCCAGCCCCAGCATCACAAACGGGAAGGCGCTGCCATCGTTCATGCCGGCCTCGCAGGTCAGCGTGAAGCGCAAATGATCCCGGTCACCGGGGTGGCGGATCTGCACGTCGGTGGCCAGCACCGGGTCCGTGGGGGCCACGATGGCGCCCAGCAGGATGCCGGCTCCCAGTGGTAGCCCCAGCACATAGACGCAGAACGCGGCCACCAGAGCCACGGTCAGCACCATGGACACGGTGGCCAGCATCAGGGGTGCCTGCCAGCGCGAAAACGTAAACGGCGCCGGCATCTTGACACCAGCCGAGAACAGCGAGATCAACACCGCCACCTCAGTCAGCGCCTGCAGTAGCGCTGACTCCTTGAGAGGGTTGAAGTGGAACAGGTTGAGCGCCGTGGGGCCTACCAATACACCTACTGCCAAGTAGATGATGGCGGACGTTACCGGCGAGCGCTGCAGCAGGGTTGCAGTCAGGCCGCGCACCAGCAGCAGCGCGCCGATCAGCAGAAACCACTGCGGGCTAGTCATGAAAGGGGTGTTTGTGCATACACCCCAGTGTAGTGTTTACCCTAGCACGGGCACTCAGGCCGCAGTTCGTGCAGCCGCCCGCTTGGAGCGGGCCCGGATGTTCAGCGCCTCAACCCCCAGGGAGAACAGCATGGCCACGTAGACATAGGCTTTGGGAACGTGCACACCAAAGGCCTCGGCGATCAGCAGGGTGCCCACCATGGTCAAGAAGGCCAGCGCCAGCACCTTGATGGAGGGATGGCGATCGACAAACTCACCAATCGGCTTGGCCGCAAACAGCATGACGCCCACCGACGCAATCACGGCGGCCACCATGACACCGATCTTGTCCACCATGCCCACGGCGGTGATCACCGAGTCCAGCGAAAACACGATGTCAACCACACCGATTTGCACAATGGTTCCCCAGAACATCGTGGCACCGGCCTTCACGGAGTCGACCCCGGCGCTGACCTCCTTGGGTTCGTGCGCTTCCACTTCCAGAAAGATTTCGTGCGAGGCCTTGTACAGCAGGAACAGGCCACCGCCGAGCAGAATCAGGTCCCGCCCGCTGATGGCCTGCGCCCACACCGTCACCAGCGGGCTGGTCAGCGTCATCACCCACGCCAGGCTGAACAGCAGCGCAATGCGCGAGACCATGGCAAAGCCCAGCCCCAGGCGACGGGCCAGGTCGCGCTGCTCGGGCGGCAGGCGTCCCACCAGGATGCTGATGAAGATGATGTTGTCGATGCCCAGGACGATCTCCAAGGCCGCCAGCATGAAGAAGGCGATCCAGATGTTGGGGTCAGTCAGAAATTCCATAGCAAAACCATCGCGTGTAAAAGTGGGCGAGTCTAGTTCCGCAGCTGCGTTTGGACGGTTCAACCGGTTTGTGAGTCCTTGGCAGTTTTAGGGACATGCACTGCAGCAAGCCCGTGCTATAAAACTTTCTTTGGTTTGATTGGCTACCTTCCATTAGGTAGGTTATACTCTGTTCATGGACACCAAAGAACACATCCTTTCCAGCGCCCAGCGCCTGGTGCAGCAACGCGGCTTTAACGGCTTCAGCTATGCCGATGTGGCCGATGAGGTTGGCATACGCAAAGCCAGCCTGCACCACCACTTTGCCAGCAAGGCCGACCTGGGTGTGGCCCTGGTTGAGGCCTACGCAGCGCAGTTCGATCAGGCTCTGGCCGACATAGACCGGGCCGCAACCACGGCCCCGGAGAAGTTGAAGGCTTATGTGGCAATCTACCGTGCCACGCTGAACAGCGACCGCATCTGCATGTGCGGCATGTTGGCCACCGAGACAATGACGCTCGACGCCGCCATGCTGCCCAGGCTCAAGCGTTTTTTTGTTCGCAATACGGAGTGGCTGGCGCAGTTGCTGGCTGAAGGCCGGTCGCAGGGTGTGTTTGCGTTTGACGGTGCGGCGGCAGACCATGCCCGGGCTGTCCTGTCGATGCTGCAAGGTGCCTCGTTGGTGTGCCGCTCCAGTGGTGACATGGATGCGTTTGACCGCACCACGGCGATTTTGGTGAATGGTTTTATGAGGAAGGGCTGACCTTTTTTTTTGCCCGTAAAGCTACCTACTGGTAGGTATAGGAGTGTTGTATGAATCAGGATTTTTCTGGCAAGAGCGCATTGGTGATTGGTGGCTCCAGCGGCATAGGCCGCGCCGTGGCCCACCGCCTGGCCGATGGCGGTGCCCAGGTGGTGGCGGTCGGGCGCAACGCGCAGAAATTGGCACGCAGTGCCGCGGAGCGTGAGGTGTCCATCAGCACCCTGCAGGCTGACATCACCACGCCCGATGGCTTGCTAGTCTTGACCGATGCAGTGCAGACCCGCGGCCAGCCCTTTGACCTGCTGGTCAATGCCGCCGGTGTGTTCTCACCCAAGGCATTTCTGGACCACAACGAGGCAGATTACGACAGCTACCTGGCCATCAGCAAGGCGCTGTTCTTTGCAACCCAGGCGGTGGCGCGGCGCATGGTGCCCGCCCAGCGCGGTGCGATTGTGAACATTGGCTCCATGTGGGCGCAGCAGGCCATTCTGGCCACCCCGTCCTCGGCCTATTCCATGGCAAAGGCCGGTATCCATGCGCTGACCCAGCATCTGGCGCTGGAACTGGGTGTGCACCGCATCCGCGTCAATGCCGTGGCTCCCGCCATTGTGGACACACCGGTGTATGACAGTTTTGTGCCCCGGGAACAGCATGACGCGGTGCTGTCCAGCTTCAATGCCTTCCACCCGCTGGGGCGCATTGGCCAGCCCGATGACGTGGCGGCTGTGGTGGCGTTTTTGCTATCCGAGCAGGCGAGCTGGGTCACCGGCGCTGTGTGGAATGTGGACGGCGGCGTAATGGCGGGGCGCAATAGCTAAGCTTGCTGCGTCACGGTGGTTGTGTCGCGGCGATTGCCAACACGGTGTCGTCTGCGCCCGGCATGCAGCCGGGCGCAATAGGCTCCCAACCCCGGTGCACCACGATGTGCTGCGGGGTATAGCACAGCTCAATGCGGGTGGCCTGCGGCAACCGCTGGCGCACAAAGGCTTCAATGGATGCCGGCATGCTGACCTGAAACTGCGCGCTGGCCAGGTTTTGTGGCGGATGGTCGTCACTGTGCAGCCAAGGCAACAGACCGGCGAGCCAAGCCAACGGTCCCCAACCCAGGTTGAAGCTGCTGGGCTGATAACTCTGCGCACGCAGCCACTCCTGTGCCTGACCACGCGCATCGTCACTTGGCAGGAATGAACCCCAGGCACTGGCCATCAACTCGGCCAGCCACTGGTTACAGTTCTGGTAGCGCTGGCCAAAGGCGTAGGCGTTGGCGCTGTAGGTGGCGCCCAGCAACTGCACGGCCTGGCTTTCATCTAGCGCGGCGCGTTCCAGCGGGATGGCGGCCTCGGCAGGCAGCAGCACGATGGAGATATAGCCTTCTGCCGGATCGTTGGCGCCCAGCACGAAGCCCGACATGCCCTGGTCAAAAATGCGAGGGCGCTGTTCGTCACAGGCGTAGTACAACTGGCGCACCGACCACGGCGTATTGGGGCTGGCCTTGAGGCTGACCCCGGCATGGGAATAGCGGTGGTCAAAGCGCTGCAACGCCAGGCCCGAGCGGGCCACCAGTGCCAGCGTCTGGCCCGAGCGGTCGAGCTCGTTTTTGACCACGGCCGCCACCTGGATCAGGCGGTCTTGTACAGCGGCACCGGGTTCCACCTGGCCTTGGCAATAGTTCAGCGATCCGGCCCACCCGCAGTGGCCCCCCACCGCGCATGCCAGACCGATCAGGCCCCTGCGCACAACGCTCACACCCCGATCGGGCGGCTCTCCAGTTCACGGAACCATTCATCGTCCAGGATCAGGAAGAACGGGACGGTGCCGGTGGTCGCAACGACGGTGGCAAGTGCCAGACCGTAGGGGCGGTGCTCTGCGGAAACGCGATCGCCTGCGGCCAACTGGACGCGATCAGTTGCCGCGCGCGGCAGCAACAGAACGACTTCGGCCGCGCCGGCGACGGCTTGCATCCGGAGTCGCACCATGTCGTTCTGCTGGGCAAGCTCGGTCATCTCTACGATGGTGTACTGGCCCTGTGCCACACGGTCTTTGGTGGAAGAGCTATTGCTCGACTTCTCGCTCGACGCCGATGAACTGCCAATCGATGTGGACGACGCGCTGGATGCCGATGAGGTGCTGTCCGCCCACGCGGGCAGGGCTACCAGTGACAGGGCCAGTGCGGCTGCGGGGATGAAACGTGCTGTGAATGAATGCTGCATGGGGAGGGCGTCCATAAACGGTTGATCGGTTGGTGGTTGATGATACACGGTAAAAAATGCCTGTAGCCCTCGTGGAATATGAAGATGTTGCTATATATTATGTAGCAACATCAAGCCGTTACAAACAGCGCCGGGTCCACCATCTTGCGGTTCAGCACCACACCCCAGTGCAGATGCGGCCCCGTCGCGCGGCCGGTGGCGCCTACCGAGGCGATGCGATCGCCGGTCTTCACCACGTCACCCACCTGCACGTGGATGGCGCTGAGGTGGCCGACCATGGTCAGCAGGCCGCCGCCGTGGTCCAGAAAGACGGTGTTGCCGCCAAAGAAATAGTCGCCGGTATCGATGACACGCCCCGGCAGCGGTGCCAGCACCGGGGTGCCGGCGGCGGCGGCGATGTCCATGCCGCTGTGCGGGCTGCGTGATTGCCCGTTGAACACGCGGCGCAGGCCAAAGGAGCTGGAACGCCGACCCGGCACGGGGGCTGCCATGTGCAACTGGGCGGCCTGGGGCAGCGGCTCGGTGAAGCTGGCCATCACGGTTGCCATGTGGGCGCGTTCGCGCTCGAAGCGGGCTTCGTCGGCGGCCGACAAATCCACCTTGCTCGGCGCCACCTTCAGCTTTTGCACCGGATAGAGCTTGGGCGCCACGGTGAAGTTCATCTGGCGTTGGCCCCCGCCTTCCAGCTGCACCGCAATGCTGGCCGGGCCGGGCGGGGTGGACAAGGAGATGCCGACCAGTGCCGTCCACTGGCTGGGGTTGCCAAGCACCAGCAGCGGCACGTCGCCGAGCTGCGCCGTGGGGCGTTTGGCCGCAGGGCCCAGGTCCAGCCGGGCAATGCCGCCGGGGACCTGTGACGGGCGCGGCCACACGTCCGGGAGGGCGTTGGTCTTGGTGGCGGCAGACAGGTGCAGGGGGTGCATCGCCAACAGGGCGCAGCTACTGAGTAATGCTGTTCGGCGCGTCAGGGGAGTGTGGAGAGAAAGTGGGGTAAGCGAGGGCACTGAGTATCAAGTTATTTGGCTGTCGGCAGCTTGTTTCCAAGCTGTTTCGGCGCGTTTGTAGGGGCGGTAATTGTGGGTCTTACCTTGGCAAGGTAGTGTGGAGTGTATTTCTGCGCCAGGTAGTCAGCGAAAAGTTGATCCTCCAGATGGAAGCTGCCCCCGTGCTCTGGTTTGGCCAAAATCTGGGCTTTTCGCAGTCGGTCCACGGCTGAGCGGACCTTGGGTTGGGTCGAGGCCAGTCCGGGCTCTTTTGCCAGCGCGTCCGTCGTTGCCTTGGCCATGGGCGCAATGCCATGGGCGACGAGCACGGCAACGGCTTGCTCCAGCGGCAGGAGCCGGTCGAACATGCCTTGCCAGGCCGCAACGTTTCGTTCATCGGCCAGGTACAACGTGAGCCCCTGGTTGACGTCGGTAATGCCGTCCGCCGACATGGCCTTCACCAGGTCTTTCATCAGCGCCGGTTTCCAGCCTACGTGGGCAAACATGCGCTCCAGCGCGGCCAGGTCCAGGCGTTTGTTCGGGTGAACCTTGCGATAGTGCGCGGCCAGCAGCTCCAGGTATTCCGAGCCCAGGTTGGGGAACGTCTGGAGCTGTGCAAACTGGTACATCGGGGCACCAGCGACGGCCATCATGGCCCCCAACTCTTCTTGGGACGAGCCGGTGAACAGCGAGAAAACCAGCTTCTTGTGCTTTTGCAGCACCGCGCGCAGGGTGCCAATCACGTCATCTGCCTGCGGGGCATGGGCCAAAGACTGGACCTCGTCCAGCATTAGCACAATCTGTTTTCCGGATGCGCTTGCCAGTCGGGTGATGAGCGAATCCAATCGCAAGCGCGGGTCATCCGGCAGTGGGCGGCGCACGGGGGCATCGCCAAAATCCAGGCTGTTGCCGAGGATTGCCACTTTCTTGACGGGCGTCTTGGCCGCTTTTCCGGCCGCAGTGGTGGGGACCGTGACATCGTCCAACGCCTCTTCCAGCGCGTGGTTGATGGCAGCGAGCGGATCTTTGCGGCTCAGCCAGAGGTCAGCATAGACCGGCAGCATCCCGGCTTTTGCGGCCGCTGGCGCAAGATCCCCATCCAGAAAATGGGTCTTGCCAACCCGGCGTGGCGCGAACAGTGCGATGGGCCTGCCGGGTTGCGCCTTGAGCGCTGCGAGGTAAGCATCTGCCAGAGCGCCTCGGTGGATGGTGATGCTGTCGAAGGTCGTCATCCGGGCATTGTCATCCATTGTGCTATTTGCGTCAATGGACGAATTTTGCGCAATGGACCGCAGTCCGACCCTCAGGACGGCAAAAAGTCCACCGGCCAGGTCACCACCATCTGCTCCACATCCTTGGCCGAAAAGTCAAACATCCGCACGCGTGCCAGCAGCTTGGCTTCCAGCTCCGGCGTCTTCAGTTCGCTGGAGACAATGCGGCACTCGATGACGTTGCCGGCGGGTGCTATTTTGAGCTCCAGCACCACCTTGCCCTGCAGGCCGGGCTCATCGCGCAGCGCCCGGTTGTAGATGGCGTAGATGGCGCCCTTGTTGCGCTCAAAAACCAGCTTGATTTCTTCGATGGAGCGCGAGGCCTTGCCGCTGCCGCTGCGGGCCAGTTTGCCACCAGGCCCTGCACTGCCCGCGCTGCCAAACCCACTGCCGCTGCCGTCGCCCTTGCCGCGTGCGCCACCGCCACCGGGGCCGCCGCCACCACCACCGCCGACCGCGCCTTCGACCAGCGTCGTGGCGCGTCCGGCCAGACCGCCGCCGCCGGCGTTGTTGCTGTAGCTGGCGGTGTTGATGCCGCCGCTGCCACTGCTGGCGTTGGAGGTGATCAGTGCCCGGGTCGGGATGCCGGCGTCCTTGCCCGCACCCACCCCTACACCGACGCCGGTGCCCACACCGGGTCCCTGCTTCACCGGGGCAAGTTGCACCGCCAGCGGCGCGCCATGCAGTTCGGCCAGGTCCTTGGACATGGCCAACAGCCCGACACCGGCAGCCTTGCGCCGCGCGGCATCCAGTTCGCCCGCAGCCTTGTTTGGCACGGGCACGCGGGCTTCTGGCACCGGCACCTCCTTGTTGCGGGCGACCTTGCGCGCGGGCTCCGGCAACCGCGCCGTGGCGGGCAGCGGTTCGGGTTTGCTGGCCACGGGCGGCTTGGGTACGACAGGCGGTGGCTTGGTGTTTTCCAGGATCAATGTGGCCAGGCGGGGCGGCAAATCCTGCGCCTTGGAGCGGTCAGGCTGGATGACGGGCATCAGCAGCACGATCAGGCACAGCAGCGTGCTGATGATGAGCACCGCCCGGCGCACGCGGGCGAAGCGCACATCGTCTTCGAGTGAGCCGGCCCAGGGCAGCACCGGGGCACGAAAGGAAACCGTCATCGCGGCATTCATTGGATAACCTCCGTGCTGCGCACTGCGGTGCGAGCTTGCTTGGGGCGGCCCGGCGCGGCGCTCATGATTCCAACCTCTGGCGCACGGCAAACGACACATCGCTGAAGTTGGCACGGGCACTGGTGACCATGATTTTGCGCAGCAGCCGGTACGGTATTTCCTTGTCGCCCATGATGGTGATGCGCTTGCTTAGAGCCTCGTTCTCGGTGCGGATGACCTGGCGGTTGGACTGCAGCAGGTCCAGCTCGGCCTTGAGCGGCTCGACCAGGTCCGACTCCTGGGCCAGCACGTTGGCCACCGACGCCACCTTGCGCCCATCGACCAGAATCTCGGTGCCGCTGACGATCACCACCACCGTGTCGCGCGGTGTGGTCTCGGCGATCGATTCGGGCAACAGCACGGCCTTGGGGCTGGGCAGGGTTTCAATGCCGCCGGAGTTGCTGAGCAAAAAGAAAATCAGGATGGTGAACACGTCGATCAGCGAGACCAGGTTCATGTCGACCATGTTCTGGTGTCGGCTGCGCCGTTCGGCACGTTTCTGCAGGGGAGTGAGTTTCATGGCGTGCGGGTCGGCGCGTCACCGATGGAAATATTGGGGAACAGCTCGGAGCGCACCACCTTGTCGCCCTGCGCCATGTGACCGGCGCGCACGGCGTCCATCACTTGCACCAGCGTGTCGTATGAGGTGTTGGGCTCGGCCAGCACGGTGGCGTCCAGCTTGTCGGGGAAACGGGTCTTGAGCTGCTGCACCAGCCGGCCCAGGGCGCGCACATCGGGCCCGGTGGGCGTGGCCGCAATGCGCTCGATCAGCCCGCCGGTGCGGTCGCCCACTTCCAGCGCTTCGGCGCGCACCACCACTTCCAGTTGCAGGTTGTCGGCCGTGACGTGCTCCAGCGCACCGGTGTTTTGCGCCGGCAGCGTCAGGTCAATCACCGAGAGGCGGGTGAAGACGGCGGTGGACAGCAGGAAGGGCACCAGCACCACGATCAGGTTGATGAAGGCGGTGATCTCCAGATGCGCCGCGGTTTTGCGAAGGCGTCGGGGTTTCATGGCCTGCTCAATGCGCCTTGGCGCCGCCTGCAGCCGACTGTTCGGCCGTGATGCGCTGCACCAGGTTCAGAAAGCTCATCTTGGCGGCCTCCAGACCGTCGACGATCTCGCTGGTCTGGGCCTGCAAGAAGGCATGGATCAGCAGAAAGGGAATGGCCACCATCAGCGCAAACGCGGTGTTGTTCATGGCGATGGAAATACTGGCCGACAGCAGCTCGGCCTTTTCGGCCGGGTTGACCTGGGCCACCGCGGTAAAGCCCTTGATCAGGCCGATGATGGTGCCCAGCAGGCCCACCAGCGTGATGACGTTGGCAAAGGTGGCGATGTAGTGGGTGCGCTTTTCCAGGCGGGGCACGATCTCCATCATGCCTTCTTCCATCGCGGCGTCGTAGTCTTCGCGGCGCCCGGGGCTGAGCATGCGGGTCAGGCCGTAGTTGACGATTTTCCCGACGGCCGAATCCGACGTGGCGGTCAAGGTTCGCACTTCCTTGAACATGCCCTGTTGCAGCAGCGGCAGGGTCTGCGCCCAGACCGATCGGTTCTGGCTGCGTGCCTTGTTCAGGAAAATGAAGCGCTCGATGGCGATGGCCAGGCCCAAGGCCATGATGAGCACGCTGGGGTAGATGAAAAGTCCGCAGTCCTGAAAGAACTTGATGGCTGTGTTGAGTGCATTCATGGTGGCTTGCTCCGGTGAAAAAATAGGTGGGGTGGTTTGGAACGTTATTTGGCAGCAGGGGCCGTCGCTGCGGGTGGTTGCGCAGTGGCAGTTGCGTTGGCACGGGCAAGCGCGTCGTAACGCACCTCACGGCGCACCACATCGCGGTCCAGTGGAGCCAGCGCCTCGTCCAGCACGCTGACCAGCGGACGGCCGGACAGGTCGCCGGGCAGGGGTTTCTTCCACGGGACGATGTACAGCACCTTGGGCAATTCGCGGTTGCCGGTGATGCGGGTGCGGTCAATGTCGGCGCGGTCCTGCGCAAACAGGGGCGTGTTTGCGCCCACGACCATGATGAGGGACACGGCGACGGCACTGGCAATCCGCTGGTTCACATGGCTCATGGTTTTTTCTCCGGTTGTTGCTCTGCCTTTTTGTATAAACCTGGGCGCAGTTGCCGCAGGGCATCTGCGCTGCGCTGTATCCACGGGTCCTGGGGGGCGCTGGCGGCGCGCTGCACATTCAGGGTGTGCATGTCGGCCGCCTTCTCTTCGAACGGAAAGGCCTGTTCCTCCAGCAGCACGTCGTACTGCTCGCGCTCCAGCTTGCTGAGTTTTTTGGGTCGCTGAGAGGTTAGGAGTGCCTTGCCAAAGTCGCTGTACACCAGGGCAATGCGGTAGCTGGCCTCGGTCGTGATATCGGCCACGCCGTAGTCGGTGGCCACGGTGTAGGCCTTCAGGGCGTCTTCCATCCTGGCTTTCTTCAGCTTGAGCTGCTTTTGCAGCGGCTCGGTCAGGGCCACCTTGCGGTAGACCTCGGCCACCGGTTCTGCCAGCGCCAGTGCGGCCGTGGCGCCCAGGTAGCGGGTGCGGTCGGTACGGGCGCTGCCGCCCGCCTGGTCCGCCTGGAAGATGTCTTTCAACAGCGCCAGGCTGCGGGTGAGGTTGTGGCCTTCCTGGGCGATGCGCGCCAGACGCCAGCGTGCCTCCATGGCGGCCTCCAGCGGCTGCGGGTTTTGTGCCAGGTAGCGCTCGTAGGCTTTGGTGGCCTGGGGGCGTGCGTTGGCTTTTTCGTGCAGTTCGGCTGCTTGCCACAGGGCGGTGCGGGCAATGGTCGGGTCCTTGTGCGTTGCGGCCATGCGCTCGAATTCCGTTGCCGCACTGGCCCATTGACCCTTCTCCACATAGACCACGGCCAGCTTGCCGCCGACCTCGGCTTGCAGCGGGCTTGCGGAAAAGCGCTTGCGGAAATCTTCCAGCGTGCGGGCGGCTGCATCCCAGTCCTTTAGCGCGATCAGTGCGGCGGCGGCGTCGTACTGCGCGGCGGCCTGTACCGGCGATTGGGGCGTCGCCGTGCTGGCCACACGCTCGAAATGCGTGACGGCATCGCGTGTCTGCCCCGCTGCAATGGCCTGCTCGCCCTGCTTGTAGATGGCGGCGGCCTGGCGCTCCACCAGGGCATCACGCCCGGCGGCCTTGTCCGGCGTGAGCTGGAGCACCTGGCCATAGGCCTTTTCAGCGCTGTCAAACGCACCGGCTTCAAACCGGGTGTGGGCCAGCACGGTCCAGGCCACGCGGCGCTGTGCATCAGGCGCGGGCGGTTGCAGGTCCAGCACCTGCTGTGCAACGGTAGCCGCCTGTTGCGGGTCTTTCAATGTGTACAGGGTTTGCGCGGCATCGGCCAGCACCGGTGCGGCGCGCGCATCGCTGCCAAAGGTCTGCACAAAGCGCAGCGCACTGGCCACGCCGGCCTGTTGCAGGGCGGGCAGTTCCGCACCGCTGGATTTCTTTTGCTGCTGTGCATAGGCCAGCAGCGCGGCATAGCCCGCGTCTGCGCTGGCGGCGTGCACGGGATAGTCATAGGCGGTCTTCTCGTACTCGGTGATTGCCGCTGCAAACTGTGCATCCTCAAACAGCAGCTCGGCCAGCAGAAAGTTGTTCTGCGCGGCTTGCGCATCGCTTGGGAAGGCGGCCAGGTAGTCGCGGTACCAGCGCACGGCTTGCTGGTAGTCGGCGCTGGCCTTGCTCTTTTGTGCGCTGGCGTGGTAGTGGCGGGCCAGCTCGGCCATATGGGTCTGGACCAGGGGCTGCGCCTTTTGCCAGCCCTCGGGGTTGCTCTGGCGAAACGCGCTGGTGCTGCCGTAGCGGGCCACGTACTCTGTCTTGGCCTCCAGCGCCAGCGTGGCAAAGCCATTGCGCTCGTAGACCGCAACCACGCGCGACTGAAACAGTGGCGCCTGCGCATCCAGCGGGCGGGTGCGCGCGAACAGTGCAAAGGTGTCGGCGGCATCCTTGACGCGCTCTTGCTTGAGGTACAACTCGCCCAATTGTTCGTAGACGCGGAATGCGTAGGCCTGGCGTTCGGGTGACGCGATGTAGGGTGCAATGGATTCCGCACCCTTGAGGTTGGTCAGGCTCAGGCTGGTGACGCGAAACGTATCCTCGACCAACTCGCGGTCGGCCCGGCTCAGTCCGTCCAGCGTTTCCAGCGCGCCGTCATCGGTACGACCGCCGAGCTTCAGATCCAGAACGCTGAAGAACGATTGCACAGCTTCATCGAGTTTGCCCTGTTTGAACTGTGACCAGCCCTGCATGTACAGCGCACGGTCGTGGTAGCGGCTGGCGGTGCCCTTTTGCAGCACCGTGGCATAGGCCTTCTCGGCGGATGCGTAGTTGCGCGCGGTAAACAGCAGTTCACCGCGGCGGAACTGGGCCTCTTCCTGGAGTGCGGTTGCCGGGTAGTCCTTGACCAGGCGGTCCAGCGTCTTGAGTGCCGCTTCCAGATCGCCTCCCTGCTCCTGCGCCCGGGCCAGCTGGTACAGCACGCGGTCATTGCCAGGGCTGTTGGGGAAGGTCTTGAGCACGTCCTGGTAGCGTGCGGCGGCGGCACGGTAGTCGGGCGCGCCCGTGGCCTGCGCGTCTTCGCTGCGGATGTCGGCGCTGTCCATCTCCAGGTCGCCGATGCGGCGCATCGCCTCTTCGCGCTGCGGCGCGCGGGGAGCGACCGCCAGAAAACTGTTGTAGGCGGCAATGGCCTGAACGGGCTGGATGGGCGTGCCCGGGTCCTTGACGACGTTCACCGTGCGGCCCGCCAGGGTTTTGAGCGTGGGCTCGTTGTCCGGTGTGCCACGCTGCTTGCCGGCACAGGCGGCCAGCAGGCACACCATGAGCAAGCTGATATTAAGGTTTGGTCGCACGGCCGGCCTCCGGTGCAGGGGTAGTGCGCTCCGCGGCCCGGTCGATATTGCGGTCGGTACTGCGGTCATAGAGCTGCGCCAACGCAAAGCGTGCCTGGGTGGAGTACATGCCCAGACGTTCCTGTTGGCGCGCCAGTGCGGCGACGGCAATGCCTTGCACCGCCTGGCGTTGTTCCTTGCTGAGTGCGGCCACACGGGGCAGCATGGCATCGATGACCGGGCGGATAGCGGCAATGCGCTGGGCAAAGGCGTCAAAGCGCACCGGCTCGCCGCGTTGGGCATGGGCTAGTGCGGCGTCCAGGCGCTGCGCGGTTGCCAGTTCGTCCAGCACCACTTGCAGTTGCTTTTTCGCCTGCCAGGCCCGTCCTGGATAGTCCTGAGCCAGTTGCCAGGTGAGCGCTCCGGCGGCCAGACGTGCCCGGTCGCGCGCGGTGCTGGTTTCGGCGCTATCGGGTGCGCCTTTCAGTGCCGTCTGCACCCGGTTCACGCGGCCCAGCATGGCGAGCTGTTTGGCATCGGCAAAGGCCACGCCGTCGGCGGCGGTCTCACCGGCCGCGACCAGCGCACTGGCCGACGCATGGCGTTGCTGCAGCGGGCCGATGGCAATTTCGCTGGCGCGCTGGCGGACCTGCGGCAGCCGTTCGGCAAAGGCCTTGCGGCGGTTGGCCAGCATGTCGTCAAACACACTGAGCTTGTCGCGCCACTCCTGCAGATTGCGGGTGAGGAACAGCAAGTCGCGGTAGTTCTTCAAGGCCTCCTGGAATTCATGCTGTGCCAGTACCGTGGCCAAGTGGCTGGGGTGGGGCATGTCGGGCAGTTCACGCACGCCCCAGAACCAGCCCATCTCGTCACCCGGGTTGCGTTCCACCAGGGCATTGACCAGGGTACCGGTCTGGATCGCCGCAATCGATTCATCCAGGGCCGTGGACTCGCGGGTGAAGGTGGTGATGGCCTTCTCGTAGCCCTGGGCAGCTTGCCCGTAGGCGCCGAGTTCGGCATAGGCGTAAGGCACGGCGATATGGGCCTCCAGTACGGCCGAGTCGGATACGTCGCGCTGCATGAGTTCCATCCAGGGCACCAGCGCCTGGGCGGATTCCTTGCGTGCGGACGCGGCCCAGCCCAGGCCCAACAGGGCCTTGTTAGCTTGCGGACTCTTGAGGCGCACGCGCTCCAGGTAGGTGCCGGCTTGCTGCTGGCGGTTGTCCGCCAGGGCGGCAAAGCCCAAGGCCACGTTGGCACGGTCGCGCAGGCCTCGGTATTCCTCGTCCTCGGCCGTCGCACGGCCCAATTCGTCCAGCACCGCTGTGCCGCGATCGGTTTCACCGGCCTTGATCAGTGCAATGCCCAGGTTGTGGCGGGCGTAGCGTGCACTGGGGGCCTTGTTGTCCACGGCGGCCAGTGTGGTGGCCGCAGACGCATAGTCGCCGCGTGCCATCTGCACGTGGGCTTGCAACAAAACGCGGTCTTCTTGCAGGGCGGGGGGCAGGGCGTTGCCAATGCGGGCCAAGGCGTCCTGCGCCTCGTCCAGGTAGCCGCGCTGGTAGCGGATCTTGGCCAGAAAATACCAGGCACGGTCGCGGGTGGCGGGTGTGGCGCCCATGTCAATCAGGCGCGTAAACAGATCACCGGCCTGGCGGTGCAAACCGTAGGACAGCAAAATGCCGCCGCGCAACACCTCTGCCTCTTCGGCGTGGTGCGAGACCCGGCCAAAGTGCTGTGATGCCATCAACTGGGTCAGCGCACTGAAGTACTGTTCCTGGAAGTACTGGTACAGGGTGTCGCCGTAGTAAGGGTCTTTCACTTCACCCGACGGTTCGGCCCGCAGGCCGGTAGTGCACGTCAGGGTCAGCGCGGTACCCAGGGCCAGCAGCCAGGGACGCGGGACCAGACGGGGGGGCAATGGCAGGCGCATCGGCGTTACTTCTACGGTCACTGTCACTGCCAGAGCTTGATGTCGAATTCGGGCTGTAGCTTGGCCGAGGAGTCCCGGATGCGCAGCTCGGCGTACTTGGCCTGGGTGTCCTTGTCGAAGCGGATGGTTGCACCCCGTTTGTAGTCGCGCACATGGGGTCCGCGGCCGGTGAAGAATGCCACCAGTTCATGGGTGCCGGCGCGCAGGTTGCCAATGTAGAGCCGCTGCACGCCACCGCGGTGCAGGGCCTGCACTTCCAGCGGGGTGTACAGGTAGTTGGCCACCAGCTTGTCGTCGATCTTGACCTGCACGGACTCCAGTTCAAACATCTTGCCCACGTCCATGGACACAAACAGCGCCACCTGGGTGTTGGCGGGGAACAGCAGTTCCTCCTCCAGTACCAGCAGGTCGCGGTTCAGGGCGATGACATCGCTCTTGAGGTCCTGGATGCGGGTGTCCAGGACGGCTGACTCGGAGGGAGCAGCCGGTGCGGTCGTTGTGGCCGGTGCATCGGCAGACCAGGCGACGCCCAGCGTGCACACACATATCAGGCTGATGGTCAGTTGGCGCAGGAGGTGGATCATTCGAGATTTTCCATTGGGAAGTTGATCGTCTTGCCGACGGTTCAGGGTAGGCATTGCATTCATTTCTTGCGGTACGGGTTTTGGCGGGGCCGGTGGTCTGGCGGGGTCGGTGAGCCGGGTATCCCTTCTCTGGCCCACGCTCGCGGGCGTAGGCAGTAGGCACGCATGGGCAGCTGCGTTGACGCGTAGGTTGGCAGGCATGCTCTGTGGCAACCGCGAATCGGGCCGACGAACGGACACCCGACCCACCGACCTTGCGGTGCGTGGTGGCGAGCGCTACAAAATACATAGCTGCATGTGTCCATTTCACGAGGGCTAGAAGCCCGTTTTGCTCGCAGTCTCTCCCCAACACCTCGCCCCCAAAGCGCCTGCCATGTCGCCCGCCGCGCGCAGTCGTTTCGTGCGCCAAAAAGATGGGTGGCTTGCATCAGAAAGTGGCTGTCAGGTAGACCTGCAGCACGTTGGCGTTGTAGGCATAGGGCGCACCGGTGCGGATGTCGGTGAAGTCGCTGAACTTGAAGCGGGTGTACTCATACGCGGCGTTGAGCTTGAGCCCCGAGGTGCCCGCAATCCGTCCCAGCTTGTACGCCACCTTGGCGCCGAGTCCTATGCTGTCGAAGCTGCTCAGCTGCCGGTTGCGCGAGAGGTAGGTGGTCTCCGTGGTCGCGTTGTCGCTGTAGAACAGGGCTTTGTCCTGCCGGTAGAAGCGCAGCGACGTATCGGCCAGCCATTGCTCGCCAAAGTAGCGGCTGTAGCCCACTTCGGCCGTATGGGCCTTGATGTCCCAGGTGTCCCAGAAGTAGCGGTAGTCCACGTGGACGGCGTCACGCGTGCCCAGGTCGCCGATCAGGCGGAATTTGACCGCCCGGGCCGAGCGGGTGCGCGGCGTGCGCTCCGGCACCACGGCGCCGAACACCCGCGCAACACGGTAGGGGCTGCCCAGGAAACCGTCGTCGGCCAGGGCCTCGGCGTTGGCGCTCATGACCCAGCGCGGCGACAGGACCTGTGTAACCCCCAGCCGGTACTGCCAGTGGGCGGCCTCGTCGGCAAATTCGGGCGCGCCTTGCTTGCTGATCCGGTCATTGCTGCGGGTGAAGCCCAGGCTCACCGAGGTCATGCCGCCAAAGGTGTCCTGGGTGATGTCGAGACCCACGCCGTTGGCCGTGTAGTCGCCTTCCTTGCTGGAGGTCGTCGTCAGCGACAGTTTGGCGTCGCGGTAGACGTACTCGGCGCCCAGGCCGTATTCCGTGCGCTGCTCGCTGTAGGGGCTGGCGGTGGTGACCACGTCAATCGATGCGTTGCTGACCGCGTCGACGTAGTAGCTGGCCGACAGCGACACCTTGTCGGCCAGTTGCTTGCGCACCAGCAGCGCCGGCCCGCTGGCACTGACGCCGCCGCCGTTGTAAGAGTGGAACAGGGCTTCGCCAGAGTCTTCCGGCAGGTCCACCGCGCGTGCGCCGCTGGCGGCCAGCACGCCACCCAGCAGTGCGGCCAGGTGGCGCAGCAGGCCCCACCGCGCACGCGCGTGGGTTGTGTTGTCAGTTGCAGCCACAGCCACCCCCTTGCACGCCGGTGGCGCCGCGTGCGCCTTCGCGCACATTGCGCACGTGTTCAAAATGTTTCTCGGAAAGCGACTCGCGTGAGAATTGCATGATGGGGTCTGCCAGGCGTTCGCGCTCATAGGGCTTGACCCAGGGCTGTAGGGCGCAACCAGTCTGCAAAATTGTGCCAAGCAGGACGGCGGTGGTCAGAAGCGTGCGGTCCGTCATTTCAGAAGCCCCCGGATCTCTTTGTCGTATATGTCTTCATATCCTGCGAGGTAGCCGGGGTGGATGTGGCGCACCCGACCGTCCCGGTCGATGAGAACCGTGGTGGGCATGGTGCCCAGGTCATACAGGCGGCTGACCGCCTTGTCGGTGTCCAGCAGCACGGGAAATTTGAGACCCAGCTTGGCGGCCACATCGGTCGCACGGTGCGTGTCGTCGTCGATGTTGACCCCCAGCAGCACAAAGCCTGCCGAGCGGTATTTGTCGTATAGCTTGTTCAACTGCGGCATTTCCTGGCGGCAGGGCCCGCACCAGGTGGCCCAGAAGTTGATCAGCACCACCTGGCCGCGCTGCTCTTGCAGGCGCAGATTGGGGCCGGCAGCGGTGCGTAGCGTGAAGTCGGGTGCGGGGGCGCTGGGAGCGACCGCGGCCAGGGCGGGGCCGGCCACCGCACTGAGCAGGCTGAGCACCGCCAGCCGCCGCGTGTGGCGGAGCTGGGGGCGTGAGGGGAAGGGCAGGTCCATGGGCATCAACGGGTCCGAATCTCAAAAGGCAGCCGTAAGGCCAATCGTGAACTCCAGGTTCTGCGTGGTCTGGTTTTTGCCCAGCAGATCGAGGGAAAAGATGTGGTCGCGGGCATCGATCTGCACCGAGAAGGTGTCGTTGAAATAGACCCGCAGTCCCGAGCCGAAGTTGAACGTGGAGCGGCGTTGCTGGTTGAACGAGGTGCTGCCGACCCCACCAATCACGTACAGCGAAAACGGCCAGGCGCGCGTAGTGCCAAAGAACACCTCGCCGGGCAGCACGTTGTATCCCACCGACAGGTTGTAGTAGCTCAGGTTCTCCAGCTCGGTGGCAAAGATCCCGCCCGGGAGAATCTGCCGGTAGTTGGTGTCACTGACCTGGGTTTGTGCCACCACTGCCTCGGCGAAGAAATCTTCGGTGATGTGGTAGCCCAAGCGCAAGCCACCGACTGCGCTGGAGCCAAAATTTTGCGTGGAGTAGGTGCCGACAAAGGCGCCCAGCTCAAAGTCGTTCGACGGAAAGCGTGGCAGGCGCACGTCCCGCCGGGTGACGCCGGGCACGATGACCTGTTCGGTGGGCGGTGCCGGGTCGGCGGCGTTGGCACAGATGCCACTTGCCGCAGTGACAAGGGCCAGAAGAAACTTGCGGACAGGTAGTGGGCGCATGGGATAGTCCTCAGAAGAAAAAGGAGAGTCCGGCCGTTACGGCCCGGTATTCGAGCGAGCGGGTGTCGGAGACAAATGCTGTGTAGAACGTGTAGTCACCGCGCAGCACAAAGCGCTCGGTCAGGTAGTAGCGCACACCGACGCTGGCGTTGGCCAGCTGGGCGTCCGTCGGGCTGGCACCCACCAGGCTGGGGTTGGGGATGTTCTTGAACTTGCCCAGCCCCACGCCAAAGAACGGCGAGATGCGCTGGTCGGACCAGGGCTCGGACAGCACGTTGACGTGCCAGAAGTCGGTGCCGGAGAAAACCCCCTGCACCTGGCCCAGCGTGCCCTCCACATGCAGCGTCTCCGACAGGCGGTAGCTGCTCCAGAGCTTGAGCATGGGTTCCGACTTGAACTGTCCCCAGGCCGCACCTAGCTGCACGCGCCGGCTCAGGTAGTCGTCCAGCAGCATGTCGCGAAAGGTCTTGGTCTCACCGGCAGTGGTGAGTGTGGATTCCAGCTGCTTGCGCTGCACCCAGCCGACCTGACCGCCAACGGCTCGGACCTTGAACCAGTCGGTGTGGCGCAGTTCGATGCTGATCCACTGCGCACGCGGAGCCACGAAAAAGATTGGAAAGCCCCGACCCGGACCGGTATGCAGCTCGATATAGGGATCGGTGATCTGCACGCGCTCCGCACGCTCGTTGGGTTCGGCAGGATCGGCCGCCCGGGCCAGTGGCGTGCCCAGCACGGACAGCGCCACGGCAATGGTGGCGAAGACGCTGCGTGCGTGGCGCACTTTCATTGGGTGTTGCATGTGCCGCTCTTGGGGTCTGGTGGGGTGAACATGCTGTAGCTGGCCGTGCTCAGTTCATCGTGGCCAACGGGTACCGGACGGCTAATCCAGTACTTGATGAGGCGTGCGTTGGGATCGTCTTCGCTCAAAAAGATCAGACCACCGCCATGCAGGACACCGCGCAACAGCGGCTTGGACAACAGGCGGCTTTGGGCGGTGGAGCCGATCACCACCGCAGCCTGGGCGGAGTAGAAGTTTTTGTACATGTCGCTGGCGCGCACCACGGCCGGTGTGTTGGCCGGATCACTCAGGTCCAGCGGTTGCGCCGCCGGGAATACGCGCAGTGCCCCGCCGGTGCCAGCGTGGGTGTCGTGGCATCCGGACCCGGCACAGGTGTTGGTGGAGGTGGTACCGCCGATTTGAACCGGCAGTTGGGCCAGAAAGATCGGGTTGATGCACTTCTGGTAGTAGGCGAAGGACAGGTACTGGCCTCCCACCACTTCGGGGTTGCGGATAGTGGCCGGGTTGCCCAGCACATCCGAGCCGCCACCGCAGCCGGCCAGCGCCAGGGTAGCGGCCACGGTGAGCGTGGTGGCCAGGGATTGTGTGATGCGTTGCGGGGTCATGAGGGGGTCAGCAGCCGGTGGCAATCCATTGCGAGATTGCGTTGTAGTTCGCGCTGCCCACCGGCAGAACGGCCGGGTGGGGCGCGGTCGATGGCCGTTTCAGCAGTGCATTGGCGGGTGGGTTGCAGGTGTTGGAAACCATGGACAACGTGGCGTTGTAGTCACCATCGGCGTCGCCGGTCAGCACGAAGTGGTTGTTGAGAAACGAGGTGCCCGACGGGGTGGCTGCGGCACTGCTGCCGACCGGCTGGTGGCAACCCGCGGAGCAGGTGGTGCGCAGGATGGGGAAGACCTGGCTTTCGAAGCTGGCCTGGCTCAGGCCCTTGACCTGGCGCACCGCGCTGTTGGCGTCAAACGGGTCGTTGTAGTACTTGCTGCCCAGGTCTATCCACTCGGCAATCAATCGCTTTTCCGCACGGGTCAGCAGCTTGGCGTGGTCCGGCGCCGTGGCGGGTGGGTTGGGATGTGCGGTGCGCGAGCCGCTGTCAGCCATCAGGTTTTGCCCGGACAGAATCTCCACGAGCCGGCTCTTGCGGGCCAGGCCCAAGGCTTCGCCTTCGCTGGCGGCGGTGTCCACCAAGGGCGCGCCGCGCTCGACGACGAGGACACCTGCCTGGGTGCGGGTGCGTGGCTGGCCGGTGACCGGGTCGATGATGGGGTCGCCAATCATCAGCTCGTCGTAGGACGTGATGCGTCCGGAGCCACCCACCGTGCCGCTGAGGTCCAGCTTTGCGGGAACAAAGTGGCACGTGGTGCAGGTGTTGGCGCCGCGGTTGCGGCTCCACAGGGGCTGGATGTGGTCGGGGTAGTTGACGATGCCGTTCACGGGTGCCGCGGTGGCAAGATCGTCGGCGGCAACGGGGTTGCCGGTGTAGCGCATGGTCAGTGCGGCGCGGCCGGTCACACCCGGCTTGCTGGTGTCGGCCCAGATGTCCGAAAACACCATGTCCGTGGACAGCTTCAGCGCGCTGGGGTCCAGGCGGGTGCGGGTACTGGCCATGGTTTCGCCGGACTGGTGGGCGCTGGCCATGGTGGGTAGCCAGGACGCTGGAACCGTGTTGACGACGGCGCCCGAGTTGATGGCGCCGCCGCGGCGTGGGCTGTGGCAACCGTCGCAGGTGCGGCGTTCGCCGGGGCGCACCTGGATCCAGTTGGTGTGGGTCTGGAATCCGCGCCCCTGGGAATCCACAACGGTCAGGCCGATGGGCGTGTCCGCGGGCACTTGCAGTTTGAAGGAGCCGTCGGGCTCAATCGGCGCATAGCCCAGAATCTGTTGCATCTCGAAGTTGGTTTCGCCGATGGCACTGCGCGTGCCGGTCATGCCCTGGGGTGGCGCAATGGCGCGAAAGGCCCGGATGAAGCGTGCCGGGGCGCAACCATAGGCCGGGTCAGCCGGGTTTTTCATGCGCACCAGGTCGGCAATCAGGGCGCGGGTGTCCTGGGGGTCGATTGGTGCAATCTTGGGAATGGCGGTGGTGCAGCCTGTCGGCAAATCGGCGGCCGTCAACACGGCGTCGCCCATGCGGCCCAGGCCATCGGTGTCGTAGACACTGCGCACTTCCAGCAGCCCCAGGTTTTGCGCGGCCAGGTCGGGGTCCAGCGGCGTGGGCGGTGTCGCGTTGGGCTCCGCACGTGCCTGCAGGGCCACGGGGTGGGTATACATGTATCCGGCCGGTGGTGCCGCCACGATCAGCAGGGTCTGCTTGGCGGGGTCGAACATGTAGATGGCGTAGGTCGGGCGCACATTGTTCTGAATCTCGTCGGCCTGCACGTCGGCCCTGGCGCGGTTGTCGTCCGCGACGCGGGCCAGTTCTTCGGCGGTCAGCGTGGCGCACGAGACCACGACCCCCTTGCGCGTCACTTCACAGGGCGTGTAGCCAATCAGCACGCGGTCGGTGCCGTCCCACAGCGGGTAGGGCGTGGTGATGCGGCCAAAGGGCGATGCCCCGCCACCGATGTTCAGCTCCTGCAGGGTCATCTGCTGCTGGCCGCCCTTGGCCGGTGCTGAGGCGCTGGCGGGCGTGTCCTGCTCGGAGTAGTTGGCGGCGTCGATCATGACCAGGCCACCGCCTTCATGCGTGCGCGACAGCGGCATCAGGTCCGACGTTAAAAAGCCCTTGTACTTGCCCTTGGGGTCCATGTCCCGGGGGTGCAGAAAGCTGTTGCCCGGGCTGTGTGCGCCGTACAGCACAAACAGGTCGGTTCCATCGGGCTTGGCGCGGAAGATCTTGAAGTGGTTGCGTCCGCCCACGTGGTCCCAGCGCGAGAACATGATGTCGCCGTTGGGTCGGATCACCGGGCTGCGGTCGTGGCTCTGGTTGACGGAGATTTGGGTGATGGCCTGGCCATTGGCGTCCATCGTATGCAGGTTGAAAACCCGCTCCCGTTCGTACTCGTCCAGCGCGAAGTAGGTGTGGCCCAGCGCCTGGTTGATGCTGGACTTGGTCTGGCGGTTGGACGTGAAAACAAAGCCGCGCCCGGCTGGCAGGTAGGTCGGGTCCACGTCGTCGGATTCGGTGGAGCTGGTCAGGCGGCGCAAGCTGCCACCGGCCAGGCCGCCGGCCGTCATGTCGTATTCCCAGATGTTCCAGCGCCCGGTGCAGGCGCGCTGCCCATTGATGGTGCCAGTGTTGGTGGCAGGGCAGCGCAAAGAAAAAATGATCTTCTTGCCGTCATACGACACATCGGGGTTGGAAGCATCGCCAACACCCTGGGTGATCTGTGCCGTGATGTTGTGCTCTTTGGCGCTGACTGATGACTTTTCGCGCACCATCAGGTCACCACCCGGCGCGGTGGGTGCCGCGTTGGTGGGGTTGGCGTTGATGGCGTTGGAGCGCATGGCGTAGGCGATCGGTGCGTCACCGGCCACCGTGACGGTTTTGCTATCGTCCGTGCTGCCATTGCCGCAGGCGGCGAGGAAGCTTGTGAGCAGGGCAGCCGTCGCCCCTGCGCTGATGAACAGTCGCTGTGTCATGGTGGTGTCTCCTGGTTACTGTCGTGTTTGCAGGCCGGGTGCCAGCAAGCCGGTGGAGTAGTGCAGAAGGCCGTGCGCATCGACGACGACCGCGTCGAGTCCGGGTTGCGACTCGATGAACTGCATGCCCTTTTCGACTCCCAGGACAAACACGCATTTGGAAAACGCTTCGGTGGTGAGACCGTCCTCGCCCAGAATGGTGACGCTTTGCACGCAGCTCGGTGACAGGCCGGTGGCCGGGTCTATCAAGTGGTGGAAGCGCACACCGGCCTCAACGAAGCAGCGCTCGTAGTCGCCCGAGGTTGAGATGGAGGTGTCTTCCAGCGGCAATACCGCAACGACCTCTCCGGGGCGGCGCGGATCACGGATACCAATGGTCCAGGGCCGGCCGCGGCGGTCGCCCATGACGCAGCTGTCCCCACCGGCGCTGACGTTGGCGTGCCGTATGCCCCGCTGGCGCAACAACGCGGCCGCGTTGTCAATCGCATAGCCTTTGGCAAAGCCACCCAGGTCTATGCACATGCCCGGGCGCTCGAACTGTACGGTCTGGTTGTGCCGGTCCAGAATCACGTGGCGGTATCCGATGGCCTGCTGTGCCTGGGCTAGCGCCTGCGGGTCGGGACGTGTGTGCAGGCGGTAGTCGAACAGGCGGCCCACGGCGGCGTAGGTGATGTCGAAGGCGCCGTCCGAGAGCTGCGAAAAGTGCGCCGCGCGGGTTAGCAGCTGGAACATCTCGGTGCTGATATGCACGGCTTGCGTGGCGGCATCGCGGTTGATGCGCGACAGTTCGGAGTCCGGTCTGTGGGGGCTCATGGCGTGGTCGATGCGGTGCATCTCCTGCATGACGGCCTCCATCGCGGCGTCGCCCGCCACGCGGTCTTCAGCCCACAGCTCCACGTGGATGGCCGTGCCCATGATGGCTTCTTCCCGCCGCAGCCAGCCGCTCTGGGGGGTGTGCTGCGGGGAGCCGCCCGCGACGAATTTGCGTGTGGCGATATCGCGTGAGGTACCGAACATGGTGGGGGGGCTCCTGAGGTTCGCGCCGATTCTTCCATCCAAGCACGCCCAAAGTGTTCGTTTGCCTGTGACACATGTAACAAGCTGAAAGCCCGGCGCTATGATGCAATCCATCTTTCCCTTTGCTCCGAGGCTGTCAAAACCATGCGAAATGCTGCACCACTTGTCTGTCACGTCTTGCAACAATTGATGCGCCTGGCAGTGCTGGCCACCGTAGCCGGAACTGCCGCCGCGCAGACGCCGTGGAATGCCGAGACCGGCGTGGTGCTGGTCGGCAAGGTGGTCACGCTGAACGACGCGGGTGATGTGCTGCCCCATGCACGTGTCTGGCTGGCCGGCGGAAAGATCATGGCCATTGCGCGCGACGGCGAGGTCTTGCCCGATGCGGCCAAGGACGCTCCCGTGGTCGATAGCAAAGGGGTGATCTACCCCGGCATCATCGACCTGCACAACCACCCCGAGTACGCGATCTATCCGCTGCTGCCCATTGGCCGCAAATACCGGGACCGCTACGAATGGCGCTGGTACGACGACGTCTACAACAAGCGCATCACCTTCCCGCAAGAGGTGCTGACCCGCCCGCATTACCTGGATCTGGGCATGGAGATCGGCCGCTATGGCGAGTACAAGGCACTGGTCGGCGGCACCACCAGTTTGCAGGGCGGACGAACGAACCTGGCGTACTCCAAGGAAGAGTGTCTGGTGCGCAATATTGAAAACTCGCCCGTTGAATCGCGCGTGGCGGCCAGCCGCGTGGACATCGGCCGCAGCGCCAAGGAATGGGCTGCCATGCAGACCGAGCGCAGCAAAGGCCCGCTGGTGGTGCACCTGGCCGAAGGCCCGTCGCCGCGCATGGCCCTGGAGTTTGGTGCCATCAAGGACAGTAACCTGTTGGGCCCCGAGCTGATTGCCATCCACGGAGTCGGACTGACCGAGCCACAGCTGATTGAAATGGCGGGCGTGGGGGCCAAGCTGGTGTGGTCGCCACTGTCCAACTTCATGCTGTATGGCAAGACCGCCAATGTGGAGGCCGCCAAACGCGCGGGGCTGTCCATCAGTCTGGCGCCGGACTGGGCGCCTTCGGGCAGCAAGTCCAGCCTGGGCGAACTCAAGGTGGCCGACCTGGTCAACAAGCACGCGCTGCACGGCCTGTTCAGTGACCGCGATCTGGTGGAGATGGTGACGCGCAAGCCCGCCGCAGCCATGGGGTGGGATCAGCGCCTGGGCCAGATTGCGGTGGGTTACCTGGCGGATGTGCTGGTCGTGGATGACCGCCACGCCGACCCCTACCGCAACCTGATTAACACGATTGAAGACAACATTCAGCTGGTGGCAGTGCGCGGCGAGCCCTTATATGGCGACAAGGCCGTGCTGCAATTGGCACGCGGCACCGCGGACGATTCCGAGATAGCTGCCACTTTCAACAAGGGCAAGCGCAGCAAGGCCATGACACCCAATTGCCCCGGCACTGCGCTGGCGCCCCTGAGCGTGGCAGAGACCAGGTTGCGCATCCAGCAGGGCCTGAAGTTTGATGCGGCGCAACTGGCTGCCAAGCTCACACCCGAGCAGCTGGCCAAGGATTTTGCACAGTGCAGTCTGCCCGCACCTGCCGGCGCCGCCACGCCAGCCGATGCCAAGCGCCTGCTGTCCTGCCGGTTTGGCCTGCCGTTCGAGAAGACGCGTCTGAGTCCGCTGACGACCAACGAAGACCCGGCATTCTTTTCGCAGCTGATGCGCAATCCCAACCTGCCAAAATACTTGCGCGCACTGCCAGCCTATTACCGGCAGTGAGCCCAGGATTCACAAACACTTTATGGCCCACATTCTGATTGCCGAAGACGATGACCTGTTGCGCGACGCACTGTCCGCCCAACTGACCCAGGCCGGGCACAGCGTGGCCTGTGCAGCCCACGGATTGCAGGCCCGCGAGCTGCTGGAGAGCACGCGCTTTGACGGCGTCATTCTGGACCTGGGGCTGCCCAAGGTCGACGGCATGGCCGTGCTGCAATGGTTGCGCCAGCGGGTTCTGGCTCTGCCGGTGCTGATACTCACGGCCCGCGACGGTGTCGATGACCGGGTCAATGGGCTGAACGCCGGGGCCGACGACTACCTGACCAAACCCTTCATCATGGCCGAACTGCAGGCACGCCTGGCTGCGATGCTGCGGCGCTCGCGCATGCCGGCCTTCGGTGGGTCGCTGGAGATTGGGGGTCTGAGCGCCAGCAAACTCCGGGTGGACGCCGTGCAGCCCAGGGCCTGGCTGGGCGACGATGAAATGGAGCTGACGCAGCGCGAGTGGGCGCTGTTGTCGCTGCTGGTGGCCAACGCGGGCCAGGTGGTCAGCCGCGAGGACGTGCTGAGCGCCTGGCAGTCCGAGCCGGGCGAGGTGGTGGGCGGTGTGGCCTCGAATGCGCTGGAGGTCTACGTGCACCGCTTGCGGCGCAAGCTGGCCGACTCCGGACTGGGCATCCGCAATGTGCGCGGCCTGGGCTATCTGCTGGAAACCGCCAGCCCCTGAACCCCGCATGACCTTCGCATGAACCCGGTCGGCCGCTCCCTGTTACCCGGGTTGTCCCTCAAACGGCAGTTGTTGCTGTGGTTGCTGTTGCCGCAGTTGCTGTTGTGGTCGGTCGGTGGCGTGCTGGCCTGGCGCATTGCGCTCAGTTACGCGGATACCGGCATCAACCAGTCATTGAAACAGTCCGTGCGGGCTTTGGCGCGTTTGGTCAAGCCCTTGGGGTCGGGGCTGCAGGTGGACTTTCCGCCAGCGGCACGCGACCTGTTGGAGCAGGACCCCACCGACCGCATGGGCTACATGGTGTCGTCGCCGCCCGGTCGTTTTGTCGTGGGCAATGGCCAGCTGCCGCCACCGCCGGAGGGCGTCGCCATACAGACGGGTGAGGCGCTGATTTATGACGCCCGCGTGGACGGCAAGAAGGTTCGCGTGGCGGTACTGGAAGTCACCTACGGCGAGGCCAATGCACCCCAGCGCCTGCGGGTGCAAGTGGCACGGGGCCTGGCGGTGCAGGAGCGTGTCGCGCGGGAGCTGGTGTTTGACATGCTGGTGCCGCTGGCCGCACTGGGCGTGCTGCTGGGTATCCTCATCAATGCCGGCATCGCCAGGGGCTTGCGTCCCCTGAAGCGGCTGGAGGCCCAGTTGGGCGACCGCACCGGGCCATCGCTGTCGGCCTTGCCACCGATCGAGCTGGCACAGGCCCCCCAGGAAGTGCACTCGCTGGCGTTGGCCGTCAACCAGTTGCTCGACGCGGTGCGCCGCAGCCTCAGCCAGGAAAAGCGCTTTGTCAACGACGCGGCCCACCAGTTGCGCACGCCCCTGGCCGGCCTGGTCAGCCAGACCGAGCTGGCCTTGAATGAAACCGAACTGGCGGCCGTCAAGGAGCGGCTGGTGAAAGTGCACGCCGGGGCACTGCGCAGCGCCCACCTGGTGCACCAGTTGCTGTCGCTGGCGCGCACGGAGGCCGAGGTCACGCTGCAGCCACTGGATGTGGCGCAACTGGTGCGCGAGGTGGCCCGCGAGTGGACGCCGCGGGCGCTGGCCGCCGGGGTTGACCTAGGCTACGAAGGGGAGGGGCGCGTGCTGGTGCAGGGTGAGAAGCTGCTGCTGCGCGAAGTGCTCAACAACCTGATCGACAACGCGCTGCACTACGCCGGTACGGGCGCCACGTTGACGGTGCGGGTGCGCAGCGAGAAAGACCGCTGCGTGCTGGAAGTGGAAGACAACGGCCCCGGCCTTTCGGACGCAGATTTGCCGCGGGTGTTTGAGCGCTTCTGGCGTGCCAGTGAACTGCCGGGTGGCTGTGGTCTGGGCCTGGCCATCGTCGCCGAAATTGCCCACCGGCATGGGGGCAGCGCCACGGCACTGGCGGCCCAGCCCACTGGTTTGCTGGTGCGCATCGACCTGCCACTGATGCCACCATGAGGCTTATTGCTGCACCACCCCGGTGTAGATGAACACGCCGTAAGCGCCCAGCAGCACAATGCCCAGCGGACGGGGCAGTCGGCCCATCACCGCGATGGACAAAAAGTGCAGCACGGCAGCACCCGCAATCACGTAGATACCGATCTGAAAGAAACCCGGAATTTTGATCGGGTCGAACAGCGCAAACAGACCAATGCACATCGGGATGCAGATGTGGCCGTCGCCCACCTGCGAGGTGACCACGATATCCTGGCGCCCCACATAGCCGTAGTACAGCGCGATGAAGGCGTTGGGCAACACCATCAGCGCACCGCTGAGCCAGCCCAGGTCCTTGACGCCGATATAGGGGCTGTTGATGGTGGAAACCCAGTCCACCAGGTAGTTGACGCTGTAGTAGATGCCATAGGCACCGGCGGCAATCAGCAGCAGGTCGAACACGATGGACCAGTGAAATCCCCGGTTCTTGCGCACATTGTTCTTGAGAATTTCAAACACATGCAGCACCTGCCAGAACACGAACAGCGCCACCAGCACCAGGCCGTCATAAAAATCGATGGTGCCGTCCTTGGCCAGCGCCCACAGCGTGCCGGTGAACAGGAACAGGGCCACCAGCGTAAACAGCAGGTCAAGCCGGTTCAGGCGCTGGGCTTGTACGGGGAGTTTCTTCTTGCCGGGTGCCGCTTTTTGACCCGCTGCGGTAGCGAAAAACAGCGTGGTCAGCCCCAGGATCAGTGTGAGGTTGGTGACATTGTTGACGATGCAGTTTTCCATCACCGTGCTGCCTTTGCCACCGGCGCGGCTCATCACAAAGGCAAACACCAGGTTCGCAAAGCCCGAGCAGTACGGCATGATCAGCGTGCCCAGCACGGTGCCCTCAAAGCCTTTGCTCTCAATCGCCTGCAGCCGCCAGATCATCAGCGCGGACGCGGCCAGGAAAACGCCCATCTGCGACAGCGGATGGGCAAGGTAGGCAAGAATTTGGGGGCTGACGCTGGGCACGGGCACGAAAGAGTCGGAGGGAGTGGCCCCCGAGGATAAGCGCAATTCGGCTGTTGCCCGTTGGCCGCCTGCGAGTTATGTACACTGCCCGCTTTTGCGAAAGAACCTGTTTCATGGCAACTCTCACCAGTCTCCCCGCTGACGCTACCGCCGAGCGCATCGTGCGCCACTTTCAGGCCGAGGGATTCCCCGGCATCACCGAAGCACTGCTGGTGCGCGTGGGGCTCAAAAAGGGTGATCGCCAGGCCATCGACGCCGCGTTTGATGTGTCGGTGGAGCAGGAAGTGCCGCCCCCGGTGCGCGACTTTTTTGAGATCCGGCTGTACGGGTTCTACTCTGAAATCCGCAGCCTGGTGGATGCCAGGACCGCTTTTGGCACGGACTTCGGCCGCGGCCTGCGCGTGCACTTGCCCAGCCTGTACTTTGACGCAGCCCCCGTGGTGATTGACGATGCCCTGGCCACCGGCACCAAATACGACGCCATGCTCAAGCTCGGTGACAACACCGACGGGCACGCAGTGGCTATTCTGCTGAACGACCCGAGCTCCTCATTCTTCGAATACCTGGGCGCCCAGACCGGCTACGACTGGCAAAAAATCATCGGTACCCTGGGGAATGCCGCCACATCGTTTGTGCCGGGCGAGGATCTGCTCTGATACCACTCTAGCCCTCGTGGAATATGCGTTTAATGCTATCTAAAAGATAGCAATCGACTCCAGCAGCAGTGGAAGCGACGCTCGAGGTAGCCGCACAGGAATTAGCGCGTATTTGCGTGTCCGGTACCCGGTTTGCGTGCAATGACGGTTGCGAAGGCCTTGGTCTTGCCTCCGGGGGCGGCGAACTCGCTGAACCCAGAGTGAAGAATGCTCCAGCCGGCAAAACGAGCCTCCAGTTCTGAACGAGCGAAGAGGCAATGACCTTCGGGGTCGAACATGTCGAGATAAGTCGTGCCTTCGATCAGGACATTTATTGCGGCGATTCCGCCTTCTCGCACATGGTCCTGCAGACGTGACAAAACTCTGAGGGCTGTTGGGCAGTCGAAGAACATGAGCAGGCCTATACAGACGACCGAATCAAAGTCTTCGTCAAGATCGTAGTCTCGAAGATCCGCCACTTTACCTTGAACCATGCGCGACTCGGCTGCAGCGCGTTTCTGAATGTGGCCTATTGCCGCCGGGCTGGCATCCAGGGCAAGAACCGAGCTACCGCGTTCTGCGGCGGCGAACGCCAGGTTGCCCATTCCGCACCCATAGTCCAGCACCCGTCCGAAAAGGTAAGGTATTGCTGTCAATTCGAACGGGTTGAGCACGCAGTCGCCGTTGCGTGCCTGCTGCTGAAACTGTTTGTCGAAGAATTGAATGCTGCTGTTGGGCTTCATGGAAATACCACTCAATCAACTCCGTGGGTCCAGCGCACACGCCGGTGTTTCGTATCACCTGACTATAGCGGTCCTCCGACTGCCCGCACGTCCAGATCCACACCTCAATGCGCAATGCGTTACGAATTCAGGAGCGACCGTCGCACGAAAACTTTGCCATCGTCTTCGGTCCGATGCACCGTGAAGCCGGCGGAGAGAAACATGCTGATCGGGCCGAAGTGGTTCTGGGCGTCGGTCTTTGCGTTGGCAACCGGGCATGCCTCTGCGATGGCCAGGCCCTGTGCCGCCAGTCCCTGACACGCCGCGTCAAGCAGGGCTCGGGCCACGCCCGTGCGTCGGTGGCCGGGCGCGACCACAAAGCAGCCAATTTGTCCGATACGGGCTTCGTCCGGATCCGGCTCATCGGCAAACGCGTCCATCAGCAGCCTGGGTGCGGCATTGCACCAGCCAACCGGTTTGCCTAGGCGATACGCCAGATAGCCTTGCATGCGGCCCGCGTTGATGCGCGTGCACGCAGCCTGGCGATTGGTCTCGGCAGTCCGCTGGGCCCAGACGACCTCGCGGTGGTCGACATAGAGGAACTGGCAGTAGCAGAACCCCCACTTCGGGTTATCGGCGAAAGCCTCTCCGTCGAAGAACGCCAGGAAGTCATCCCGGCGATCCGGAGTAAGTACATGGACTTCGATCGGGGTGTTCAACATACCGCAATCCTAAACCCGCACCCCACTTACCGCATCAAACCAGTTCACGTGGTCGGCTGCGACGTGCAGCCCCACGGCATCCCCGGCCCGAACACGGGACTGGGCGGACACCCGCACCGTCATGTCGCCCACGCCGGTCTTCACCACGACAAAGGTGTCAGCCCCGGTGGGCTCGACCAGGCTGACCTCGCCGCGCCAGGGGGCGGCGTCGTCCAGTGCCAGGTGTTCCGGACGCACGCCCAGCAGGAGGTTTCCATCGCGCGGGGCCCGTAGGGGTAGCTGTGTGAACGCAATCTGGAAGCCGTCGGTCCCCTGTGCGCTGCCGTTGTGTCCCGGCACCAGGTTCATGGTCGGTGAACCGATGAAGCTGGCCACATAGGTGTTGACCGGACGGTTGTAGATCTCGTCGGGCGTGCCGAGTTGCTGCAGCACGCCGCCTTTCATGACGGCAATGCGCGAGCCCAGCGTCATGGCCTCGATCTGGTCGTGCGTCACATACACGCTGGTGATGCCTGACACCTGGTGCAGGCGCTTGATCTCGGCGCGCATTTCCACGCGCAGTTTGGCGTCCAGGTTGCTCAGGGGTTCGTCAAACAGAAACAGTTGCGGCTGGCGTGCCAGGGCACGGCCCATGGCCACGCGCTGGCGCTGGCCGCCGGAGAGTTGCGCAGGGCGGCGCTCCAGCAGCGGCTCGATCTGCAGCATGGCGGCCACCTGGCGGATGCGCTGGTCGCGCTCGGCCTTGGGCACCTTGCGCATTTCCAGCGCGAAGCCGATGTTGTCGTAGACGCTCATCGTCGGGTACAGCGCGTAGCTCTGGAACACCATGGCAATGTCGCGCTGGGCCGGGGGCACACCGATGACGTCCTTGCCGCCGATGCGCACCTGGCCTTCGGTGGGTTCTTCCAGACCGGCAATGATGTTGAGCAGCGTGGACTTGCCGCAGCCGCTGGGGCCGACCAGGATCAGAAACTCGCCGGGCTGCACGTCGATGTCGATGCGCTGCAGCACTTCGACTGCCTTGTTGCCTTTGCCAAAGGCCTTGCGAACACCCGATATTTGAAGAGAAGCAGCCATGTTGTGTGTGATGCGAATAAATTGATTAAGACCTAACCCTTCACAGCACCGGCTGTGAGTCCCTTGACGAAGTACTGGCCGGCCAGGATGTAGACCAGCATGGTGGGCAAGCCGGCGATCAGTGCGGCGGCCATGTCCACGTTGTAGCTCTTGACGCTGCTGGTGGTGTTGGCCATGTTGTTCAGGCCCACGGTAATGGGTTTGCTGTCGGCGCCGCTAAAGGCCACGCCAAACAAAAAGTCATTCCAGATGGCGGTGAACTGCCAGATCAGCGTGACCATGACGATGGGCGTCGACATGGGCACGATCAGCCGCCAGAAGATGGTCCAGAAGCCGGCGCCATCCATGCGCGCCGCGTTCACCAGTTCCTTGGGGATCGCGGTGTAGTAGTTGCGGAAGAACAGCGTGGTGCTGGCCAGGCCGGCCAGGCAGTGCACCAGCACCAGCCCTCCGACCGAGCTGGAAATGCCCAGCCAGCCCAGCACCTGGCTCATGGGCAGCAGCACCACCTGGAACGGCATGAACACGCCAAACAGCATGAAGCCAAACAGCGTGTCGCTGCCTTTGAACTTCCACAGGCTCAGCACATAGCCATTGAGCGCGCCCCAGGCGGTGGAGATCAACACCGCGGGCACGGCCATCAGCACCGAGTTGATGAAATAGGGCTGCAGACCGCGGCAATCGGTGCCGGTGCAGGCGCCCGACCAGGCCAGACCCCAGGCATCGAAATTGATGGCGTGGGGCAGGCTCAGCAAGTTGCCATTGCGGATTTGTTCGGCATCCTTCAATGACGTGGCCACCATCACATACAGCGGTGCCAGAAAGAAGAAGGCCGCCACCAGCAGCACGCTGTACACCAGCAACCGTGACAAGTTGGGGGACAGGTTCTTAGTGTTCATGGGGCTTGCTCCGCAACTCCGAATACAAATACGGCACGACGATGGCAGCCACGGCCGCCAGCATCATCGTGGCGCTGGCCGCACCCAGGCCAATCTGGCCGCGCGTAAAGCTCATCACATACATAAAGGTGGCCGGCACATCGGTGGCGTAGCCCGGCCCGCCAGCGGTCAGCGCCATCACCAGGTCATAGCTCTTGATCGACAGGTGAGACAGCACCATCACCGTAGAGAAAACCACCGGCCGCAACACCGGCAGGATGATGCGCCAGTAGATGCGGGGCAGGGATGCGCCGTCGATCTGCGCGGCCTTGATGATGCTGTCGTCAATGCCGCGCAGCCCGGCCAGAAACAGGGCCATGGCAAAGCCGGCGGACTGCCAAATACCGGCAATCACGACGCAGTAAATGGCGGTGTCGCCACGCACCAGCCAGTCAAAGGTGAAGCTGGCCCAGCCCAGGTCGTGCATCAATTTTTCCAGCCCCAGACTGGGGTTGAGCATCCACTTCCAGGCCGTGCCGGTCACGATGAAGGACAGCGCCATGGGGTAGAGGTAGATGGTGCGGATGGCGCCTTCGGCGCGCACCTTCTGGTCCAGCAGCACGGCCAGCAGCAGGCCGATGGCAATCGACCCACCGACGTACAGGAAACTGAAAATGCCCAGGTTCTTGAGCGCGACCCACCAACGGTCGGACTCCCACAGCCGGGTGTATTGCTCAATGCCCACGAACTCGTCATAGTTGGGCAGCATGCGTGATGCGGTGACCGACAGCACGCCATTCCAGACCATCAATCCGTAAATGAAGGCAAAGCCTAAAACGAATGCCGGTGCCACGACAACGCGGGGTAACCAGGCTTCAAAAGTGTTTTTCATAGCAATCAAAAAAACGGCGGTCGCGAGACCGCCGTATAAACGCCTAACCCCCGAAAAGAATATTAGCTACTACCACCAGATTTCGTATTGAATACCGGCTACTGTGCGCGAGGTCTTGCCACCGGCACCGAAGCTGCTGGCATTGGCCGCCGCGGCCGCATCGTTCCAGGTCGACGCGGTCACATAAAAGCGCAGCTCGGGGCGGCTGTAGAAGTCAGGTCCTACCGACAGTGTGGGTGCAATCGTCAACTTGTCCAAACGCTGGTCCGGGCCAAGGCCGGTGCGGGTCGTGGTGGCTGCGTCGACCAACAGCTTGAAGTTCTTCGAGAACGCGTAGGAGATGCGGCCACCGATGGAGGTGTCCTTGGTCTCGATTCCGGTCTTCTCGTCCTTGGTGGTCTGGTAGGACAGCACAGTCTGGCCGCCAAAGGCGCCCATTTGCCAGCTCAGCGAGTCCGCAATACGCGTCACCGTCTTGCCAGCGGATACGCCGTCGATCGATTCAAACTCGCCATCAATGCGGGCATGGCCGTTGGACGTCTGCAGGAACAGCGCGTTGTTCAAGCCCTTGGTGAGGAAGTCGGACTGGTTGTGCACGAAGGAAATGCCAGCACCGGTGCTGGTGTCCGCCAGGCCGGAGCCGTTCACGCCTGTCATCAACACGCGCAACTTGCCGCCGGGATTGGTGGCGATGTCGGAGATGTCTGCATTGAAGCGCGTGGCGTTGACGCCAGCGACAGCGGCGGTGTCAAACTTGTCACCGGTAAAGATGCCCAGGCCCAGTTTGGCGCCGCCGATCGGGATGTCGGTCACGCCAGCGCCCTGGTTGTCACCGTAGTTCAGCAGGATGTAGTCGAGGATGTGCACATCCTGCAGACGCAGGCGGCGCTGACCCGCCCAGAACTTGGCCTCTGGCGCAAAGCTCAGGCCGCTGATTTCCACAAATGCCTGCTCGGTGCCGACGTTGCCGCTGTTCCACTTGGCGGGCATGTACTGGACCTTGTAGGTGGCACCGTCGGTCTTGAAGGTCTTGATCAGGTCGATCTCGATGCCGTTGTCGCCTTCGTTGCCCAGACGATAGCCTTGCATGTCGCCTCCAAGCTGGAAGCGGCCTTTGACGCCATCCGAAGTACTGAGCACCGGGCCGCCACGGGAGTAGCCGTGGAACTCGAACGTGCCGTCGTCAGCGTGTGCGCCGGCGGCGCACAGTGCAGCCGCTAGTGCAACGGCGCTGATGGAGAGAGTGTGTTTCATGATGGGTCTCTAAAGTGTTGGGGACAGAGCTGGCTCGCTGCGCGTAGCTGCGGTCTGTCCCGCATATTCATAAATGAAGAAAAAAGCGGTCCCCAGAGGACGGCTTGCGCCGTCCTCTCAACCTGTCTTTCTGGAGCGGGTGGTGCTACTTGGTGGCGGCTGCGGCTACCAAGCGCTTTTGCGCGTCGGCCACGGTGATCTTGTCGTCGTTCCAGAACTGGCTGACCACGTCCTTGATCGCGCCTTCGGCGGCTGGCTTGACGGCCATGCCATGGGCAATCGAAGGTTGCAGGCCGCCGCTCTTGGCGGTGTCGACGAAGTCCTTGCTGGACAGTTTGGCGCAGTCGTCAAACTTGTCCAGCTTCATGGCCAGGCGCACCGGGATGGAGCCCTTGTTCAGGTTGAAGACTTCCTGAAATTCGGTGCCCATGATGGCGGCTGCCAGATCACCCTGGGCCTTTTGGGCATCGGCAGCTTTCAGCTTGAACATCGCAAACGAATCCACGTTGAACGTGAAGGCGTTGGCCGTGCCGGGCGCTGCTGCGCACAGGAAGTCTTTGCCCGGCACCTTGCCGGCGGCCATGAACTCGCCCTTGGCCCAGTCACCCATGAACTGGAAGGCGGCCTCGCCCTTCATGACCATGGCCGTGGCCAGGTTCCAGTCACGCCCCGGTGACGCGGGGTCGGTGTAGCCCTTGATCTTGCGGAAGGCTTCCAGCGTCTTGGTCATGGTGTCGCTGCTGATGGCCTTGGGGTCCAGCGAGACCATGGCATCGTGGTAGAACTTGACGCCGCCCACGCCCAGCGCGACCGACTCAAACGTGGTGAAGTCTTGCCAGTTCTGGCCACCGTGGGCCACGGCGATGAAGCCGGCCTTCTTGATTTTGTCGGCCGCCACAAAGAACTCGTCATAGCTCTTGGGCATGCCCGCCACGCCGGCTTTCTTCAGCACTTCCGGGTTGGCCCAGATCCAGTTCACGCGGTGCACGTTGACCGGCACGGCGACGAAATTGCCCTTGTACTTCATGACATCGGCGACGACCTTGGGCAGCAGGCTGTCCCACTTCTCGGCCTTGGCCACGCTGTCCAGATTGGCCAGTACACCCTCAGACGCCCACTCCTGGATCGCAGGCCCCTTGATCTGGCCAGCAGAAGGGGGGTTGCCCGATACCACGCGGCTTTTCAACAGCGTGGCCGCGTTGTCGCCACCGCCACCGGCCACTGCAAAGTCTTTCCACACATGGCCCTTGGCCTGCATGATCTTCTTCAGCTCGGCCACCGACTTGGCCTCGCCACCGGAGGTCCAGTAGTGCAGCACTTCCACCTCACCGGCCTGGGCCGCCACGGCCGCCGCCATGGCCAAGACCGCCACGGACAGGCCGCTCAGGCGTATCTTTGAAACTTTCAACATGTAGTCTCCTTGTGTGCTCATCTGGCACATGGGCCACGAGCGGGGTTGAATTCAGAGAACACCTTTGTTCCCGAATTAATTAATTGTTAATTAATATTTCATTCAGGAACATAGGACTAACCCTAGGGCAACAAAAAAGCCACAGAAGCGGGGGTGTCCGGGTGTGTGTTGGGGCTGGGCCTATGCAGTTTATCGACATCCGCACCCTGTTCGGCCTGCGGGCCATCGTGACAGCGGCCCGGTTGTACAAGGAGACTTAAAGAAAAACCAGCCCCTAGCCCTCGTGGAATATGCTTATCCCGCTATCAAATGCATAGTGGCGTGTGCTAGACGCGTGACAGACCGTCCAGATTGGCAATCACGATGTGGCGTCGCTTCACCTGGACCAGGCGTTGTTCCTGCAACTCGGTAAACGCGCGGCTCACGGTTTCCAGCGTCAGGCCCAGAAAGCTGCCAATCTCGCCGCGTGTCATCTTCAAGTGGAATTCCAGCGCCGAATAGCCACGTGCGCTCAGACGCTCTGACTGGTTCAGCAAAAAGGCCGCGAGCCGTTGGGTGGAGTTCAGGCTTCCCAGCACGACCATATGGCAGTGGCTGCGCACGATTTCGCGGCTGATCAGGCGCATCAGGATGTGGTGCACGCCGCTCAGGGCGGCAGACAGGTCGGTCAGGTGCGCGTAGGACAGCGTGGAGATTTCGGAATCTTCCAGCGCGACGGCGCGGCTGGCGTGGCGTCCATCGGCCACGCCGTCCAGCCCCAGCAGTTCCCCAACCATGTGGAAACTGCTGACCTGCTCAAATCCATCGGCCAGCGCCAGCGTGGACTTGAACGACCCACTTTGCACGGCATAGATGAAATTGAAGTGGTCGTGTTCGTGGTACAGCGATTCGCCCTGGCCGATTCTGCGCCGACCGGCCATCAGGCTGAGCAATCGCGCGGTATCCGATCCGGTGTGCGTCGTGCACGGTATGCGTTCGCTGGTGGGCTGGACAAAGTCCGGGAACAGCTGCCATTGCGACGGTGAATGGAGTCGGGCAGGCGCTGCTATCGGATGGCGTTCCTTTTGGTCCGGTGCGTAGTTCAAGCGATACCCTTTCGGTGCAGGCCGCACGCGCATCCATTGCGCGGATGAGCGGTGGCATGGCCTGGTGCAGCCACTGTAGGCGGCAGGTACGCAAGTGCTCGGTGCGCCACCGCACGCAGTGGTGATGCGAGGGCCGTCTGACGATCAAAAGTCTTTGGGGGCTGCCGACAAAATCTGCTTCAACCATGCGTTGAACTGACCACCTGTCGGCCCGCCGGAGAACAGCATGGTCAGCAGGCCGGCGTTGACCCGGTGCACGATGACCAGGTCGCGTTGCGGGTCAACGATCAGATACTGGCCGAAGTTACCGCGCGCCGAGAACACGGGGCCTGGGAACTTCTGTCCGAAGTGCCAACCATTTTCCCCACCCACCACAGGTAGCCATAGCCCACGCCAGGAGAGGTGTCCGAGTACGAGGCGGTGCTCTCGTCTACCCATTGCCGGGAAACGATTTGCCGGTCCTGCCAGCGGCCACCGCGGGCCATCAGCAGCCCGATGCGCGCCGTGTCGCGCGCCGACACACGCATCACATAGGCCGGGTATCGCGAGGCTTGCTCGTAAACATATTCGGTGTCTCGGGTCTGGAGCAATTGGCGCACGGTGGCTGTCTTTTCCGCCTCGGTCAGGGTGGATGTGTCGTCGATGCCGAGGTTGGCCAAAGTCGTGTTCAAGTCTGTCGCTGTGCGGTCTTGTGCAATGCCAAACAGCAGGCTCAACACGCTCTTGCGTCCTGAGAACTGATTCATCGGTTTGCTGACGTCGCCAAACTGGTGAACGATGGCGCCGTGGTGCACCACCAGGTAGGCGTCGGTGCCCATGCTGCGTGCCACGTCGTCGGCTGGCTTGAAGGTTTCGGCCGCCCATCCCGAAACTTCTGGTGGGCTCCAGCGCCAAGAGCGTTCGGGAAAGCTGCTGCTGGTGTCGGCCCATGTGGAAAGGGGCGACCACAGGCTGACGGCCATGGCACTGACCAGGAGCAGGCTGCCTCAAATGCGCCGACCCCGACGCTTGGTGTCAAACATGCCGCTAGCCCTCGTGAAATAGACCTTTGTAGCTATCAAAACAATAGCTAATGCGAGCTACTTGCTTTTGTCTGCAGATTTTTTCAGTTGCGCGGGTGTGCCCGACCAGACCTCAAAAAAGCCGTCGGCCTTCTTCATTTGCAGCCACGTTTCCCAGCGGGTTTCGGCCAGGGCCGGATCTGTTACCGCCACCGCCAAAGACTCCTGCTCCACGCCCAGGCTCAACGCGCCACCCGTGGCGTTGGCCTTGGCCTGGCGCATGGTGGCCTGGATGCGCTGCAACTCGGCCTGGGTGCTGGCGGGCATGCTGTAGACCAGCCAGCGCCGCCCCAAGGGTGGGGCGTCCAGCCCCAAAGTGGCAGCGGACGCCACGGCGACTTGCAGGGGCAGCTTTTTGTCGATGGGCGCAAACCCGCCGGGCTCGCGTGGCGTGAGCTTGAGGATGAGCAGTGGCACCGCATGGGCAGGGGGGACCATCCGCGCATCCACTTGCAAGGCCACCATCACTTCGGCCGGGCTCGCCTCCAGCAACGTGCCCGACATTTGGATCAGGCGCTGCAGTGAGCGCAAGGGCACGCCGGAACAGGCCACCAGCGTGGCACACAGGACAAGAACGAGGAGCAGGCGTTTCATGGATTGACAACTGTTGTTAAGTGATAAATAATTATTGCAAGACAATAATCTTGTGTCAATGGATGCATTCTGTGTGAGAGGTATATTGATGTCCGAACGACCCGTTTCCCAACCCCTGGACCACCTGCAACGCATACGCCGTATCAGCCGCCTGATGGTGCTGGCATGTACGGCCCTGATGGTGTTGCTGCCCGTGGCATTGGTTTGCTTTTGGGCCACCACCAGTGCCGCAGAACTGGCCCCGCAAGGCAATCTGCCTGGCAGTGCCCTGCAGGCGACCCTGATGGCATGGCAGCGCTGGGCTGCAGGCGCTGTGACCGCGATGCCACTGGCCATGCTGCTAATGGGCGTGCGGCAGGCCCAACGCTGTTTTGCACAGTTTGCACAAGGCCAGGTGTTTACGGCCCAGGCCACGGACCAATTGCGGCGCTTTGCCGGTTGGGTGGCTGCAGCCGCACTGGCAGCCATCGTGGCGGGCGCCATCACCTCGGTCCTGCTGACCCTGCACAACCCGCCGGGCGCGCGCCACCTCGCCGTGGGTATCAGCTCCAACCACGTGTTCACGATGTTCTTCGCCGCACTGGTGTGGTTGATGGCCGACGTCATTGGCCAAGGTCAGGCCCTGGCCGAAGAAAACGAACGATTCGTCTAGGGCCAACCTACCATGCCCATCGTTGTACAACTCGACATCATGCTGGCGCGCCGCAAGGTCAAGTCCAAGGATCTGGCCGAACATGTTGGCATCACCGAAGCCAACATGTCACTGCTCAAGCAAGGCAAGGTCAAAGGCGTGCGCTTTGACACGCTGGAAAAAATCTGTGCCTACCTGCAGTGCCAGCCAGCCGACCTGCTGGTGTACGAGCCTGTGCAAGTGCCAGGCCGTTGACAAGGCTTCAATCCACCCGCGCGCCCGAGACCTTCACCACCTGGGCCCACTTCTTGTGCTCGCTGTCGATCAGCGCGGCAAACTGCGCCGGTGTGTTGCCGCTGGGAATGGCGCCTTGCGACAACATCTTGTCCTTGATGGCCGGGATGTTGAGGGCACGTGCCACCTCCTGCTGTAGGCGATTGACCACGTCGGCCGGCGTGCCGGCCGGGGCCAGCAGGCCAAACCAGCTGGTGGCCTCAAAGCCCTTGAGCCCGGCGGCTTCTTCGATGGTGGGCACCTCGGGCAAGGCGCCCGAGCGTGTCGTGCTGGTCACGGCCAGCGCCTTGAGTTTGCCGCTCTTGATCATCTGCATGGCCGACGGCAGGTTGTCAAACATCACATCGACTTGCCCACCTACCAGGTCCAGCAGCGCCGGGCCCGAGCCGCGGTAGGGAATATGGGTCATGAAGACACCGGTCTGGCTCTTGAACAGCTCGCCGGCCAGGTGGATGGAGGTGCCATTGCCGCTGGACGCCATGTTGAACTTGCCGGGGCGGGACTTGGCCAGCTTGATGAAGTCCTGCACGGTATTGATGGCGTTGGTGCGTGCTACGTCGACGTTGACCACCATGACATTGGGCACGCTGGCCACCAGGGTGATGGGAGCAAAGTCGGCAATGGGGTCGTAGGGCAATTTGGGGTACAGCGCGCGGTTGATGCCGTGCGTGCCCACGGTGCCCATGAGCAGCGTGTAGCCATCGGGGGCCGACTTGGCGACCGCCTCGGCGCCCAGGTTGCCGCCGGCTCCGGCCTTGTTGTCCACGACAAACGGCTGGCCGAACACCCTGGACAACTCGGGCGCAATCGCGCGGGCCAGGAGGTCGGTGGTGCCACCAGGGGCAAAAGGCACAACCATGTGCACCGGCTTGGCGGGCCATGCGGTTTGCGCGCTGGTGCCGGTGCCGGCCAGGGCCAGCAACGCGGCGCCGGTGGCCAGTACCAGGCCGCGGCGATTCAAGTGGACAGTGATCATGGGAGTCTCCTCAGGTTGTTGTGCTTGTTCGGTCCATCATAGTAGGCGCGGCTTTAGCGGGGCCGGCGCAAGCGGCGCTCCAGCAGCTCAAACAGCGCTTCGCAGACAAAGGCCAGCAGCGCAGCGGGCAGGGCGCCGGCCAGCAGCAGGCCGCGGTCGTTCAGTGCCAGGCCGGTGACGATGCGCTCGCCAAAGCCACCGGCTCCGACAAAGGCCGCAATGGTGGCCGTGCCAATGGCAATGGCCGTGGCGGTGCGCACGCCGGCCACGATGGTGGGCAGCGCCAGCGGCAGCTCCACGTAGCGCAGGCTTTGCCACGCGTTCAGACCCAGGGCACGGGCGGCCATGCGCAGGCCGTCGTTCACCTCGGCCAGGCCGGTGGCGGTGTTGCGCATGATGGGCAAAAGCGCATACAGCGTCAGCGCGATCAGTGCCGGCAGCGTGCCGATGGCACCCAGCAGCGAGATCAGCACCGCCAGCATCGCGATGGAAGGCACCGTTTGCAGCAGACCGCTGCTTCCCAGCACCAGTGCATTCAGGCGCGGATGGTGCATGGTCAGCACTGCAATCGGCACGCCCAGCAGCGTGGCCAGTGCCACGGCAATCACCACCAGGCTCACATGCTGCGTGGCCAGTCGGGAGAGATCGGGTGCGAACAGCTTGGCCCAGAAGCCGCGCGAGGCGCCATCGGTGGAGGGTGCGGACGCAGAGGGCCGCGCCAGCGCTGCCAACTGGTCGCGCGCAATCACGTCAAAGGCCACGCCCTTCAACTCGGCGCGGGCGTTCATCGCAATCATCATGGGCTCGGTCACCCGGCCGCTCAGGGCCTGCAGCGCTGCCCAGGCTTGCGGGTGGCGCGTGGGCACATCCAGGCGGTACAGCACCACGGCGTCGTAGCGCGGAAAGTAGTGCTGGTCGTCGTCCAGCACGCGCAGGCCCAACGCATCGATCTTGGCGTCGGTGGTGTAGATGTCGATGACGTCGACCTGCCGGGCACCGATGGCGTCATAGGCCAGGCCGTGGTCCAGGCCGACGGGCACCTGCGGGAAACCGTAGCGCAGGGCCAGACCTTTCCAGCCATCCGCACGACCGATGAACTCGTTGGACAAACCCAGCTTGAGCGTGGGGTGGCGCGCCATGTCACTGAGGCGGGTGATGCCCAGGGCCTTGGCATCGTCCGCGCGCATGGCCAGTGCGTAGCCGTCGTTGAAGCCCAGGGGAATGGCCACCCCCAGGCCCAGTGGCGCCAGCGCCTGCTGCATCTGTTCCACCGTCATCGGCTGTGTGCTCTTGAGGATTTCCTGGCTGATGGTGCCAGCGTACTCGGGGTACAGATCGATCTGCCCGGCGCGCAATGCCTCATAGACGATGGCCGTGTTGCCCAGGCCCTGTTTCACCTGCACCGGCGTGCGCATGTGCGGCGCGGCCTGCTGGGCCAGCAGCTCGGCCAGGATGTAGGACTCGGTAAAGCGTTTGGAGCCTATGCGCAGGACACTCTCGTCCGTGCTCGCGGCGGTAGCCATGCCAGTGGCCAGCGCCAGCACCAGGGCCACTATGGCTGTGCACATGCAGCGACCAGCGTGGGCGGCGATGGCGGCAACAGGGGTGGTCGGCATGGGTGGGCTCCTTAAACCTGCGTCCACACCAGCAGCAGGTTGTTGGCGGGCATGGCATGGCGCTCCGACAGGCGCAGCCCGGCCTGGGCGGCCTCACGCTCCACGTCTTCGCGTCTGCGGATGCCCCAGTCCGCATCGCGTGCGCGCAGGCTGTGGTCAAACGCCAGGTTGCCGGCAGACGTGGGCACACCCTGCTCCAGGTATGGGCCGTAGGTGATCAGCGTGCCACCCGGTGCCAGGTGGCGGGCGCTGCCGCGCATCAATGCCGCGCAGGTGGCCCACGGTGCGATGTGCAGCATGTTGGCGCAGTAGATGGCGTCAAACCGCAGTGCAGGGCTGTCGTCGGCCAGCCATTGCGCAGCCAGCACGTCCAGCACCACGGCAGGCAACACGTTGGTGACGCGCTGCTGGGTGGCCCAGGCGGCGATGCTGGCAAACGCAGCCGGGTGGGCGTCGCTGGGTTGCCAGGTCCACTGGGGCAGCCCGGCCGCAAACCAGGCCACGTGCTGGCCGGTGCCCGACGCAATCTCCAGCGCATGGCCTTGCGCAGGCAGCAGTTGGCGCAGCACGTCCAGAATGGGCTGTTTGTTACGGTCGGCGGCGGGGCTGAAGTCGGGTGGGGTCATTGCCTCTACCACACTCCCAGCCGGGCTATTTCGTGTTGTACACCACTGCCTAAAAACAAGGCACCGTTGGCAAGGCCAATGCTGGCGCGGCTTTCAGGCTTTGTAAACACGCTTATCCACAACCTAGCCCACAGCCGATAGGGGCAAGTATTTTTTTTCCGCCAGCGCATCCGGCGCCGCGAACACGGTGTTATGTCGGTCGGTCAACGGCCCGCCGCCCGGCTCCACGGCACCCGACGCGTCGTAGCCCACGGCCTTGAACTTCCACACGTCGCCAATGCGCTTGAGGTTGCCCACGTGCAGGCCGTCGGGCGCCTGCACGCTGTACACGTTGGCGTTGACGGCGGTGAGCGTGAACAGGGTCATGGGTTAGGGCCGGCCGCGGGACGGAAAAGTCAGTGCGTCACAAATTCGTAGACCACTTCTTCGCTCTCCACCATGTCCAGGATGTCGTTCATGGCGTCTTCGTTGTCGGCGCTGCTCCAGGTTTCCTCGGGGTCGCTGGCAAACAGCGGCTCGATGGCGAGGTCCAGAAACTGCTGGTTGGGCAGCTTCAGCACCCGCCCGCCCTCCGACGTGGTGACCAGTTCCCAGTCATCGGGTACCGACAGTTCCAGGTGGATGGTGACGTTGAGCTTCTTCATGGGTTTCCTTGTTTGAGTACCGGTGGCATGCCGCCTGCCTTGAGAATGCCGCGAATGGCGTTGCGGCTGTGGGCGCCGAAGTGGCCCAGCAGTTCGGCAAGACTGCTGTCCAGCGGGCCGGTCCGGGCGGGGTCGGTCTTCTGCAGCTTCTCGCGCAGTGTGATGCTGTCCTCGTGCTCGCCAAAGTCGTAAGCCGGGTCCATCACATACTGGCTGGGCATGGCAGCGACCACGATGGCATCCAGCGTGTTGGCGTAGGCCCGGGCCTGCGCCGCGACGACATCGCGCACATACAGATCCGACCACGCCGGGTAGCGTGCGTCCTCAGCGGAGTTGCGCAGTGCGCGCAGCATGGGGTGGTCGCTTTGGTTGGCGGTGGAGGCGGCCCACAGTGTTTCGGCCTGGTACTTTTCCAGCGCCAGGTGGCGGTTGGACAGCAGCACGACCAGTTCCTCCTTGGCCTTGGTGCGCCCCAGCATGGCCATCAGGTTGGTCGCCAGCAGGCTGAGCGTGGAATGGCCCGGCGCCAGGGTGGCGTGGTAAGGCTGGGTCAGGTCCTGCACATAGTGCAGCGCCAGGCCGGTAAAGCGCCAGCCCCAGTAGGGGTGGCCGGTGCGAAAGGCCAGGGCTGCCAACGTGGCGTATTGGTGGGTGCGCAACACGGGGAACGTGCGCTTGAGAAACGGTGCCGCCAGGTAGACGATCTGGTCTTCGTGGAAGAAGCCCATATGAAACGGCGCCTGGGTCGAGAAGTTGACCGCCGGGTTGCCGAACGGCAGTTTGCCAAATCCGTAGGTGGGGCCCCAGGCCGAGGGGCTGTCGTCCCACAGGTTGATGTCCAGACCCAGGTCGGGCTCCTGCGCCGCGGTGGTCACCACATTGCGCACCGTGACCGCCTGGCCGGGCTTGATGCTGACAAACCGGTACAGCGTGTTGGCAGGCTCCGGCAGGGTATGCACTGCGGTGTAGGCCAGCGGCGGACCCAGTTCGGTGGTGTCGGCCGGGTCGGGCTGCAGGTAGAGCGCAAAACGGCTATCAGCAGAGATTCGTAAGGCCTGCAGGAACGCCTGTTTGCGTTCGGCGTCCGTGCGTTTGGCGTTGGCCTTGAACGCCAGCGCCGCAGGCCGCTGCGGATAGGCATTCAGGTTGGCCCGTGCCCAGGCTTCCTGGCCCTCTAGAAGCGCCTCCAGTGACCGTTCCTCGGCCTTGAGAAAGGCCTCCAGCGGCTCGACCACGACCGGGCTGGACTGCGCCACTTCCGGCATCGATTCCAATGCGCGGTGAGCCGCCACTGTGTGATTGCTCCAGGCCAGCGCACACAGTGGCGCGCAGGTGAACAACGCGACTGACAGGATTTTCCAGTGGAGCATGAGGCAATCCGTAGTGGAGGTCGTTGGTGAGACTGGTTTATACCGCGAATGGCATGCGCTGCATGTTAGGGCCATTGGGACGGCTGGAACCACGGCTGGTTGACAAACGGTACTCCCCACTCAAACTTTTCGCCCACACGGGGTGTCACCACCTGCACGCCCTGGGCCTTGGCGGCGGCCAGCGTGCGCACCACTGGCGCGGCCCAGTCGTGGTAGGCCAGGTTGAACGTGGCCCAGTGCACCGGCAGCAGGGTGGTGGCGCCCAGGTCCTGGTGGGCCTGGACGGCGGACTCGGGATTCATGTGGATGTCCATCCAAGTATCGCCATAGGCACCGACCTTGATCAGCGCCAGGTTGGGCGCCCCCAGCCGCGCACGTATGGTCTTGAAGTGGTCGGCATAACCGGTGTCGCCGCTGTAGTACAGGGCATGCTGCGGCCCCCGGATCATCCATGAGGCCCACAGCGTGGAGTTGTTCATGCTGGTACGCCCCGAGTAGTGGCGCGCCGGTGTGCAGTGGATGGTGACGCCTTTGAGTTCGGCGTGTTCCCACCAGTCCATCTCGTGGATCTGATTGGTGGGCACCTGCCAGCGCTCCAGGTGCGCGCCTATGCCCAGGCCGACATAGAACTGCGTCCCACCGCGCGCCAGGTGGCTGATGGTGTTCATGTCCAGATGGTCGAAGTGGTCGTGCGAGATCACCACCGCGTCAATATTCTTCCACTGCTCCAGTGGTAGCGGGGCAGGGTGCAACCGCGCCGGGCCGATGAACTGGAACGGTGAGGCCCGTTGCGACAGCACCGGGTCGGTCAGGATGCGCACGCCGTCCAGCTCCACCAGCACACTGGCGTGGCCCAGCCACCAGCTGCGCAGGCCGGACGCCACGGGCCGGGCCAAATCGTCGGCCGACATTTTCAGGACTGGCACTTCGACAGTGGGCTCGCGCACCTCGTCACCCAGAAAGTCGTGCAGCTCGCGCAGCACCGACAGTTTGCTGACGTAGGGTGGTGTGTTTTCAAACCGGCTGTTGTGGAACTGCGGGGACTGTTGCATGCGTGCCAGCCGTGCGCCGTCCCACGTGCCACCAAAGACGGGAAGACGCAAGACCCCCCAGGTGGCGGCCATCAGTACCAGTACCAGCAGTGCCAGTGTCACCAGCACCTTGGCCACCAACTTCCATGTTTTCATGCGTGTTCTCCTGGGCGCCATTGTGGCGGTTTGCGTCACACCAGGGGCAGCGCGGTGGTGCTCTTGATTTGCTCCATGGAAAACGCCGACGACACACCCGCCATGTCGGCCAGGCTGATCAGCTTCTTGTAGAAACGGTCGTAGCCCTCAATGCTGGAGGCCACGACCTTGAGCAGGTAGTCCACATCGCCGCTCATGCGGTGAAACTCCTGCACCTCGGGCAGGGCGCTGACCACGGCGGCAAACCGGGCCAGCCATCTTTCATCGTGCTGCCCGGCGCGGATGCTGACGAACACCGTCACCGGCAAGCCCACAGCCTTGCGGTTGACGATGGCCACGCGCCGTTCGATCAGGCCCTCGTCTTCCATGCGCTTCACCCGCTTCCAGCACGGGGTGCTGGACAGGCCCACCTGTGCACCCAGCTCGACCATGGACAGCGTGGCGTCGCGCTGCAAGGCGTCCAAAATTTGAAGATCCAGGCGATCAAGCATAAAAAGTTCCTGAAAACTGACTTATGTGGAATTTCATTCTATATCTATGGGGATTTGAATGAATTTTGGAATACGTTTGCGCCATCCATTTTTTACACTCGTCAGCTTCTTGTGTGTTCCCCGTCGCTACCGCCATGCCCCAAACCATTTACCTTGATTCCAACGCCACCACCCCTGTTTTGCCAGCGGCCATAGACGCGGCCACGCGCGTGATGGCGGAGCAATTTGGCAACCCCAGCAGCAGCCATTCGGATGGACTGGTGGCCAAGGCCGTGATGAACCAGGCGCGCCAGAGTGCGGCGCAAGTGGTGGGTGCGGGCGAGGGACATGTGGTGTTTACCAGCGGCGCCACGGAGGGCATTCAAACGGCGGTGTTGTCGGCCCTGTGCGCGATCCGTGCGCGCCGCGTGGCGAACCCGGACGCCGCCGACGTGCTGGTCTACGGTGCCACCGAGCACAAGGCCGTGCCCCACGCGCTGGCGCACTGGAACGCGGTGTTGGGTCTTGGCCTGGAGCTGCGCGCCCTGCCGGTGGATGCAAACGGCCAATACGACCTGCAAACCCTGGCCTTCTGGTTGCCCCGCACGGCTCTGCTGTGCACCATGGCCGCCAACAACGAGACTGGTGTCGTGGGTGACATGGCCGGCATCGACCGCCTGCTGGGCACGGCTCCCCGTCGTCCGCTGTGGCTGGTGGACTGTGTGCAGGCGTTGGGCAAGCTGGACCTGGACTTGCAGCGCACCGGCATCGACTACGCGAGTTTCTCCGGCCACAAACTGTACGCGCCCAAGGGCGTTGGCCTGCTCTATGTGCGCCGGGGCGCGCCGTTCACACCGTTGATGGCCGGTGGCGGTCAAGAGGGTGGCCTGCGCAGTGGCACCGAAAACATGCCCGGCATCGCGGCCTTTGGCGCGGTGCTGCAAGCCCTGCAACGGGGGCAAACCTTTGCCAGCCACGCCACGCTGCGGGGCTTTCGGGATCAGCTGGAGCAAAGCCTGCGCAAGGCCTTTCCCACCATCGTGTTCAACGCGCCGCTGGCGCAGTGCCTGCCCACCACGCTGAATTTTTCGGTGCCTGGCCTGGCCAGCAAAACCCTGGTTGATGTGTTTGACGCCGCCGGCCTGCGCGTCAGCGCCGGCAGCGCCTGCAGCGCCGCCAAAGCCACACCCAGCGATGTGCTGGTGGCCATGGGCTTGCCCGCGTGGCGTTGCGAGTCGGCGGTGCGGCTGTCCATCGGCGCGCTGGCCACGGCGCAGACCGTAGACGCGGCGTGTGCGGCCATTGCCCGCTGCGGTGCGGCTTTGCAGGCGGCGCCTGCAGCGGTGGATGTTGCGGTGAATGGGCCGTTGGCACCCGCGCTGGTCGCCACCGGCTGCGCAGTCGATGCCGCGGCTTTCACACTGCAGTGGGCCGAGTTGGACGGCTATTTGCAGACCCACCCCGGCGCCTGCCTGGTGGACCTGCGCGAGGGGATGGAGCACGCCGTAAGCGGCGGTATTTCACACGGTGCATGGAAAACCATCCACGCCCCGGTCAGCGCGCTGACCACTGAGACCCCGCCGTGGTGCGCACCCGGTGCGGCACCCGTGGTGCTGGTGTGCCGCAGCGGCAACCGCAGCCTGAGGGTGGCCCAGTGGCTGCACAGCCAGGGCCACACGGCGGTGCGCCACCTGCATGGTGGGCTGGCGCTGCGACCCTGATGCGCAGCCGGGTTGCTGTGGATCCTGCGCCTGGCGGATTGGATATACAGTGTTCGCTGATTGGTTCACTGTCCCACCATTTTCACCATGGCGCACTTCACTCTTCTGCATCGGGCGTTCTCCATCGTTGTAGCGACTACGTGCTGCGCCATGGCCAGTTTGTGCGCCAGCGCGGCCGAACCCCTGGTTGAGTCCTCAGCGGGCCGCACGGCGCTGGTCTACGCACCCACCAAATTGCCAGCATTCGGCAGCCGAGCGCTGGTCGTGGTGCTGCATGGCGGGCTGGGTAATGCGCAGCGCCTCGCCAGCGGGCGCATCGAGAGCGCGCTCAACCTGAACACCGTGGCGGACGCGGGTGGCTTCGTCGTTGCGTATCTGAATGGCACACCCGTGGCGCGCTTCATGGGCGCCGACAAGTTGGGGTGGAATGCCGGCGCCTGCTGTGGCCAACCGGTTGAAAAGAACACCGATGACGTGGGCTATATCCGCCGCGCGGTGGAAGACATCGCCCAGCGCTATGGCGTGGACCGCAGCCGCATTTTTGGTGTGGGCCACTCCAACGGCGCAATGATGACGCAGCGCATGATGTGCGAGACCACGCTGTTTGCCGCCGCCGTGCCTATCTCTGGCCCGCTGGAGTCCGGCGCCACCCGCTGCCCGCAGGCACGGGGCAAGCGCATCCTGGCGATCCACGGCGCAGACGACCAGAACGTGCCGATCACCGGTGGCCGTGGCAAGGGCATGGCCCGTGTGGACTTTACGTCCGAAGCGGCCACGGCCCGGGTCTGGCAGGACTCCGGTGCGGTGTACGACCTGCACATCGTTCCCGGCGCGGAGCATTCGGTGGACAGCATCAGCGCGCAGTTGCAGAAGCAGGAATCCCAAACACTGGCTGAAAAGATTGCGCGCTTTTTGGGGTTGTTGGGGCGTTAGCCACCACGCTACGGCGCGACCCAGCCCAGCGCCGCCACGGGCGGCAGGTCTTTTGAGACGCAATGCCAGTGTTCCCCCGCGTCTGGGCTGATCCACAGGCCGCCGGTGGTGGATGACATGGCCAGGGTCTGCCGATCCGGAGCCAGCTCCAGGCTGTGCCGATAGACCAGGTGGTAGGCGTGCTGGTGCGGCAGTCCGTCACTGAAGGTTTTAAAACTGGCGCCGCCATCGTCCGTGCGGTTGACCACCATTTTTCCGTCCACGGCGTAGCGGTGCGTGTCGGCCTGTGCGGGCACAAACCAGGCGCGCAGCGGATTGACCGGATCGCAGGCCACGGCAAAGCCGAAGCCTGACGGCGCCGGTGCCGCGATGCCCTGCCAGCTGTGGCCCGCATCAAGGGAGCGGTACAGGCCGCAGTGGTGCTGCACCCACAGCACATCGGGCTGCGCGGCGCACTGCACCATGCGGTGC